>Ga0163150_10008440_pt1 | contig 11723 bp, 8 predicted proteins | sample OliLakLV19P2IB_FD_148628 | JGI IMG/M metagenome (GOLD analysis project Ga0163150, IMG submission 148628) | Freshwater microbial mat bacterial communities from Lake Vanda, McMurdo Dry Valleys, Antarctica - Oligotrophic Lake LV.19.P2.IB | ecosystem: Environmental > Aquatic > Freshwater > Lake >...
CAATCATTTTCATCTGGTCGTCGAGACGCCCAAGGGGAATCTGGTCGCGGGCATGAAGTGGTTTCTGGGCACCTACACGGCGCGATTCAACCGGCGGCACAAGTTGTTCGGTCATCTGTTCAGCGGGCGCTACAAGGCGCTGGTGGTGGATGGGGCAGCGCCGGGCTACTTCCGCACGGTGTGCGAGTATGTGCATTTGAATCCGGCGCGGGCGAAGTTGCTGACGCCGGAGCAAGCGCTGCGCGACTACGCCTGGAGCAGTTACCCGGAATATCTCAAAGCGCCGACGCGGCGTTGGCCGTGGTTGCGGGTGGAGCGGTTGTTCGGCGAGATGCGGTTGCCCAAGGACAGCGCGGCGGGGCGGCGGGAATTCGAGCGGCAGATGGAAACGCGGCGGCGGCAGGAAAGCGGCGGCGAGGAGTGGGCGGCGCTCCGTCGGGGTTGGTTTTTCGGGGCGGACGAACTGAAGCAGGAGTTGCTGGCGCAGGCGTCGGAGCGGGTGGGAGCGCAGCATTACGGGGCGGAACGGCAGGAGAGCGGGGAGGCCAAGGCGGAACGGTTGGTGCGCGAGGAGTTGGGGAAGTTGGACTGGAAGGAGACCGATCTGGCGCAGCGGCGCAAAGGCGATCCGGGCAAGGTGCGCATCGCCCGGCGCTTGCGGCAGGAGACGACGATGACGTTGGCGTGGATCGCCCGACGGCTGCACATGGGCGTGTGGACGCATGTATCGAATCTGCTGCGGGCTACAGCGTAGGCGGGTAGGAACAGATGTGTCAAAGGTGAGGACTGACCCCTATGCTTCCAGAAACAAAAAGACGCTCCGGTTTCCCGGAGCGGCTTAACCGGGCGGTCACCACGGGGGCGACACAACCCTGCGTGCTCGTCGCCGAAGCGACGGCACAAGGTCTCCTTGCGGAGACAAACTTACTTCTTCTTCGCACCAGCCTTCGCGGCGGCATCTCAGAACACCTCGTTCACCGCGACAAGGCTTCCAAACGTGGCAGAGAAAAAATATCGCCGCCCCGAAGCCGAAAGCGGGTGATGCAATCGCGGAGATGCCGGTAGAGCGCGGGGTCGGAGTGGATGAGGGACGCGGGGGCATCGTGTTGAACGTAGCGCACCAGGGCCGCGAGTTTCGCCCATTCCTTGTTTTTGAAACAGATGTCGATCTCGTCCTGATGTTCGAGCAGGTGGCGGGCGATGAGTTCTTCTTCACGCTCATTCATGGCTCAAGGATAGAAAGGTAAACGAGATTTTCAACCGCGCGTTCGCGGTTTCGTGGTGACAGGCCTTCGACCAGGCGGCGGATGGTCACCGCGTCGGGGCGGTGGCGGTCCATCAGGAAACGGATGTCGCTAAGATCCCGTGGCTCGCAACGAATGAGCTTGGCGACGACGAGGTTCTCAATGGGCGGACGGTAGAGATGAAGGCGGCCAATCCGGTCAATGAACACGGGTTCGAAGGGGCCGAACTCCGCCGGTATCGGATCGACGAGTCGAAGGTAAGGCCGGTCAGGCTCCAGGGACGAACGGGGATCGAAGAGCAGACCGGCGGCTTCAGCGGCGCGGGCCAGTTCGCCGCGATCCTAGTCGCTGGCGGGCTTCCAGATGTCGAGGTCGCGCGAAGTGCGTCCGTCCATGCCGCCGAACAAGCATGCGGCAGAGCCGACGAGACAGAGGCGAACGGGAGAACCTTCCTTGCCCAAGGCTGCGGCCAGCCGTTCCAATACGGCCAGCCATTCTGCACCGTTGAGTGTGTCTGACATTTGTTTGTGTAGAGAAAAAGCCGCCCGATTTGCGCCGGGCGGCTTTGATTCAAACGGACTTTAGCGCCCGGCGAATTACTTCTTCTTCGCCTTCGGTGCGGCGGCCTTGCGCTTCTCCTCGATGGCGGCCTGCGCGGCGGCGAGGCGGGCGACGGGGACGCGGTAGGGCGAGCAGCTCACGTAGCTGAGGCCGATCTTGTGACAGAACTTCACGCTGTCGGGTTCGCCGCCGTGTTCGCCGCAGATGCCGAGCTTGATGTCGGGCCGGGTCTTGCGGCCCTTCTCGATCGCGATCTGCATGAGCTGGCCGACGCCGGTCTGGTCGATCGTGGCAAACGGATTTTTCTTCACGATTTCGAGCTCGGCATAGCCGGGCAGGAAACTGCCGGAGTCGTCGCGCGACATGCCGAGCGCCGTCTGCGTGAGGTCGTTCGTGCCGAAGCTGAAGAACTCGGCGGTCTGCGCGATCTCGTCCGCGGTGAGCGCGCCGCGCGGGACTTCGATCATGGTGCCGACGGAGTAGGCGATCTTCACCTTCTTCTCCTTCTGCACGAGCGCGGCGACTTCGTGGACGACCTGGACCTGGAGGTCGAGTTCCTTCTTGAAGCCGACGAGCGGGATCATGATCTCGGGCTTCGCTTTGAACCCCTTCTTGTTCGCATCGGCAGCCGCTTCAAACACGGCGCGGGCCTGCATGGCGGTGATTTCCGGGAACTTGATGCCGAGACGGCAACCGCGGAATCCAAGCATCGGGTTGAACTCATGCAGCTCGTGGACGCGGTGCATGATCTTCTCGACGGGCACACCGAGCTTCCGGGCGAGATCCATCTGCGCTTCCTTCGAGTTCGGCAGGAACTCGTGCAGCGGGGGATCGAGGAAACGGATGGTGGCGGGATAGCCCTTCAGTTCCTTGAAGATGCCGAAGAAATCCTCGCGCTGATACGGAAGGAGCTTGGCGAGCGCGGCCTGACGGGCTTCAAGAGAATCCGCGAGAATCATCTCGCGCATGGCGTCGATGCGGTCGCCCTCGAAGAACATGTGCTCGGTGCGGGTGAGGCCGATGCCGACGGCACCGAACGCAATCGCGTTGGCCGTCTGCTCGGGATTGTCCGCGTTGGTGCGGACCGACATGCGGGTGGCCTTGGCGCACCACGTCATGAGCTGGGCGTAGTTCTTGAACTTCTCGGTGGCCTGCGCGGCTTTGTCGCCGTTGATGAGACCGGCAACGATTTCGGACGGCGCGGTTTTAATCTGGCCGCCATAGACGAGACCGGAGGTGCCGTCGATGGAGAGGAAGTCGCCTTCCTTGAACGTCTGGCCATCGACCGTGACCGTCTTCTTGTCGTAATCGACGTGAAGCGCCGCTGCGCCGCAGACGCAGACCTTACCCATCTGACGGGCCACGAGCGCCGCGTGCGAGGAGACACCACCGCGTGCGGTGAGAATGCCTTCCGCCGCGATCATGCCGCGCAAGTCTTCGGGTGAAGTCTCGACGCGAACGAGGAGAACCTTCTCGCCCTTTTCCGCAGCAATGACGGCGCGGTCCGCGTTGAAGTAGATCTTGCCCGTAGCGGCGCCGGGACCAGCCGGCAGACCGGTGGCGATGGCCTTGGCCTTCTTGACTTCCGCGAGGTCGAAGATGGGCGCGAGCAATTGTTCAAGCTGGTCAGCGGGGTTGCGCAGGATGGCGGTTTCCCAGTCGATGAGCTTTTCCTTCACCATGTCGGCGGCGAACTTGAGCGCGGCCATCGCGGTGCGCTTGCCGTTGCGCGTCTGGAGCATGAACAGCTTCCCTTCCTGCACCGTGAACTCGATGTCCTGCACGTCCTTGAAATGCTTCTCCAGAGTCTTGCGGACTTCCATCAACTCCGCGTAGCTCTTGGGCATCTGCGCCTTGAGCTTGGACACCGGCTCCGGGGTGCGGACGCCAGCAACGACGTCTTCGCCCTGCGCGTTGATGAGGAACTCGCCGTAGAATTCGTTCGTGCCGTTTGCGGGATTGCGGGTGAACGCGACACCGGACCCGGAGGTCTCGCCCGTGTTGCCGAACACCATCGCCTGCACGTTGACGGCCGTTCCCCATTCCGTGGGGATGTTGTATTTGGCGCGATAAACTTTCGCGCGGTCATTCATCCAGGAGCCGAAGACGGCACCGGCCGCGCCGCGAAGCTGATCCCACGGATTGTTCGGGAACGCCTTGTTCGTGCGTTCCTTCACGAGCGCCTTGAAGCGCTTGACGAGTTCCTGCTGATCGGCGGCGGTGAGGTCGGAGTCCACGATGTCGCCGTGATACTTCTCGTGCTTGAAACCGTGGATGACCGACTCGAACGGATCGTGATCTTCGCCTTCGCGCTTCTGCACGCCCATCACCACGTCGCCATACATCTGGATGAAACGACGGTAGCAATCCCACGCGAAACGTTCATTGCCCGTGGCCTTGGCCAGCGCGAGAACGGCCTGGTCGTTCAGGCCGAGGTTCAAAATCGTGTCCATCATGCCCGGCATCGAATCGCGCGCACCGGAGCGCACCGCGACCAGCAGCGGCATGCCGGAGGTCGAGCCGAACTTCGTGCCCATGATCTTCTCCATGTTCGCGACGCCCGCTTCCATCTGCGCCTGGAGGACGGCGGGATAGGTGCGCTTGTTGGCGTAGAAATAAGTGCAGACCTCGGTGCTGATGGTGAAGCCCGGAGGCACGGGCAATCCGATGCGGGTCATCTCGGCGAGGTTCGCGCCCTTGCCGCCGAGGAGCGGCTTCATGCTGCCGTCGCCGTCAGCCTTTTTGTTGCCCCAAGTGTAAACGTATTTGGTCGATTTCGATGCTTTGGCCATAAGTAAAAGAGTCAGTGAATTCTTGCGTTCGAGTTTGCGGACGACCCGCGAAAAAACGAGGCGCGACAGTAGCAAGCGGCTTTTGCGCGTCAACGGCTGAGTTGGCGGAAACGGCTTCCGATTCTCGATCCTTTGAACCAAACAGAACCCGAGGAGATAAGCTGGCATTCGGCTTGGCCTTCCGCCCTGATTTGCTACGGTGGTTCCCGTGAAACCGCTCGTCTTCGTCATCTGCCTGGGACTGCTGGCCTCGACGGCGGTCGCGTACTGGGTCGACACGCCGCTCAAACAACTGGCCGCCGAGAGCGATGTCGTGGTCATCGGACGCGTGACGGGTCTGCTGCCGGACACAAACTCCCTGCGCATGAAAGTCACGTTGCGCGAACTGATCGTGCTCAAAGGCGAGATCTCCGGCGAGGTCGTGAGCTTTGACGCGCCGTTCCGATTGAGTCCTTGCGGCGTCGTGGCCGTGACCGCGACGGGAGGCGCCGCTTTCGCCCGGACCCATCCCAACACCGTGCTGAGGCCTTTGACTTATTTGCCACCGAGTTGGGGGACGAACCGGGTCGCAATCATTTACCCTGATTCGTTCTCCACGAACGAGCACTGCGCCGTGCTCTTGAAGAAAGACCCGGCCCAGCAAGACACGCTTCGACTCGTTCGAGATGGCGACGGGAAGTTCGTCTTCAATCCCGCCGACATGCTCCTGCACAAGGCCGTGACCGGCGGAAGGGACTCCATGCTTTTCCAAGAGTTTTCACATGTGGTAATGGCTTCGCCCAAACCGGCGGCTGCCATCACGATGACACTCACGCCCTACGGCCCCTTCCAGTCATTCACCAACCTGCCCGTGACTTTGATTTTGCCTCGTCGATTTTAGCTTGGGCCACGCTGATTTAACCGCGCCGTCAGCAATAAATCCGGCCCGAGCCAGCGATACTCCACATCGCGCAACTGGAGCGCGTCTTGCACCGCCGCCACGCCCTGCCCGGCCACGCCTTTGCGCGCGTCGCGACCACCGAGGATTTTGGGAGCGTAGAAGAAAGCCACGCGCTGCGCGTGCCCACCGAACAGGAACGACGCGTTCACCTCGCCGCCTCCTTCCACGAGCAGGCTGGTGACATTTTCCGCGCCAAGTTTTTTCAAAAGCCAGCGCAAGTCGATAACCCCGTTGCGCAAAGGTGCGATTTCCACGTTGACCTTTTTGCGCAACGCTGCGAGGCGTTTCGCCGGCGCGCGCGCGGAAGCAACGATGGTCGTCAACGCAGCCAGGTCATCCGTCACCAGTCGTGCCGTGACCGGCGTGCGCGCCCGCGAGTCGAGCACGACGCGGCGGAGCGGCTTCAAACTTGCAACCTTCAACTTACAACCTTCAACAGCCCGCAAAGACAACGCCGGGTCATCTGCCAGCACCGTGTTCACGCCCACAAGAATCGCATCCCCGCCCGCGCGCAGTTGCATCGCGAAGGCGCGCGACTCCTCGCCGGTGATCCACTTTGACTCGCCGCTCGCCGTGGCGATTTTGCCGTCGAGCGTCATCGCGGCCTTGACCGTCACGAAGGGCGTGCGGTGGACGATCCAGTGGTTGAAGACTTCGTTCAGCCGCGCGGCTTCGTCGGCGAGCACGCCATGCGACACTTCAATTCCCGCGCGACGCAGCAGTTTGAATCCGCGACCGGCATGGCTCGGGTTGGGATCCTTCGCCGCGACGACCACGCGCTCGAGGCCCGCCGCAATGATGGCGTCCGTGCAAGGCGGCGTGCGCCCGTGCGTGCAGCAGGGTTCGAGCGTGACGTAGAGCGTGGCCCCGCGCGCGTTGTGACCGCGCCGCTCGCAGTCGCGCAGCGCCTCGATTTCGGCGTGCGGCAGGCCCGCGCGCCGATGCCAGCCGCGTCCGATCACATTTCCGCGCTTCACCAAAACCGCGCCGACCATCGGATTGGGTGAGGTGCGGCCACGTCCGCGCGCGGCGAGGCGCAGCGCCTGGCGCAGGAACGTAAAATCTGATTTTGAGGGCGCGGCCAATGTGGCGGGAGTTTGGGAACGGTGTTACAACCTGTCAACGCGCGGCAAATACCTTGAAAGAATTCCCGGCTGTGGCGTCATTGCACAGGCTCGAAACGAACGGACCAAATCGCGAACATGAATCCAAGCAACAGCAGTCGCGGCGCGGCTGGCGAAAGCCGGGCGGGTGAGGGGCGTAAATTCCTAATCCCAAATCCCAAATCCCAAACAAGCTCCAAATTCCAAATCCCAATCGCCACGAATAACTCCGGGCGACTGAACGGGCTTGGAGCTTGGAGCTTGGAATTTTTTTGGGATTTGGGATTTGGGATTTGGGATTTGCGCCGCGCCGTCCCGCTGTGGCTTCTTCTTTTCATCTCCCCCGCATTCGCCGCCAGCTACGCACCGAAGCGCCTGCCTGGCGCGGAGATTTTCGACAATCAGACGGTGCTTCCTCTCCGCATCCAGATTTCCTCCAACGAAATGGCGCGCCTGCGCCGCAATGATCGCGAGGACGTGCGCGCCAACGTCTGGGAGGGCACGAACGTTTATCGCGACGTGGGCCTGCATGTGAAGGGCGCGGCCGGCAGCCGGCGCGACATCAATGACAAGCCGGCGCTCACGCTGAACTTCCAGAAGTTTGTCCCCGACCAGCACTTTCACGGGTTGAAAAAAATTCACCTGAACAACTCGGTCCAGGACGGCAGCTATCTCTGCGAGAACATTTGCGGCGAGTTGTATCGCCAGGCCGGCATCGCCGCCGCGCGCGTCACGTATGCCACGCTGGAACTGAATGGACGCAAGCGCGGCTTCTACGTGGTGAAGGAGGGTTTCACGAAAGATTTCCTCGCCATGCACTTCAAGAACCCCAACGGCAATTTCTATGACGGCGGCTTCCTCCGCGAGATCACGGAGCAACTCGAACGCGACAAGGACGGCGAGGACGACGTGCGCGACTGGTCAGATTTGAAGGCATTGGCGAAGGCGGCGCAGGTGAATGATCCCACGGAGCGTTTCGCCGCGCTGGACAAGGTGCTGGACGTGGATCGTTTCGCCACCTACTGCGCGCTCCAGATTTTGACGTGGGACTGGGACGGCTACCTGATGAACCGGAACAACTACCGCGTGTATCACGATCCGGGCACCGGCAAGATGGTCTTCCTGCCCCACGGGATGGATCAGATGTTTTGGGAGACGCATCACTTTCCGATTCCTCGTCCGAACCGTTTCAATGGACTGGTCGCCAATCGCTTCATCGAAACGCCGCAGGGCAAAAAACTTTACCTCGAACGCTTCGGCCAGGTGTTCACCAACGTGTTTCAGATCGAAGCGCTGACCAATCGCGTCCACGAACTCGCGGCGCTCATCCGTCCGCACATGGACAACACGAACGATTACAACAACCAGGCGAAGCGCATCCGTGATTTGATCACGGCGCAGCACGCGAATTTTGTGCGCCGCCTGAGCGAGCCGGAGCCGAAGCCGCTTCAGTTCACCAGCGGCATTGCCAGCGTCACGAACTGGAGCATCACCTTGCGCCCCGCTGATCCGGCCAACGCCATCCGCGACCGAGTGATGATCGAAGGCCGGCGCACGTTGCATGTGCTGACCACGAACAAGACGACGAACACCGCCGCCTCGTGGCGCGCGAGCGTGCTGCTGAATCAGGGTAACTATCGCTTCGAGGCGATGGCGAAGGGCGCGGGCATCGTGCCAGTGTTGAACACCAACAAGGGCGCAGGCGCGGGCATCCGCATTTCGGGCACCAGCACGAACCGTGTGAACAAGCTCGTCGGCGACACGAGCTGGGAGAAACTGGAATACGAGTTCCCGGTGAAGGTGGATCAGCGGGAAGTGGAATTGATCGGCGAGCTGCGCGCCACGGCTGGCGAAGTGTGGTTCGACGCGGATTCGTTCAAGCTCGTGAAGATCAAACCGCAGGTCGAAGTCAAAGCGCCATGAGCTGGTCGCGGTTGATTACAATTTTCGTTTTTGCGCTGGCCGTGGCCGGCGTGGTCGCAGCGGACCAAGGCAAGTTGGGGAAGAAGCCCGCCAAAGCTCCCAAAGTGAAGAAAGGCGACTTGAGCGACCGACTGTTCGCCACCAACGCGCCCATCCTCACCTACGACATCACCATTGCCGGCGGTGAAATGGCCGCGCTGCAAAAGGACGACCGCACCTACGCACGCGGCAGCATCTCCATCGGCACGCAAGTGTTTCGCGACGTCGCGTTTCGCGTGAAGGGCAACGGCAGCCGCCGTCCGCTCCACGAGAAGCCGAGCCTCGTGGTGAAGTTCGATCACTACATGCCCGACCAGAAATTTTTCGGGCTGACGAAAATTGCCCTGAACAACTCCAGCCAGGACGGGACGTATCTCGCCGACTTCATGGCCAATGCGATGTTCGCCGACGCCGACGTGCCGGTCTCGCGCGTCACGCACGCGCGCGTGAAATTGAACGGGCGCGACCTCGGCCTCTACGTGCTGGTGGAGGTGCACAACAAGGAGTTCCTCAAGCGCTGGTTCCGCAACGGCGACGGGAGCCTCTACGAAGCCTATCTCGCCGATGTGGATTCGCAGATGGACCAGGACAGCGGCGACGACCGCTCGCAGCAGGACCGTAAGAAACTCGAAGCCGTGTTGAAGATTTCCGACAGCACCGAGCGCTGGGCAAAGCTCCCGCAGGTGCTCGATGTGGACCGCTACCTGTCGCATCTCGTGTGCGAGATGTTCACGTCGCACACCGACGGCTACGCGATGAACCGGAACAACTACCGCATTTACCACCACCCGGACACGGATCGGTTCACCTTCCTCGGCCACGGTGTGGACTGGGCCTTTGGCAACACCGCGACCAAAGTTGATCCGCCGCAGAATGCGCTGGTGACCAAGGCCGTGCTCACCACGCCGGAGGGAAACCGTCTGTTCAAGGAACGGCGGCTCGCGCTCTTCACCAATGTCTTCCAGCCCGAAGTGCTGACCAATCGCGTGAACGCCGCCGTGGCCCGCCTGGTGGCGCAGGCGAAGAACACGAACGAGGCGAAAGATTTTCTCGGCTACGGCCGCGACATGAACAACCGCATCGTCTCCCGCTGGCGGAACGTGACCAACCAACTGTTCGGCCCGCCGCCCATCGCGCTCAAATTCGACGAGCAGGGCGTGGCCCAACTCAGCGGCTGGCGCATCAAAACGGATGAGAAGTCCGCGCCCGCCGCGCACTGGCGCGGCACGAATGGCGAGCAGCGTGTGCTGAGCATCGCCGCGACCAACGGCCCGACCGTGGCCTCGTGGCGCACCCGCGTGGCCTTGCCGGCCGGAAAATATTTCTTCGAGGGCGACGTGCGCAGCGCGGGCCTCCTAGTGAAAACTAACGCCGACGCCATCGGTCACGGCGCGGGCCTGCGCGTTTCCGGCGGCAAGCGCGATCACAAGATCGAAGGCGACGCCGCGTGGACCCGTGTGCGCTGCAGCCTCACGAACGAACTGGACGAAGTGGAACTCGTCTGCGAACTGCGCGCCACCAAGGGCGAGGCGTCGTTCGATGAGGGTTCGCTCCGGCTCGTGCGGCGGAAGGAGTGAACCGCAGGACATTCTTGTCCCCAGATTCGAGTCCCACATCAGGCCGGAAACTCTCACCGGAATTTTCTTCGTGATTTCAGCTCCGCCGAAATTTAGCCTCGCAGCATGATCATGTGGATTGCAGCGCTCCTGCTTGTGGCGGCGACCGTCGGCATCGGCTACCGGCAGGGCGCGATTCGTGCGTCTTTCACTTTCATCGGCCTCCTGGTGGCGGCAGTGCTGGCCATTCCCTTTGGCCCGATGTTCGCGTGGATTTTCCCGCTCATCGGTTTCAAGAGCCCGCTCGCGCCGAAGTTTGGCGCGCCCGTGATCGCGTTCTTTGCCGTGTCGCTCGTGTTCAAGGGCATCGCGGCCTTCGTGCATCGCAAGGTGGAATACCACTACCGCTACCATCGCGACGACGCCTCGCGCGCGGTGTGGGAAGTGATGATGAAGCGCGTGGGCGCGTGCGTAGGCGCGCTGAACGGAGTCGTTTATTTCGTGGTGTTCGCGCTGCTGGTTTCCGTTTTCGGCTACACCACGATACAGATTGGCGGCGGCGACAGCGGAGAGAACAGTTCCAAGGTGCTCTCGTTTCTCGGCAAGTCGGCGGATGATTTGAAGGCGACCGAGATGGACAAGGTGGTGGCTCCGTTCAATCCCGCGCCGACGAATTACTTCGACACGGCGGACACCCTCGGCCTGCTTTACCACAACCGCAACCTCATCGACCGCGTGGGAAATTACCCAATCTTCGCCGCCATGGCCCAGCAGCCCATTTACAAAACACTGGGCGCGGACAAGGAATTGCAGACGCTGATCAAGAACAAGGGCAGCTTCGAGGAAATCATGGCCAACCCCACGGTCAGCGAAGTGGTGAGCAACACCGACCTCGTGAAGATCGTCCTCGAGATGGACGTGCTCGACTTCAAGGAATTCCTGGAGACGGGCGTGTCGCCGAAATTCTCGCAGGAGAAACTGCTGGGCCGCTGGCGCTACGATCTGGCGGAGAGCATCCGTCTGAACAAGGCGCTGAAGCCCGACGTGGCGGCCTCGACGTGGTTCCGCGTGAAGAACGAACTGGTCGAGCGCTTCGATGACTCGGTGTTCACCGCCTTCCATGACAACACGGCGAAGTTCATGATCACCACGAACATGGATGGCCGCGCTTCCCCGATGTACAATCTGCCACCCGTGCGCCTGCCGAACGGGCGCGTCGTGACCAACAGCGCGCCGCGCTGGGCCATGACCAACGCCCTCTCGTCCGCGACGGGCAAGTGGAGCGGCTCAGCCCCGAACTATTTGATCACGCTCAACTCGCGCGACGGGGCCGCGACGGTGGAAGGCACGCTGGCGAAAGACAGCCTCTCCTTCCAAGTCGCGGGGAAGGCGCTCGCGTTCAAGCGGCTGGCGGATTGAAGACGCCGGACGGGCTTTGAGTAGAGTAGGCGGAGCGGACGGGATGAAGAGGCCCGAGGGCCAATGACCGTCTTACTCCGCCCCTCATCAAACCGGACGGGCGGTTTTCCCGCATCCGGCTTTCCGAGGGTCATTCACTCGCATCG
>Ga0163150_10008441_pt1 | contig 11723 bp, 9 predicted proteins | sample OliLakLV19P2IB_FD_148628 | JGI IMG/M metagenome (GOLD analysis project Ga0163150, IMG submission 148628) | Freshwater microbial mat bacterial communities from Lake Vanda, McMurdo Dry Valleys, Antarctica - Oligotrophic Lake LV.19.P2.IB | ecosystem: Environmental > Aquatic > Freshwater > Lake >...
CCCTTTGTTCCCTCTCCCCCAACACAAAAGACGTGTTGGGGGAGAGGGAACAAAGGGTGGGAACGCTGACCCAGGGCGGGACCAGCAGCTCCTGCCGCTAGTCCCGCCCTGGGCTAAAGTCTGACGCCCCGCTGGGGCTCTATTATGAAGAAGCGGCCTCCTGCCGCTTCACAAACGTCCAATCTACAACGGCGGCGTAGCCGCCCGGGGGTTGTCTTGCGAATTGGCGAATGCTTCCTCTCAGCGCATCGTATTCCAAATGCCCCGCCACCCTCAACCCTTGGCCTCCCGGCCTCGTCGAGACACCCCCTACCCCAAGGGAGAATTTCTCGCAACCGCAGACTCCGGCCATTCCTTCGGGCGCTGATCACCGAGTTGTACTGCGGCTCAATCCTCCTGTGGGTCACGATCCACTGCGCATACACTCCCTGCGCCTTGTGGCGGTTTCCACGGGTTAATCCAATAATCGATCGTAATCCAAAGGCTGCGGGAATGCCGGAAGAAGGCAAGGGAAGTAAGAGCAGCAAGGCACGAGAAGAACACCAGTTGAAACCGCTCCGGAATAGTGTGGGAAAAAAAGAGAGACACAATCACAATGGCCACCGTGGCGCCGTAGTTGATGTAGATCGAGCCTACGAAGTATCCCGACTCTAGATAAAAGCCGAGTCCACAGCAGGGGCAGTGATCGTTCATCTCGATCCAACGAATCCAGGAGTTGAACAAGCGGCCCCGCCTGCAGTTCGGACAACGAAAGAATAGGAACGACCAGAATCTTCCCGGCAACCTCATCGTGGTCACGTCGGTAGCGGTGCTTTTCACTTCTCGCCTGGATTCAAACAGAGGGACGCCGATGGGCCTGGATTCCTGGTGCCAGCCGTCGATCCAGTCCACAAAGATTCGCTGACCCAGAGCCATTCCGACGTTGGGGTGCCGGCGAATGCGCTCGATATCGGCAATGGCCGCCGCCCGTGAGGCCGCATTGCCGCCGTTCACGTACTTGTCCAACAGACCAAATCGCAGCACGCCATCGTTCATGTCGAACACGGACCGAAAGTCCTTGACGATGCCAAACGGGAAGGTCATGAACAGCGGTTTGCCCGGCGCGCTCGCGACGTCTATCCACCAGTCGAACACGCCCCGGCCGCGGTGCGGCGAAAACGCCGGGACGAGCAAATCGGAATCATCATCCGGCGGCAGAGCGTTGTTGGTTTCCGCCCAGTCTTTAAGATCCTCAGCTGCCGGATCCGGCTTCAACGCGCAGCCGCCCAAGTACTCTGCGGTGAGCCAGCCGCAGCGGTCAGGCCTTCGATTCGGAAAAACACAGAGGGGAATTGGTGGAGATCTTCAGAGGTTATGACTCGCCGGTGCCAGTAGACCTCCCACAGGCACCCCAATGCTACCTACATCTCCTAACCTACGTCTATGGTTCAGTCAGCAGGAAGCCGAAGCACGGGGCTAACGTGTGAATCAGGTGTGAATCCTCAGATGTAATTCAGGGAAGGACAGTGCGGTGCCCGTAAGAAACATCTGCGGGAAGCGCAGCAAGGTGCTCCGCAGCCACGAATGATGCTTGGTCGGACAGAGCCAGAAGAACCGGGATGCAAGGGGGAAAGTTGGGGAGATCCTATGAAAATAGGTCCTAAGTTGGTGGAAAAGGGTCGGAGCACTTGGTCTGCCGGCCGGCATGAGCACCCTTGGCTTCTTAAGAAAAGCACGGTCTGCCCACGATGATTTTCATGGGTCGTGGCGCCGCAACGCGGCATGAAAAACTGTGAAGAAATTGAACTTCAATCGAAAAGTCGGCTCCCTCGCCCCAACGCGGGAGAGCGAAGCTGTGAACAAATTGCATCTGCCGCATGAACCTGATCCGGTAGGGACGCGGTGCCCCGCGTCCGGATTGGGTTTCCGGTTGTGGACGCGTGGTAGCGCGTCCCTGCCGTTGAATTTTTTCACAGCTTCAGGGAGAGGGGCTGGGGTGAGAGGGACCGCAACGCTGTGATCGGCTGTTTTCTTCATCCAGCCAGCATCTTCGTCGTTCACAAAGGGACCAATTTCAATGGTACAGAATCACAAGCCGTCCCGGCGTCTTGGAGCGATGATAAGGTTTCCAGGAGATTTCTCGGCGACGAAGCGTCGCCGGCCCCTGTTGTTAAGCATGTGCTACTTCCATTCCCAGAGTTGGGAGCGGCTGTTCCCCTGGCCGTCCACCTCGTATTCGAAGATCGCGGCAACACTGTTCAGCCGCAACCATTTCGGGGACGAACTCTGGTAGTACACGGCGCCACGAAAACTTATGGCGCCGGCTTGCCCGATCGTCCCCACGCCCTGGCCAATCCACGTGGCCAGATCCCCGTCCTTACCCATCGCGACACCTTGGCCCTCTCCAAACAGGGTCCCGTCCGGCCGCACGACTGACCAGTACGTGGCTGTCTCAGTGGCCTCTACACCCAACAGCTTCCCACTGATCTGGTGAGAGGTTTCCATTTTCGGTCCGCCGCCAGGATTCGGGAGCACTCTCTGCGACGTCACCTTGCCTGATAATTCGCCGATCTTTTCGCCTAGCATACGATTTCTCCTTTTTAGTTGTTTGCTGAATCACTACGCTCCACTGAAACGCGCCTACGATAACCCTGCCTATCTTACCTCGCAGCGGATCCGAGTTCTAATCGCTGAACGGCCCGGAGTGACCGGCGAATCTCTTCTGATAACCGGCGTGCCAGTGACGGGTTATCAGGGAGACTGGCCGAGTCGACTCCGTGGTTCCCAAGGCGGCGGCAGAGCCGCTCACTCCGAGGCGAGTTGAATGGCGTTAGAGTGGTCAGCGGTACTTGTTGACCGCCGCCTCGATGGCACTGCTGGCCTTGGCTAGATCATCCGGCAACATCACTGGATGAATCTCAATGCTGGCATTGAACGCGAGGAACCACGGCTCGGCAATCGCTGGGATCTGCGAGGCGTCCTGCATTTCGAGGAAAAGAAAGGCCGTCCGTTGACCCTTGTCGGCCGTGAAATAAACGGCCTCAGGCTTCAGATCCGCAAGTATCGACTGGATGGTTGTGCCGAGTTTTCCGGCCTTCGCCGCCGCGTTCCCGGCCTCGACAGGGATGTTCACTTTGACAAGAAATCGCATAGATCACCTCCAGGTGAATGGTGGATTGTTGCTGTTCCAGATGTCGCGGGCTATTTCCCAGGCTCCGCCGGGCTGCCGTTCGAAGATTAATGATGTACTTACCAATGTCCTGAATCGGTTCGCCCTCGGCCTTGGGAGTCAGGCTGATTTTGTAAGTGCCCCTTTCAAACTCCCAGCTGCACGCCATCGTCGGTGAAAGCCGCTTCGATCTTGTCCGGATTTGCGTCCAGCAGCCGCTGCATCGCGTCGGAGTTGAAGGATACGCCGTACGGGCCCTGACCCTTGGTAGTACGCCGGCACATAGAGCACAAAGTAACGGGCGAGCATAGCGCTTTCACGCTGGGAGCTGCGCTGCAAAGACGACATGGGTAAGCCCGCCCTCGTTAAGCACTATGCAGGAAACCGTGTACCCTGCAGATCGCGGCCTCCTCAAGCGTTTCATCGGTTCATCAGCAGCACGGTTACTTCTCTGCAACTTTGGGAGCCTCTTTAAGGAAGAAAGGAATCGTTCGCTCCACAGTTTCTGAAGCGGGCTTACTTGGGTGTACCAATTGGCCCGACTTGGAGTCCCGAATCCAGCCTTCCATACCCTTGAACTCCAGGACCGCAGGGAGGACATACTCACCTTTGGTAACGTTCCACTCGGCGGGCCCCAGCACTTGCAACACAATGTCGTTGGCTCGGATGCTGTTCTTGACCCTGGTCGAAACCAGCTTAATTTCATTCTTGCCCTGTTTCAGAAGTGAGGTGATTACGACGTCGCGGGCAGCGATCATCCAGGTGTTCAACACCGTTCCGTTCACGAAGGCGGTCGCGGTCACCGGCGAGTTCCAGGAACCGTGCGCCCGCGATACGTCCGCGTAATAGGGTTTTGCGGTCAACACAAAATCGCCCGCCTTCATTTTGGCGTTTTCATACTGCATTCCCCCGTAGTAAACACTGTAAGAGAGAGTGACCTCTTTCACCTCGGGGCCCAGAGGATGAGAGTATTTGCCGCCGGCAAATTTCCAGTCCGTATCGTTACGGAACTCCCAAATGACAGGCGTCATGACCTTTTGCTTCCTGTCGGGGGTTTCCTTTACCGGGCCAATGAGGAATGTGAGCCCGTTGCCTTTGGTGGCCGGTTCTTGAGGGGTGGTCTTGATGGTGATCGTGTTCCACCCTTCCTTGAAATGCTCTGCGACCGGTTCAGAGGTATCCGAACTATAAATGTTCACGGTCTTGCCGTTGATGGCTAGTTCACTGTGTAAGGGATTATCCCAGGGGTAGTGTTTTTTGGCCGAGAGCGTCAACGGCCCAGTTGCCGAATCCTGTGCTTGGGCTACCATTAAACCAAGTGCAAACAGAACGACACTCATGCAGAACACTGTTGCTTGTTTACGCATATCTCTCTCCTTAGATTAGGTACCGGGGGACTCAATCATACAACGGAAAAACGCCTGAGTTGATCTTGCTCTGCATCGGTTAGCGTGAGGGGACTCCTGCAATGCCCCGGAATATACCTCTTCCTACGCCATGCTCGGCGCCGAAAAGGAAGATTAGCCCTACGACCACGAGAGCGATGCGTAGATATTTGATGCGATCGGCTTCGGTCATTTTTTCTCCTCCTTCAGATCACCAGACTCAGCGCTCTTCCATAAGCTCCTCTCGTGTGCGCTGGAAGACGAGAGTCCTTGTGGCATAACGGTTACTGCCGCTCAGCCGCCGCGTTTCTCAGGGGTCGGCTGAGCGGCTTGCAGGAGTCCATTCTGTTCGGCCCGTGCGTCTCCCTGCCACCAGCGTCACGCCTCGTTCGTCAGCACCTCAACCAGCTCGGCCACGACCTGGAGTTGACCCTCGTCCGCGCCGGTGAGGATGATCGGCTCGAAGTCAGGGTTGACCGGCTTTAGGGTAATCCTGCTGTGGCGCCAGGAATCGCGGTGCTTCGCCTTCTCACTCTCGTAGCGCTTGACGGTGTAGCGCTCCCCACTCTCGGGGTCGGTGGCATCGCGCAGTTGCACGAGCACCGTCTTGCCCTGGCGGGTGCCTGCAACGGGCGCCGCGAAGAGGCAGTACGAGCCGTGCGGGATGGCGGGATCCATGGACTTGCCGACGACCTGGGCGACGAACATGCCTGGGCACAGGCGGTGCCTGGTCTCGACGGCCACCCACTCGAAGCCGTCGTTCTCGACATGCTGGGGGTCGCCGAAAGCGCCAGCGGCGGCCTTGAGTGGAGCGAGCGGCACGCAGGTAACGTATCGCTCCTCGGGCTTGGGCTCGACGATGCGGAGACGCGTCGGTAGGACCCGAGAGGTCGTGCCCCGCTCCGCTTCGCCCCTATCGCTCCGAAGTCGGCGATACGCCTCCGACGCCATCCACGTCGTCACGATCTTCTGGAATGGCACGTCATTCATGTAGCGCACGAAGATCTCCTCGTTCTGATCCATCCGCTCGACGAACAGTGTCTCCAGCAGATTCTTGAATACCAACTCGAACTTGTCGCCCGGGTTCACCGCAGCCGCCTGCCGTAGGCCGTCGTCGGCCATCGCCGCCTCGACAATCTGATCGAAAAATAGCTGATCGGCCTGGTTGAAGTCCGTTCCGAAGCGATCGTTCACGATGTCGATGAGCTGCGAGAGCGGCATTGGCTGCGAACGTACGAGGCCGCTGCCGACCTCGGTGGGACCGTCGAGGCGCCTGGCATCACCGTCCTGCAGCGAGATGGATCCTTCGCTGATTTTCTGCAGGCGGTAGTAGTCGAGCCGAACCTCGTCGTCGAATTGATAGGCCGGGCCGCTCTTGCGACGTGGCAGCTTCGCCGCAAGGTGGCGGAGAAACACGTAGAGGCGCTCGAGGTCCGAGTCCTGATAGGGAATCACCTGGCTCAGGAAGCCATAGAGGTTCAGAAACGCCTGTACCTTGCCGCGCCAGAGCTCCGCCTCTTCCTCGTTGTCCTTCTGGCGCACGGTGAAACGCGAGACTGCCGGATCGAGCGCCGCGTTCATCGCCTGGTGGTCCATCGCGCTCTGCCGCTGCTTGGGCTTGAAGTAAACGGCGCAGAATCGCTCCATCTCCTCGTCCAGGTAGATCCCTGAGGCGTCGAGCTCGCTCTTGATCGCGTACATGCGGGCAGGGTCGACTTCCTCGCCCATCTCCGCGCCTTCGTAGTACGTCTTGAATGCCTGGCGGATCTCTTCGCGGTCGTTGACGAAGTCAAGAACGAAGGTGTCTTCCTTGCGCGGAGGGAGAATGCGGTTCAGCCGCGACAGCGTCTGCACGGCCTGGATGCCCGCGAGCCGCTTGTCCACGAACATCGTGTGAAGCAGTGGTTGATCGAAACCGGTCTGGTACTTCTCCGCCACAAGCAGGACCTGATACTCCTGAGCCGCGAACTTTTCGGGCAGCTCTTTCTCGGAGATGCCGTGGTTCATGCCCGGTTCGGTGTAGGTGACGCCGGCGAACTTGTCGTCCTGTACCGTTCCCGAGAAGGCCACCAGCGACTTGATGGCGTAGCCCTTCGCCTGGATATACTGATCGAGGCTCTGCTTGTAGCGCACGGCTTCGAGGCGCGAGCCGGTAACCACCATCGCCTTGGCTCGACCGCCGATCTTGTGCCGGGTGACGGCCTGGAAGTGCTCGATCATGACCTCGGTCTTCTGCGCGATGTTGTGTGGGTGCAGCTTCATGAAGCGCGCCAGTGCCTGAGCGGCCTTCTTGCGCTCGACGTTCGGATCGTCCTCGCAAGCCTTGAGCAGCTTGAAGTAGGTCGCGTAGCTTGTGTAGTGCTTCAGCACATCGAGGATGAACTCCTCTTCGATCGCCTGCCGCATCGTGTAGCGGTGGGCCGGTTGCCCATCGCGCCCGAACACGGCTAGTGTCTTGTGCTTCGGCGTGGCGGTGAAGGCAAAGAAGCTCAGATTCGCCTGCGGGCCGCGCTTGGCCATGCTGCGGAAGAGCTCCTCCAGGTCGTCACGCCCTTCCGCGGCCGCGCGCTTCTTCGCTTCATCCCGCAGCCCTTCGCCGCCGAGCACCTCCTTGAGATCGGTCGCCGTCTCGCCGCCCTGCGAGCTGTGGGCTTCGTCGATGATGACGGCGCAACGCCGCGTGGCAAGGGTGCCGGTTCTGGATTCGCCCTTCTCCTCTGCCAGCTTGAGCAACTGGCGCGAGACGAACGGAAATTTCTGCAGCGTGGTGATGATCACCGGAACGGCATTCTCGAGCGCTTCGGCGAGTTGCCGCGAGCTTTCGTCAATCCGCTGGACGACGCCACGCTTGTGCTCGAACTGGTAGATCGTGTCCTGAAGCTGCTGGTCAAGCACCACCCGGTCGGTCACCACAATCACGCTGTCGAAGACGCGCTGGTTGGCCGTGTCGTGCAGGGAGGCGAGCCGATGCGCCAGCCAACCGATCGTGTTGCTCTTGCCGCTGCCGGCCGAGTGTTCGACGAGGTAGTTGTGCCCCACACCCTCGCTTCGGGCGGCTTCCACCAGCAGGCGCACCGCCTGAAGCTGGTGGTAGCGGGGAAAGATCATCGACTCCGTCTTGACCTTGCGGCCCTGGTCGTCACGCTTCTCCTCGATCTGCAGGTGGATAAAGCGAGCCAGGAGGTCGAGGAAGCTGTCCCGCTGCAGCACCTCTTCCCAAAGGTATGCCGTGCGATAGGTCCGCCCGGCCGGATCGGGCGGGTTGCCGGCGCCGCCGTCGCAACCCTTGTTGAAGGGAAGAAAGTGCGTCGCTGTTCCCGCCAGGCGGGTGGTCATCAGCACCGATTCGGTATCCGCCGCGAAGTGAACCAGCGTGCGGCGCTTGAACTCGAAGATCGTCTCGCGCGGGTCACGGTCCTGCTTGTACTGCCGGCGCGCATCCTCAACCCGCTGTCCGGTAAGCGGGTTCTTCAGCTCCACCGTGGCCACAGGGATCCCGTTCAGGCTCAGGGTCACATCAAGAGACTTCTCGGAGCGAGGGGAGAAATGAAGTTGACGGGTCAGCCCCAGGCGGTTCGCGGCGTAGCGGGCTTCCAGCTCCGGATTCAGCTCGTGCGCGGCCTTGAAGAATGCAACGTGCAGCGTCCGCCCATAGCACTTGAAGCCGTGGCGCAGCGTCGCGAGCGCGCCGTTCCGATCCATCCACTTGCACAGGTCGCCGAGGATCTGGTCTCCGGTCTTCTCCCCGTGCAGCGCCTCCAGCTTTTTCCATTCCTGGGGCTGCGTGTCGCGGATGAATGAGAGAACCGTCTCGGGGAAAATCGCTCGGTCGCGGTCGAAGCCCTCGCGGGGGACTCGCACGTAGCCGTTCTGGAGAAGGTGCGATTCGATGACGGTCTCGAAGGCGGCTTCGGAGTGTCGCTGGGTCATCGGGCACCTCCCGTCCAGTCGAAACTGATAGCCAAAGTCTTGAGGATCGAAAACGTGCTCGCAGGCGTCACGCCGAACTGCTCGCATACGTCTGGGAGCTTGATCTCTCTCTTGGAGTCAGGCGCACGCTGCTCGTTCGTGACTACGATGGATCCGTGGACTTTCGCGTACGCGACAAGCCAGCCGTCTGCACCAGTCGCGAACTTCGCTTTCGCGTAGTCGAGATACACCTGGTGGCGTTGCGCCCACATCATGATCTCCGTGTAGGCAGCCATCACGTCTTCGTTGTCTACCTCAAGGAAGAACCCGGCGGGCAGTTCCTGATTGACCCACTGAACGAGATCCTCGGTTTTGCGGCCCGTCAGCAATTCGCTTCGAACCCGATCGATGCTGAAGACCCTGCCTTCTCGATGGTGATGAATGAGGCTTTTCCAGAATCCGGGACAGATGTCGAAGGCGTAGTACGCGTTCTTGGCGGCGATGAACACGTCCGAATCCAGGAGGAACACCGGCGCCTTGGTCATGGCAGGTCCATTCCCAGCCGACGCGCGTACTCCTGGAACGCGCCGCCGCGAAGGCCGGTGAGGTCGTAGGCCGCCTTGAAGCTCAGCCGGCCTTCGAGCGCTGCGCGAACGACGCTCGTCGCGAACTTGGCGCCGACCCGCGTGTTCTGGTTGTTGTAGAAGTCGCCGCCGCCCGCAGGCTTGACTCGCTGCCGTTCTCGTTTGGTGTACGCGTTGTAGAAGTCGAAGAACGTCTCGCGGCTCACGAGACGAAGGTCCATGGCCCGACGCCCGATGACGATCGGACTGACCTTGAAGCGTCGGGCCAACTGCTCGAACGGCTCCGACTCGCCCTTCACGCCGCGCCAGAACTCTTTGAGCTCCCGCGCCGGCACAAGAAACTCGGCCGCCGCCTGGTCGCAGAACTTCTCGACCCGGGCATCGCCGGGGAAAATGCCGTCGAATCCCGAGACGCCTTCGCCCTCGGAGCCGAGCCACACGTGAGCAAGCTCGTGGGCCACCGTGAACATCTGCGCCGATTTTGCATCGGCGCCGTTAACGAAGATGAGCGGCGCGTAGGAATCGGTCATGGCGAAACCGCGAAACTCGTCAACATCAAGTTTCCGATGGGTGTTGTTCCCTACGATGCCGTTGATCACCGCCATCACGCCCAGTTGCTCGATGCGGCGGCGCAGCTCGCTGACCGCTTCCTGCCACGTCGCAACCTCAGCCCCCCAGCCGTCGCCGACGCCGACCACGCGCCGCATCTCCTGTCCGACTGCCGCAGGCTCGTCGCCAAGACGCGCGCTTCCGACGAACTCTAACGGCTCCGCCTCACACTCGATCCGCTCCTCGCGCACCCAATCCTGTCGGCGCTGCATTGCGTAGATCGTGTCGAGGAGATCTGGGCCAGGACGAAGCGGGCCCTGCTTCAGCGTCCGAAGGTCCGGAATCGGCAACCGTTCCTCGGGAGGCTCGGGCAGGAACAAGAAGCCGATCGGCGTATGCGTGGCTTTGGCGAAGCCTTCGAGCTGCTTGAGCGTCGGCTGCTTCTCGCCGCGTTCCCAGGCTGGAAGCTGCGGAATACGATGAGTCAACTCACCAATGCCGAACCCGGCACGCTCGCGCGCCCAGCGCAGCAACTCTGGTCTGATGGTTACGCGGTTCATGCGGTTGGCACTCCCAAGTTGACCTGACCTGTCACAGCGGCGGCAATGAGCGCGGCGCGGCGTTCCTTGAGCAGGACGGTGGTGCGTTCAGTCGCGACACGCAGCTCGTCCAGCTTCCCGGTCTCTTTCGCTATGTGGGCAACGATTGCGCGTTGCTCGCTGAGCGAAGGCACAGGCAGGAAGACCTCGAAGAAGCCTTCAGGATAGAGGCGCAGCCGGGATGACCACACGCCCTTAGAGTATCGCGTGACTTCCTGGGCAAAGACGGGTAGGCGCACCAAGGCATCGACGTAGCTCGGCTCCAGTCTCACTCCAGGCTGATATACATTGTAGGCCGGACTGACGATGCCGTTCACCGGTGAGACGCCCATGGCACCCATCCATGCCCACAGTGTGTTGATGACGAGGTCGCCCGAGAGACAGATCTTGTATCCCTCAGTTGTCTCCGCCTCGAACATGTTGACGTCTTTCTCGGAACGGAGAGAGACCCCAGTGAGATGCGACACCGTAAGGAGCTCTTCCTCGCCCGTTTCGGATCGTTGATCGCGTTCCGTGAACAGCCATCTCGATCGTTCTGTATCCCAATGCGCCGGAATCTCGCCGAGCCATGGGATGCCGGAGGCGCGGAGGGGGGCGCTGGTGTCGAGGCCGCGAGTGACGGCACGGGTGATGAGCGCCCAGCGCTTCTCGGCCAACAGCCCGAGCACCCGCTCCTTCGCCGCCACCAGCGCATCCAGCCGCGCCGTCTCGCGGTCGAGGTAGTCGGCGATAGCGCGCTGCTCCTCGCGCGCCGGAAAGGGGACTCTTTGATTGAAGTACGCGTCGGTGTCGAGATTCTGGATTCCCGTGGTCTGCTTTATCGCCGGTATGTTGAGGCGGCCCGAGTACAAGCTCGCATGGACATAGGTCCAGTATCGCGGCCACATTCCCGACGCGACTGGCAAGCGCCCGATGAAGTTCGAGCAGACGGCTGCGAATGCGTGGTTGAAGTCGACAACGCAACCGACCGGTTGGTTGTCGCCGCCACCTGATTTTTCAATCAGTAGATCGCCCTGACGGAGAAGGCGATGGGCTCGCTCTTTCTCCCCGATCGCCCGAAGTGTCGGCGGCGCATCAACTACTGCGAAGCGAGTGCGGTCAAAGTCGGCAACACGAACACAGATGAGATCGTCTACTCCGTTCGGCTCGTCGCCCCACGTTCCGCCGATCAATCCAGCCATGGACCACTTGAGCCGATCCACCGGCCAATGAGCGGGCGTAGTCATCGGCCACTCAAGTGGATTGGGCTTCCCGGGCTGGCTATTGGCTGAGGTCACTCCGTCACCTCCCGCAGCAACCGCATGATCTCTTCCTCCGCCTGCTTCAGGTCCGCGTCGATCTTCTCCAGGGGACGCGGCGGGGTGTACTTGTAGAAGTGGCGGTTAAAGTTGATCTCGTAGCCCACCTTGTCCTTGCTGCGGTCCATCCAGGCGTCGGGCATGTGCGGGCGCACCTCGCGCTCGAAGTAAGCGTTGGTGTCGTCTTTGAGCGGCACGTTCTCGAAATCGCGCAGGTCGGAATCGGGCTCAAACGCGGGACGCGTACCCTC
>Ga0163150_10008442_pt1 | contig 11723 bp, 3 predicted proteins | sample OliLakLV19P2IB_FD_148628 | JGI IMG/M metagenome (GOLD analysis project Ga0163150, IMG submission 148628) | Freshwater microbial mat bacterial communities from Lake Vanda, McMurdo Dry Valleys, Antarctica - Oligotrophic Lake LV.19.P2.IB | ecosystem: Environmental > Aquatic > Freshwater > Lake >...
GAAAGCAACCAAGCCAGGTATGATCGTTGGTCATGCACTTGAAGATGTATCTGCAACCGGAACGTATCAAGTGTTTGTAGCTGTTGGGTATTGGGCAGGTTCCTTGTTCAAGACAGACGGCACCGTAGCTTTGCAGACGGATGATCTCATTGTTGACGCCATCTCTATTGCCAGCTCAACCAATATCGCTGTTGATTCATGGGGCTTATCGTTCCGTGGCGCTGCATGGGATACTGTTTCCTCTACGGTCGTGACTTCTTCATTTACCTTGGTTAACGATGTTATCTCATCGGCGACGTCTTCCTTCACGATTCGTAATTCGACTGGTACGAATATCTTCTCGATTGATCAGTTTGGTGCCGTGTCCATTAATGGCGACTTGTCTGTTGCTGGCAAACTCTATCCTTCTGCTCGTGGATCTTTCCAGCACGATTACTATATTTACTTGGATGACACGCTTGGCGCATCGAGTACGTACATGTCTACAAACGCTGATGGTTGGCAGGCAGACTCCGCGTACGATTTGGCTGAACGCTATGAGTCTAATCAGGGTCTAGAGCCAGGTGATGTTGTGATGGTTGATACAGCGGACGATATTGCTATCACAAAAGCAGTTGGAAGCGATAAGCCTTATATGGGTATTGTCTCGACTCGTCCGGGCTTTGTTCTTGGCAAGCATGCAACATCTACCTATCCAGTTGCCCTTGTTGGTCGTGTTCCAACCAAGGTGTCTGATATGAATGGACCGATTGCGATTGGGGATCAGCTGACGGTTTCTACAGAAAATCCAGGAGTCGCTGTTAAGGCAACTAACTCGGGTTATGTGATTGGTATCGCTCTTGAGGCATTCCCAGGCGGTAATGACAACTTGATCGAAGTCTTTGTGCAGCCGGGTTGGAATGGAACAGCTGTTTCTACGGGTGCATCTACCGCCCTTCGTGGATTTGCTGATGCAGTAACAGGCGCTACTAAGGTAACAATAACCTTTGCTTCCCTCGGTGCTTATCCGAATATCCAAGTGACTCCGTATGGAGGTGTTACGGGAGGTTGGTATCTCAACAATGTTACTGATGTAGGGTTTGAGATTGTCCTGAACCAGATTCAATCACACGATGTGCGTTTTGCTTGGACGGTTGAGCGTACGCAGAGTGGGGAACAGGTTTATTACTCGGATAATACCTATGGACCTATTGATCCGTTAACGGGTATTGGCCCTGGGGGTGGAACCAGCTTATCCAGTACTGATTCTGGTACTGGTTCAGGTACGTCCACTGATCCTGGAACCGATCCAGGGTCGGGCAGTTCAACAGATCCAGGTACTCCCTAAACATAAATCCCTTTATTCTTAACCCTATATATGTAACGCCTCCATTATGTAGCTCTAAATAAAGGTCTTCCCTAAGACTGAAAGTATAAAAGCCTACCTAGAGACCTAAAGGTAGGTTTTTTTGTTACCCCAGTTTTTCAACAGTTTATGCACAGGATAGAGAACCATCTATTTTTTGCTATAAACAGTGATTTTTTGGTAATAATCTAGCTTTTTTGCTGATCTGCTACGGCGCTCTGCAGAATTTATACAATGTATAGGATTGTTAACTCGCTTATTTTGAAGGCGATTTATCGGTCGAACATGAGCGTAATTGCACGTACTTTTTTCCGATCTCTCCTCACGGTCACGTGTGGACTTATTTGCGTATTCTTACTGCAATTTCCCCCCGCCCTCGCCGCCCCTCAAATCAACAATCAAATTAACTACCAAGCTCGCCTCATGGATGCTTCTGGCTTTCCGGTAGCTGATGGAAACTACTCAGTCATCTTCTCGTTATACGACGCATCAAGTGCTGGTACTCGTCTTTGGACAGCCAATGGAACGGTCGGTGCTCCAACCGCTCTCACAGTGAATGTCACGAATGGACTCTTCACAGTCTTGCTTGGTGACACATCGGTTGCTGGTGGATCTCAAAACACACTCGACACGGTTAACTGGAACAGTGACCAGATCTATCTTGGCGTTACGATCAACGCTGATGCTGAAATGGCTCCTCGCAAACGTTTTGCCTCTGCTCCTCAAGCATTCAATGCCAGACAATTGCAGGGAATGTATGCCTCAAGCACGGCTTCTGGCAATCAAACCCTATTTACGCTCAATCAAACACAAAACGATGCAGCCACAGGTACTCGTTCTACCCTTGATGTTCGATCTAACGGTACTTCCAACTCCAATGATTTCCTTGTCCGAGGTATTAATGACACAGGAGCAACAGTTTTCTCTATCAATCGCCAAGGATCTGTCACTAGCACCAATCTTTTTGTCAGCGGTCTGACAAGTTCTACGAATCTCAACGCCAACATTGCTTCCTTTGCGACAGCAACGGTTGCTGGACAGGGTATTTGTCTTTCCAACGGACTCTTCTGTTCTACGGGATCCGTTACAGAAGCCGATACACTTCAGACGGTATCGAATCGCGGAAGCTTTACGACCACGACGCTGTCGTTGTTTGGAGGACTGACCACTTCTAACCTCACGGCGACCGGTACGACTTCTCTTCAGAACACCATCATTACGAATGGCACAACCACAAACTTTGCGGTCACGAATTTCGTGAACTCAAACCTCGTGCCTGCCGCTGACCTCGCGTTCTCGCTCGGTACGGCCAGCAATCGTTGGAATGCGTCTCTTGGCGATGTGACGAGCACAAATGTCACGACCACTAACCTTAGTGCTACCAATGCCTTTATCAATACCCTGGGCGTCACTACATTCTCGGCATCGAGTGGTACCATTACTAACTTCTTGTTCGCGAATGCGACGGGTACCAATTTGTTCGTGACGAATTTCACGGCAACCAATGGCACCATCACTTCCTTGAGCGCTGTCTCCGTTACGACCACCAATCTCCTCGCGGCTTCAACGACCGTCACGGGTACCCTTACCGCCAACAATGCGACGGCTTCTACGCTCCAAGCCAACAGCGCTACATTCGCCACGGCCACGGTCTCGGGCCAGGCGATTTGTTTGAGCAATGGTGTTGGCTGTCCGAGCGGTGCGGCTGAAGCCGATACACTTCAGACGGTATCGAATCGCGGAAGCTTTACGACCACGACGCTGTCGTTGTTTGGAGGATTCGTTGCTGCTTCGTCGAGCGTGACCGGGACGTTGAATGTTGCCGGAACAAGCAATCTACTGCGTGATGTCTATGTTGGTACATCAACCTACAGCGTTACGCTCAATTCTGACTTTGTCATCAATGGTGACGATCTGTTTGTTGCCGGCAATATTGGATCGGTTTCTTCAATCTTCTCTAATAGCATGTTCGTGGCGGGTGAGGTCGGTCCTACCCTGTTTGGGGACGGCTTCATTAATCAGACGGATGGCGCGCTGGTCATTTCGGCCAATGCTGTGTCTTCTGTTCAACCTTCGATCAGTATCATTGCTGGCGATGTTGCTTCTGGTCTTGCAGGAGACGTGAATATCCGTGCGGGTAATGGTTTGGGAGGTAATCCAGCTGGAAGCATCTACCTTACTCCTGGAGATTCTTTGGGTCAGCCAGGGCATGCCTACTTGAATCCTGTATCTGGTTCTTCTAATACCCCTCAATTCCGATTCACTTCCCTTGGAGGTGGCTATATCAGTCTTGAGTCTCCAAGCACATCTAACTCGGTTAACTTTGTTCTTCCATTTGCAGATGGTGCTTCATCGACTGTTATTGGTACCAATGGATTTGGAGGCCTATCCTTTGTCTCTGTTTGTTTGACCGATGGTACGAGCTGTCCATCCGGATCGGGCTCTGATCTTAATTGGACATACAATCTTGCTGGCGACTTTGTTCGCAATGCCACAGGTACTACGGACATCGCCATCGGTTCATCAACACTCGCAAACTCTCCATTCGTATTCCTGAACAATACGACAACAAGTCGATTCCTCATTGGTCAAAACTCCTCAACAGGTGCTGGTGCTGATCTTGTCATTGGTGCGACGACTGCTTCAGGGATGAATAGCTTGTTCCAGCTCACTGGTGACGATCTGTTTGTTGCCGGCAATATTGGTTCTGCTTCCTCGGTGTATACAAATGGGGCATTTATTGCGGGACCTGGCAGTACTAGCTTTGGCGACGGCTTTATCAGTAAGAACAATGGTTATTTGTCGATCAAATCGACGAGTGGTACACGCATCACAAACGCTCTTGAGCAATTCATTTCTTCAGAAATATCGCCCACCTTTTTGGGGAGTACGGGAGTCATACCTAAGGCGTCATTCTTTGTTACTGCAGGTAACTACGCTTACGTTCTTGCCAACTCCAACGAACTTCATATTGTTGATATTTCCAATCCTAACTCTCCGACGAGTACGGGATTTGTCACTGTGCCATCGACACCGACCAGTATTGATTATGACGGTGCATTTGTTTATGTTGGAGGAGGTTCTAACAATGTATATGTCTATGATGTTACCGATAAGAAGCAACCTATATTATCACGTATTATTTTTGGCTTGGGACAGAAGAATAAGATTAGTGGTAAGTATTTGTATAGTTTGAACAACCTGATACTCAGGATTTCAGATTTAGAGGGAAATACATTAGGAACGGTTAGTCTCTCTGGAGTAGGTATTGGAACTGATCTTGTCGTACAGAATGGAAGAGCTTATGTCATAGGCGGCAGTGGGAATACAGAGCTTTTTGTAATCGACGTACAAAATCCAAACGCACCTATTGTATTGGATACTTATGATCTCGTGACTGGAGCGAATGATATTGCTGTCAATGATCGGTATGTGTATGCAGCTGATGCCGTTGCTGGGTTGCTCTGGATTTTTGATGTGAGAAATTCTTCTGATATTCGAGTCGCGGCAACAACCAGTATTACGGGTGCAGATAACTTGTTTGTCTCGGGCCGATACGCCTACGTTGGTGCTGGTACGAACATCAACGTCGTAGACGTTGCATCGAGCACGGCTCCGAGCCTTGTGAAAACATTTGCGACTTCACCGGGTTCGATCCGTCAGTTTGCAACGCAGGGGCGGTATGGCATTTTCATTGGAGGAGGGACCTCTGATGGTTATTTGCAGATTTATGACATGCGAGGAACGGAATTGCAGAGTCTGACGGCTCATTCATTACAAGCAGGGTCAGCCAGAATAGGTGACCTTCTTACGGTTGAGGGTGAAACGCTTTTGTCAGGAGGACTGCGAGTGGGGGTGGCAGGTATTGCTTCCGTTGGCTCCTTGTCGGTTGCAGCGACAAATACGACTTCGACATTTATGGGTGCACTTCAGGCAGTGAGACTGCAGGCTACAGGAGCTTTTTCCGTACTTGGCTCCGTTAGTCTTGGTGGTTCCTTTTCAGATCTGATTACTATCAATGGTAGTTTTGCTAGTGATCTTTTACCTGATGTAGTGGGACGCAATCTGGGATCACAAGCGCTTCCTTGGGACGGATTTTTCAGAAACGCAACGGCGACAAGTCTTTTTGTTGCTTCACGTGGTATTACCGCAGAACCGCCAGGTGGCTTAATACAGTCTGCAAATATTGTTTCGACCTCAACGCTCGTCGGTGGAAATCCGATCGGCGTCTACGCTAGTGATCGTTATCTGTATTATATTGGTGGCAATCGGGGTTTGGAAATTGTCGACATTACCGATCCCACAGCGCCATTCGTTACCGCTTCATCGAGTCTGTTCGGTTTTAGTATAAGCGATTTCGTATCAAATGGCTCGCTGATTGCCATGGCAGGTGCTTTAAGTGGGGCGAGCCAAGGTGTGCGGGTGTTGGATGTCTCAGATTTCTCTAATGTGACGAGCGTCGGAGAACTTGCCTTTACCTCAGGTGGGTCCTTGTCTATTGATATGTCCGGCAAGTATGCGTTTGTTACCGGATCCGCTAGCTCCGCGCTCTATATCGTTGATATTTCTGTTCCGGGTACACCTGTTCTCGTATCGACGTTGACTGGACTCGGTTCTCCGAACAAAGTCAAAGTCCGTGACGGTTTTGCCTATGTGACCGAGAATACGAGCAATCGTCTTTACATTATTGATGTACGTCAGCCAAACCAACCGGTGATCAAGGGTTTTGTGGCGGTCGCGAACGCACCACAGGAAGTTTATCAGCAAGGCCGGTATGCGTACGTGGCGTTAAGCACAACACAATTTGAAACGATCGATGTTTCTGATCCGACAGCTCCCTTTGGTGTTGCGACGAGCACCTGCCCAAGCTATGCATGCACGGGTGGATTTATTGCCGGTGATTATTTCCTAACACGTGGTCGAGATTTCTTTGCCTCACGCGATATTATTAATTTCTGGGACATCTCGAGTTCGGCAGGTCCTCAGACTCTTTCCCGACTTGCAATAGATGAACCTACGGCACAATTACAAAAACTCACCAAGTACGGGAGCCATGTATATACCATTCACAGTAACGTTTTTTTAGGCGCAACGACCGGCGTTCTGTCGATCATAGATTCGGGCGGAATCAAGACAGACGGAATTCAGGCAGGAACAGCCGAGTTTGGGACTCTCATGGTGCGCAATGCCGCGGAAATCGCCAAACAGCTGACGGTGCAAGGAGGATTACAGGTTGGTACTAATGGTATCTTGTCTCTTGGTTCCATCTCCTCCTTTGCTACGGGCACCATTTCTTCTTTTGCCGGAATGTTTAACGTTCAAACATCGACTTCTACGCCAGCGGTTTTGATTCAGAATACGGCGTCCGGCGGCCAAACTTGGGGCGCCTATATCGACCAGCTCTCCGTCGGATCCAACATTACCGCCACCGGTGCGACCGACTACTCCATGGTGATTACGTATGCTTCAAGCGCAACAAGGGGGGGTCTCTGTATTGATGACACAGCCACGGGTGTGACTTGCCCGACTAATGTCGGCGCATCGATTATGGCCGACGGAGCAGTCATCTCCAATGCCTTTGACTTAGCAGAAATGTATTCCGTGACAGGAACGACAGAGGCTGGAGATGTTCTCGTGCTCTACGCTTCATCGACCGCTACTGTCATGCGTAGCTCGGGTGTTGCATACGATTCAAAAATCATCGGCATCATCTCAACGGATCCAGGTTTTGTTCTTGGTTGGGGTGGTGGGGCCAAAGTTGCGCTTACAGGTCGTGTCCCCACCAAAGTTTCCATGAATAATGGACCGATTGCTGTCGGTGACGCACTCGTTTCATCGGATGTCCCCGGTTTCGCGATGAAAGCAACTCAACCGGGCATGATTCTTGGCTATGCCCTCGAGAGCGTCTCTGCGACAGGCACGGCCCAAGTATTTGTGAACGTCGGATTCTGGGCGGGTCTCACGTTTGGACCGACGGGACAGATTCAAGTCGATGACAGCGGCAATGTGTCGATCATGAATGATCTTCACATCGGCGGAAAACTGTTCCCGAGCCTCAAAGGCGGAGGAATTCAGAATGATTGGTACCTGTTTGTTAATGCCGATGACCCAACATCGACTTATATCTCTACAAACGCCGATGGATTCATGAGCATGGATACGTATGACTTTGCGGAGAGATATTACTCGCCGGATGAACTTGAATCTGGAGACGTCGTGGTTGTTTCCGACTCTGGACGTACGCATGTACAACGCTCGATGAATGAAGATGCGATGGTCTTGGGCATTGTCTCGACACGCCCAGCATTTATTGCAGGTCGTCCGGCGACGTCGACCTATCCGATTGCTCTTTCCGGTCGTGTTCCAACCAAGGTTTCTGGTATGAATGGAGCGATTAAGGCTGGCGATCCTTTGTCGCCGACATCGATTCCGGGAGTTGTAGCGAAGGCTGTAAAAACTGGTCCGATTGTTGGTCTGGCATTGGAGGGTTTTGATGGAGCGAACGTTGGTAAGATTGAAGTGTTTGTTAATCCGAGTTATTGGGTTAACAAGTCTGAGTTTGTTCAGAGTGAGTCTGCTGGCGGAGCTTCACAAATCGTTGTTAGCCAAGATAAGCAAGGTTTTGCAACGGTATCGGCTGGCTCCAAAAAAGTTCGAATTGAGTTTCCATCGCTTGGTGCGTATCCAAATGTTCAAGTTACACCTCGTGGCTCAGTTGCTGGTGGATGGTGGACAGATAGTTATACCGACACAGGATTTGAAATTATCATGGCTGATGCACAAGACCATGACGTGGTGTTTGCTTGGCGCGTTGAGGCAACGACAGGCTCGGATATTATGCGCATGTCCGATGGAACATATGCTTCAGTTGATCCACTCACAGGTGCACCGGTTGGTTTACAGGCGGCAACATCAACACCGGAAATTTTGCTTCCAGAGATAGTAAATTCAAGTACAACGAGCGTAATTGAGACTGTGATCGACGAGTCAGCGACGACGACATCCGCGGAATAAAAAAACAGTGTGTTATACTTCAACGCAAATAGATTTCTATGAGCACTATCTTTTCGCGTTTCGACGCATCACCCTCGGCTAGCAACCCGGAACCACTTCAGGCGATGCCTGGTGTTTCCCGAATTTTGAACATGGTTATCGATGCATGTTTACATGCAGCCGTGTTTCTTGTTCCGTTGTTTTTCAGCTCACTCACCATCGATGTTCTTGAACTCAACAAGCAAACCTTGCTTGTTATTCTTGCGACGATTGCTGGAGTCGCTTGGCTCGGCAAAGCGTTGGCTGATAAGCAGTTCACACTCGTCCGCAACTGGATTCACTTGGTTGCAGTCTTGTTTGGACTCGGTTACATGGTCGTCTCGCTCCTTTCTCATGACCGTTATCTCTCCATGGTGGGAAGTCTGGGTCAGATGCCATGGGCATTTTCAACGATCGCCGCTTTAGTTGTCTTCTATATCGTCGCGGTCAATCGTATTCGCCAGACGGCACAGGTATATGACTTTATCTTCAGCTTCCTTGTAAGCTCTTTGCTTGCTGGAATCTACGGTTTGATGCAGATGTTTGGAATCTTCTTGATTCCGGTAGCTGCTTCACAGGTTAAGACCTTTACGAGTGTTGGTAGTGTCTTTAGCTTTGCGGTTTACATGACGGTTCCGTTGCTTATCTCGGCGAGCTTAGCATTCCATGGCTGCCGCAATAATGTGTGCTTGCTTGGTACAAAGAAGCCAGCTGGAACGGTCGCTCGCGGAATCGTTTGGGCTACGATCATTGTTGCGTTGATCAACTTGATCGTGATCGATTTCTGGGTAGCATGGGCCGCTCTCTTGTTTGGAACCGTGGTTACAGTTGTTATTGGTTATTTGCGCACGCGTTCGATCGGTTCTCCGGCTAAACTCGCGATTCCTGGAGTTTTACTCGCTGTCTCGATCTTGTTGCTCTTTTTCCGCACGCCAATCAACTTGAATTTGCCGGCTGAAGTTTCACCGTCCGCCATGGCTTCCATGAATGTTGCCAAGGAAACTTTGCGAGAAATGCCAATCTTTGGCTCGGGTCCTGGTACGTGGATTTACAATTACGCGAAGTATCGCGTAGAGCTAGTGAATCTTTCTCCGTTCTGGAATGTACGATTTGACCGTGGTTTTTCGTTCTTCCTAACCTTGCTGGCTACGACCGGACTCGTCGGAACTGTTCTCTGGCTTTTGTTAATTGCGTCGGCGGTTGTAAAGAGTGCTGGGCACTTAATGAGAGAGAAAAACGATGATGTTTGGTACGCCTATCTTACGGTGTTTGTTGGTTGGTCGACTTTGGTGTTTGTTTCTTTCTTCTACAATTACAACATGGCGCATATATTTGCGCTGTGGTTCCTGTTTGCTCTGCTTGGTTCCTTGGTTGGTCGCAACACAATTACTTGGGATGCTCGTAAGAATACTTACGCCTATGGCATTCTCTCGGTAGTCTTTGTGGTCGCTCTTATTGCAGGTATTTCATCGATCTGGCTTACGGGACAGCGCTTTGTCGCAGATGCGGCTTTCTCTGGAGCGGTTGCTGATTTCCGTGCAGGAAAGAGTATTGATGAGGTAATCGTCAAGCTCAATAAAGCAGCTTCCTTGAATCCGATGCTCGATATGTATGCTCGCAACTTGTCGCAAGCTCACTTGATCAAGGCAGCCGGTTTGATTCAGGCACGTCCGAGCAATGAGCAGGTTCCTGCTATTCAGAATGAGATTAAATTGGCTGTCGATATCGGTCTCCGTGCTACGCAGCTTGCGCCTTCCAACGTAGACAACTGGTCTAGCCTTGGATTGATTTATCAGAGTGTTGCCAGCTTTACGCGTGGTGCTGATGAATTTGCCATCAAGAACTACGATGAGGCTACGATGCGTGAACCGCAGAACCCAGTCTTCTTGAATGAAGTTGGTAAGTTGTACTTGCTCCGTTCCGATGCCTATCGCACACAGTTGGGTGCAGGTGACGCAGCCGCAAAAGCTGAAACGCAAAAGAATGTGAATGATAACCTCGCGCTCGCAGAACAGAAGCTCAAGGCTGCTATCGAGGCTAAGCCGGATTATCTTCCTGCTCGCTATCACTTGGGTATCGTTTACGAACGTCAGGGTCGTGTGAAGGATGCGATTACCGAGCTTGAGAATGTATTGCGTATCAATAACAAAGATCTTGGAGTGGCATTTGAACTCTCGATCTTGTACTACCGCAACAATCAAAAGAACGAATCGCTTGAACTCATGAAGCAGGTTTCTGCTATCGAACCTAGCAACGTAAATGCTCGCTGGTATCTTTCAGCTATGCTTGAAGAACGCGGTGAATATGCCGACGCTTTGGCGCAAATTAAGCCGCTTTCTGAGCAGTATCCTGAGAACGCTGCCATTCAACAGCGTATGAACTCGCTTACGGCTGCGGTGAATGCTGACTTGAAGCCAGAAACCCGACCGCTTCCTGATCCAATTCCTGAAGCGATCCGCAACTCGACCGACAACAACCCAGTCACACAGTAAAAAAAAACATGTTTGACCCCCGCAATCTTCTCAAGCGTTTAAACCGCTTGATTGAATCCTTCGTTCCCGGATCGTGGACGCAGGGCGGGATGGAGCAACGCCGGCCATCTCCCAAAGAGATGCGCCGGCTTTTGCTTTCCGAAGCAAAGACTATTAGTAAGCTTTTGGATGCGGCATTCAGCGGACATGGTTCCTTGCTCAAGGAATTGATTGAAGACTTAAGCAAAAAACCTGATCAAGCACTGATGGAGCATTGGGACTCTGTTTGTAAGGAGTTACTCTCTGTTAGAAGAGCGCTTTATCGACTTATTTTGGCCCGTCAGAGCCGTTCAGATCTTTTAAACGAGTGGAATGAATGGGAAAGACATGCGCATCTTTCTAAAGGCGATAAAAGCCTCGCACGTTTTGAAAGACAAGAGATGTTAGCTTCGGAGTTACGTCTGCGTGGGATTGAAGTGCCTCGCTCTGCTTTTCCCGTTGAGAATATTGAAGAGAAGCACGTGAGTGTAGAGTTAGCCGTGGCACCAAAAGCGGTTGAAGCATCTCCGGAGGAAGTAGTTGTGTCTCCGAGTTTGGCCGATGATTGGGAGCCGATGTGGTTATCTCAGGCGGATGAGAGCGCGGATTTTTGGGAGAGTATGGCTGGTAGTTTTCATGCGCCGCATCTCACGGCTGCCCAGGCTATGCGCTTGGCAAAGGGATTTAGGATGGCGCAAGCGGATCGTAAGCAAGCGGATCGTGTTCGCGGGATTCGTCGATATCGACTTTCTGCCTTTGAGGTCTAGCCATTGACGACTGGCCTTCGTTTTGGCATTATTTTCCTGCTCATCATCGATGTTAGATGGGCCCTTAGC
>Ga0163150_10008443_pt1 | contig 11722 bp, 8 predicted proteins | sample OliLakLV19P2IB_FD_148628 | JGI IMG/M metagenome (GOLD analysis project Ga0163150, IMG submission 148628) | Freshwater microbial mat bacterial communities from Lake Vanda, McMurdo Dry Valleys, Antarctica - Oligotrophic Lake LV.19.P2.IB | ecosystem: Environmental > Aquatic > Freshwater > Lake >...
CTCCACATCGCTCACAGACCCGTGATTACGGTGCTCATGGGGAGAAGATACTTACTAAGCTGCAAAGTGGAGGGTGAGCCGCATTCATTGATGTCTTTTAATATTTGGAGCTACTTCCAATTCAAACAAACAGCTATTAAGCTTTATCCTGCCCAATTGCGCCCCCACGGCATTAACCATGTCGATGGTCGAGTTGGTGCTAGGTACCTTGCCGAATCGATGACCGTGCCATCCTAACTCACGCGGACTCTCACTAAATTTTCTTACGGAATACAGGTTTCGCAGGCGGACCCACGAGCAAACCCTCGCAACTTCCGGACTTAAGTGCCTGCCGGTAAACGACGCACGATTCATCGAACGACTGCACAATGTGATCTAGTTCGAGCTTCTGGTGCGACCAAGTAAGATAGAACAGACCTTGAAATAGCACGCCGCGGGCGATCATTTCCTGCATCATGAGCGTACGGAACGCGTCGTCGGGCTGGCCGAGGGGGTTGCGGCAGTTGAGCATAAAGAAACAAGGGTAGCCCGCAAGTTCGAGCGCGGTGCCCAATCCGTGCCGCCCGATAACTTCGTCGAGGCGTGTCTTGAGTTCGGCCCCGCGCTGCCAATTGCTCTCGATCATGTCGTGCTGCCTAAACGCTTCAATAGTCGCGAGCATCGCTGCCAAGCCAGTTGTTTCTGCACCGTGCGTTGTAGAAATCAAAAACACTTTGTCGGTACCCGTGCGCCGGATTCCACCAAGTTCCATAATCTCGGCGCGGCCGGTGAGAGCGCATGCGGAATACCCATTGGCGATGCCCTTGCCCCACGTGGAGAGATCAGGCTTTATTCCCAAGTATTGCTGCGCACCGCCCAGCGCCCACTTGAAGCCGCAGATCATCTCGTCAAGAATGAACACTACGCCTTGCTCACGGCAGATGTCGCGCACCCCTTCGAGAAAGCCTTTTGCAGGCGGCGCAAACTTTACCGGCTCCATAATCAAGCATGCAATGTCGTGGTCTTTCCGCGCGAACAGTCCTTCGACCGAAGCAAGGTTGTCGTACGAGAACTCGGCCGTAAGCGCCTTCCCTTGCGCGGGGATGCCGGTGTTGCACGCCGTCTGGACAATGAACCAGTCATCGTAGCTGAAGAATGGATGTTCCATTGGGATGGCGATGCGGTTGCGCCCGGTGTAGGCGCGCGCAAGCTTTACCGCTGCTGTAGTGACTGTCGAGCCATTCTTGCCGAATTTCACCATGTCGCCCGAGCCCACCGCCTCTAGGAATTTCCGGGCAGCTTCGAGTTCTAGTGCCGCTGGTCGCTGGAAGTTGGTGCCAAGATACGCAGCTTCCGCCACGGCCTTGGCGACGGGTTCGTAGCCGTGGCCTATGCTTACCGAGGTGAGCCCCATGCTGCAGTCAATGTACTCGTTGCCGTCAAGGTCCCATAAGTGCGCACCCTTTCCATGAGTGATGGCAGCCGGCGCATTGAGGGGAAACTGATCGTCCCCTTTTGAGTAAGTGTGCGCACCACCAGGAATGACATCATGGACGGCGCGCGAAAACTCGCGGGACCGGGTAAAATTGGTTATCCGGTTCATAAGAGTCTATTCAGAGAACATTCCACAGTGGCTCCGGAACGACGAATGGCGCAACAAGCGCCTTGAGGTCGAGCCGCATGTCGAGGAACGCGGCAATCTCGCAAACGCTGACGAGCGGCATCGAATTATTGCACGCCTTGGCAATCTCGCGGCAAAGGATAAGGTCTTCCGGATTGTCAACGGTTACGCGCAGATCCATACGCTGCAGCTCGAGCGGGGGCAACAGCACCTCAATCTTGAACTCATCGGGATGAGTACGCGCATAGCTGGAGCAAAACTCGGAGCGATCCATGGCGGTGCCGTGCTCGTGCGAGCGCTCCAGGGCCTCTAAGCGGTAAATCTCAAAGTGAAGGCCCTCGGGCAGCCGGTCGCATACGGTTATGTCGTTGTTATTCGCCACGTGCCGCTGCCACGCCGGCATAAGCAAATCGTAGTCGAACCAAGGGCACTCGGTCGTGATGCGGAAAACGTCAGATGCCCGTCCGAGGCGACCGCAGAGAACGAGGCGATGCAGCACATCCTGCGGGTCCCCGAACACGTAGGAAACGTCGCGCTCATGGGCGAAATCGACGAAGGCCACATTGGCCGAGCCCTCGGAGATCCCAAGCACGATCTGCTCAATCACGGGAAAGCGCCGAATTGCGTTGACGATCTGGTCGAGAATAGTAGTTTCCCCGATGAGCTTCTGCAGAGGCTTGCCATACAGCCGCGAACCATTGTTGCGACAGGCAAGCGCAGCGACTAGGCGCCGTGGGGTACTGGTCATTGCGGACTCCCTTCCAATATTTCGAAGGCGACGGCGATCGCCATCAGGACATCGCGCGCGAAACGCCGCCCATCCGGCCAAACTGGAATCCCGATAGCGATTTCGCCTATCACCAGTACTTACGTCATCAGGTCGACAATGTGAGCGAGAGCGGCCATCCTCAATGTCGAAATTGAGCTCTTACAACGGTTTGCTGGACAGACGCCCCACCAATCCTGCACGAAAGAGCAACAACCAGTCGCCACTGAATTATGGGCCTTTGCCATCGTCAATAACATCATCATGGTAAATCGGCTCATTGCGTCGTATCCCACGGACCAGCACCCGCCCGACCGCATCGCCAAAGGATCGTAACGCCTCCTTGCAAGGATCTAGAGGTGTTCTCAGCTGACGAAGGTCTTGGATGCCAAGGCGTGAGCCAGGAGGTATGTCTCTGGACGCGACAAGCGTCTTTAGCGCTCGCTGCCGATACAACCGTTCGGCTTCGGTCAGCTCGAGAACCTCACTCCCGCATGCGGCCTGGGCACTTCTCAGCCGATGAACGTAACGCGCGAATTCCGTCGGCGTCGCCGCGGAAACGTAGTCTTCCAGACGTAGCGTTCTCTCCAGCGTAATATGCTTTTCGACTACGCAAACACCGAACGCAACGGCAAGCATGCCGAGCCAACCAGCTTCATCGCTATCTCCGTTCGCATGATCCATGAACCCGAGTCGAAGGTCAGGAAACCGACGCCGCCATGTCTCAAGACGTTTGACGTGATTATCCTCCAGCTTGGTAGGCTCTGCCTGAAAGCCGACCATCATAGTGAGCTTTGAACGCGCAGCCGGGTCGTACCGATTAAGTCGGTTGTCGACCTCCGTGGCCGTGATGCCTCCGACTGAGAAGTAGAGATGCGGCGAGGAATGAACCGCCGCGTCGAAGAGCGGTTCGTTAAAGAAATCGCTCACGTGCAGCTTGACGGCCGCCGCCCCAAGGGCCAGCGCGAGTTCAAGGGAGCGAGGACCAAAAATATCGAACACCAGTTGCAAGCCGTGCTTCGCAGCCTCCTGCGCCACGTTTTTCCAGGCTGCATCGGGCATCTCAAGCGACTGGAACAGTCCGAAGTACTCATACGCCGGGGTCGCAAGCTCTTCGGCGTAAACCAGCTGGAACTTGACCGCATCCGCCCGGCCGGCAGCCGCCGCTCGCACGAGCAGCCGGGCCAGGGTCGGGTCCCCCTCGAAGCCCTGCGCCGCTTCCGCAATGATTTTTAGTTCACCCATCTTCATGCCGCCTGATTCGCGACCGCATTCCAACGTTCCGGATGGGCCGCGTCGGCAAGGGATCGGTCGAATCCGGCCAAGGTGTTTCGCGCTTCTGTCCCCAAGGGCGGGCGCGCTGAGGCAGACATCGCGGTACGCAGTTCTGCATGCGTGCTTACCCCGACAATGACTACATCCACACCGGGCGTATCGAGCGCGAACCGGATGGCGAGCTCTGGAAGAGGCCATCCCCACTCGGCGGCGAGGCGGTCAAGCGAATCCAGTGCCGGCGCGATCCCGGACGCAATTCCGTCTGCATGACGTCGCCGCGACGTAAGCAGCCCCTTGCAAAGCACGCTGCGCGCCACGATCTCGCTCCCGTGCGGCCGGGCATTCAGCGCCGCGAGCACTGAAGGATTCAGGATGCTGTGCTCCACCTGGAGGGCACCGCACCATGGCTGGGCCAGCGCAGTGCGGGCGTCAGCCACCCCGTAAGTAGATGCACCGGTTCGCAACGCAAATCCGGAAGACCGCACTTCATCCAGGGACTCACCCAAAACCCGCTCCTCCAGTCCCAGCGTATCCGCGCTGTGCAGCAACAGCGTGTCCACAGCGTCCAGCCGCAACCGCGCAAGCGACGCACGCACCTCAGCTGCAATTCCGCCCGCTTTTACTGCAGTCGCAGCAACTTTCGTGCATATGCGAACGCGACGGTCATGGACATCGTTCGCCACCAATCCCACGACGGACTCGGCGTCGCCGTAGACCGCGGCGGTATCGACATAGCGGATGCCCGCCGATATCGCTTCGCGCAGCAGGGCCGCCGCCTCCTGTGGCTGCGGCGTTTGGGCCGCCAGCCCATACCCCGCGATAAACGTAGCAGTCCCTAACCCGAGGATCGCGCCGCTCATGGTTTCAACGCCAGTTTCATTGGCCCCCGCCTTCGACCGCTAAACGCAGCGTCTCTACGACGTGGGAAATATTCTCATGCGTGAGCTGCGGATAGATCGGCACCGACAGGCATTCGCGGTAATACTTCATCGCATTCGGGAGGCGCTCCAGCGTTCCGGGCGAAACGCGATCGCGATAAAACGCGTTGAGGGGGACCGGACGGTAGTGCACCTGAAAGCGAACGCCACGCTCCAGGCAGCGCGAATAAAATGCCTTGCGTCCCGCAGCCCCTTCACCGAATGCCGTTCGGAGTATGTACAGGTGATAGGCATGTTGCACATCCGGCCGCAGCGCCGGGCGTGCGAAGCGGCGGTCCCCGGCCAGCAAGGCGTCGTACCACCCCGCGATTTCGCGCCGCTTTGCCACGAAGTCGTCGAGCTTGCGCAACTGGGAGAGCCCGAGCGCACATTGCAGGTCGTTCAACCGATAGTTGTAGCCGAGATCGGTCATCTCGAGATGCCAGGGTCCTTCCCAGGCCGGGATCTGCGCTTCCTGGTTCCGGATGCCGTGCGAGCGCAGCAGCATGGCACGCTCCGCCAGCCGGTCATCGTTCGTAAGGATCGCACCGCCTTCCCCGGTAGTGATGTGCTTTACCGGATGGAAGCTCAGTGTCGCCAGATCGTAATGCGTGCAGTCCCCGACACGCACCCCGTTTGCATACGTGGCGCCCATCGCGTGGCAGGCATCATCGACAAGCTGAAGTTCATACCTGTCGGCGAGCGCCCGCAGCGCTACCCAGTCCGCGGGATGCCCCGCAAGATCCACTCCCACGACGGCCCGCACCCGCCGGCCGGCCGCGCGCAGGAGTCGCACCGCCCGCTCCACTTCATCAGGGTCAATAACGAGGGTGCCCGGGTCCACGTCCACAAAATATGGTTCGGCGCCCACGTACATCGCGCAGTTGGCCGATGCGACGAACGTTATGGCCGGAACGATTACCACATCGCCGGGCTGCCATTGCAGGGCCAGCGCCGACAAGTGCAATGCCGCCGTCCCGTTGGCACACACGATGGCGTGCTTGGCGCCGAAGCGCTCCGCCAGCGCCCGCTCGAAGCGTCCGACGTACGGCCCGGTGGTAAGCCAGTCCGAATCCATTACCTCGAGAATGGCCCGCTTGTCCTCCTCGTCAAGGCACTGACGGCCGTAGTTAAGCATCCGCTGCCACCATCAGCCGCCGACGATAAAGCGAGGCTCATCCGCTTTGGGCATCGACTCGCCAACACCCTTTGCCAGGACCGCGGCCACCAATTGCTTAATCTCGGCGTCGTCCAGCCAGTGCGTGTTGAGATCACTGCTGTAGCGAAAGCCGTCCGCGCAAATCCGGCCCTTTCCTTCCGCCTCATAATCCTTGTGATTCCAGAAGGAATGGGTCGGCTGGATTACGAAATGATCGCCAAACTCGAGCGTCACGCGCGCGTCATCTTCGGGGATCATGATCTCGTGCAATTTCTCGCCCGGGCGAATCCCGATCACATCGCGCCTGCACTCGGGTCCGATCACGCGAGCCAGGTCGGCAACCCGAACGCTGGGGATCTTGGGAACGTAAATCTCGCCGCCAAGCATGTGTTCCAGGCCCCGGATTACGAAGGCCACTCCGTCGTCGAGCGTGATGAGGAAGCGGGTCATCCTCTCATCGGTAATCGTAAGCCGGCCGGAGGGCTTCTGCGCCAGGAAATACGGGATCACGCTGCCGCGGCTTCCTATTACATTCCCATAGCGAACCACTGAGAACCGAGTTCCCGAATGCGCGGCGTATTGGTTTGCAGCGACAAAGAGTTTGTCAGCGCAAAGTTTTGTGGCGCCATACAGGTTGACCGGATTCGCCGCCTTGTCGGTGCTTAGCGCGAGTACCCGCTTTACTTTCCGGTCGATCGCCGCGTCGATAAGGTTCGCCGAGCCGAGGATATTCGTCTTAATGGATTCAAGCGGGTTGTACTCTGCCGCCGGCACCTGCTTGAGCGCAGCCGCATGGACCACTATGTCCACGCCGTCCAGCGCCCGGTAGAGCCGATCACGATCCCGCACATCGCCGAGAAAAAATCTGAGGTTAGGGTAAGCCTCGATCGGAAACGCTTCACGCATCTCGAACTGCTTCAGTTCATCGCGACTGAATACCACCAATCGTGAGGGCTTGTGCTTCGTCAGGACTGTTTTTACAAATCGATGTCCGAAAGAGCCGGTCCCACCCGTAATTAAAACACTCGCGCCGTCGAGGATGCTCATCGGGGCCGCCCACGTTGCGGGCGCGCGAATACTGCTTGCAGGTCTTTGTGTGTCGTCATTGTTTGCGGAATCGCTCTCAATTGCGGGAAGATTTTCGGGCGCCCAAGTCTACCTTAACTTCCATTCCCACCGCGTGCGCCGAACCCACGAGCGACCTGAATTCCGGAGAATTCTCAAACAACTCCTGATAGGGGCCATCGGCGAGTATTCGCCCTTCTTCCATCAATACGATCCTGTCGCAGGCCTCCACTGTGCGCAGGCGGTGCGCTACCAGGATGATCGTGCGCTGCCCGCTCAACGACCGGATTGCTTCCATCACGGCATCTTCGGTGAGCCCGTCAAGCGCGCTTGTCGCTTCGTCGAAAACGAGCACTTCCGGTTCGTGGTATAGCGCGCGGGCGATCCCGATCCGCTGGCGCTGACCGCCGCTCAGCTTCACTCCGCGCTCGCCGACCAGTGTATCGAAACCGTCCGGCAGCGCCCTCACAAACTCGTCCGCCTGCGCCAGTCGCGCCGCCCGTAGCACAGCGTCTTCGTCAATCTCGCTTCGAGGCAGCGCAAAAGCAATGTTCTCGGTCACGGAGGCGTTCGCGAGGAAAACCTGCTGTGGAACATAACCGACCCGCCTGCGCCACGCGCGCATGGCCGGTCCCTTGAGGGAGACTCCATCCACGGTAACGGCTCCGGCCGAAGGCTCATACAGCCCGAGGATGATGTCGGCCAGAGTCGTCTTGCCTGCGCCCGTTCTTCCCACTAGTCCGATGCTCTCTTTCGGCCGGATGACGAGATTTACGTCCCGCAACGATGGAGCTGCGCCGCCCGCGTAGCTGAAACCGACCTTCTGGAGCTGAATTGTGTCGGCGAAGTGAAGATCAGGTGCCTGTGTTTGCAGCTCTCCGGCGAACCCCGTAGGTAGCGAAGTCACCGCCAAAAAGTCCTTATGCATCCCGCGAAGCACAGACTGATAGAAGCGGATGGTCATCGCGGAAGAAAAGATCTGCTGCAACGCAGGAAGCAAGCGGTATCCGGCGAAGGCGTATAGCGCGAGGACCGGCACCAAGCTTTGAGCGCTTCTATCGCCGCTAGCCAGAAGCACTACCGTAACCAACAGGATGCCCACGAAGCTTACCGTTTCGAGCGCATAGCGCGGAAGCGAGGCGTTCAGGCGATTCGACGCCTCCGCCCGCGCAACCCCGATCGTTGCCGTTTCGAATCGTTCCGCGACGTATCGCTCACGACCCAGCATCTGAAGTTCCTTTGCCCCGCCCAATCCCTCCTGCACAATGCGCTGGCGATCGAGGTTCTGGGCATTCATTTCAGCCCCCAGTCGTCGTTGGCGAGCACGCACCACGCGGAAAACGGTGGCGTAAGTTGCGCCTAGAATCAGAACTACGCTGACGGCAACAAACGGATCCTGCGCACATAGAATGCCCAGTATGCCCAGCGCCATGAAGATCCTAGATACTGCGGCAAAAACAGGGCTCACACACGCACTCATTACGACCCGCACGTCGGTCAAAACGATTTTCATCAGGGACGGCGCATCGCGCTGAACGTGGAATGCGTAAGGCTGCTTCAAGTAGCCCTCGAACAGCGACGACGAAAGGCGGGACAATGTCCGGGCCGTAAATCGCTCCTGCACCAGAACGTTCGTCGCTGCAGCTATATTCCCGATCGTCACTACTGCCGCTGTGGCTATGCCCAGGAGGACAAGCGCTTCCCGATTCGACGTCGCGCCGACGGAGCGGCTGATGGCCGAGAATAAGGGATATCGTTCTATTGCCGCAGGGTCGAGGACAAACGTCATGAACGGAAGGATCGAAGCGACACCTAGGGTTTCAAAAAAAGCTGAAATCATGCCGATCGTAATCACGCCAATCAACAACCACCGGTCACGGCCTGGGAAAAGGTCGACTAGGATGCGCGGAAGCGAAGCCGTTTTCATGGGGCGTGTACCCTCGATCCTACGAAAGGGCGAAATCAGATTGGTGTTTCGAGTCCAGCAGCTTCACGACCTCGATCGAAGTCTCCACGCTCTCCGAAACATTTCGATTTGCCGCGAGCGTTCTGGGTCGCTTCTCGCCTTGCGAATAGCTGCCAAGACGAGGACCAACACCGCTGAAATCAACAAAGCCGTCCCTCCGGTTATCAGCACGATCTGCTTCCGTTTTGGCTTGCTCCTGAATTCAGGTGGATATGCAACATCTACTTGTTGAACTAACGGGGCGTCGCGCGCTTCATCTGCTTTTGCTAATTCAAACTGCCGGGCAAATAGTTCGAACATGATCTCGTGGTACTTCACTTCCCGGGCCGCCCGAATATAGTCGAGGCCGGCTTCAGGGACCTTACCGGTCGGTACAATCACACCTCCCCGTCCGCGAATCTGACCTTCTTCAAGCTTTGAGAGTTCTGCCTTGAGGCCAACTATTTCACTAGCTATCCGCTGGACATCAGCATTTTGCAGTGTCGCGAATGTGCGCATCCCCTGAAGCTGAACCTCTCGGCTTACAATTTGCGCACGCAGGTCAGCCGATGCGCGAATGATTGCCTCCCCCTGTCTGTCGAGCGCAATCAAGCCCGTACGCTCCTGCGTTTGCTTGAGAGCGACTTCGGCTTTTACTAACCCCTCCTTAGCAATCAGTAACTGCTGTTCCATAAACGCACGCCGCTGCTGTGCCTCAGTGACGGCCAACTGACCCAGCAGCTTGCGTAATTCTTCAACGTGTGCATTTGCCAACCGAGCGACAAATACTGGATCTCTATCAGTCGCCTCGATCTTGAGTAGCCCACCCCGCTCGACGCTGATGGAAACATTGCCTTCGAGTTCGTAGCGTGCGATCTGTCTATACTGGGTCTTATACCGTTCCATCAAACCAAATCGGTCGATTAGGGCATTCTGCAGCCTTTCGCTTCTGAGCATTGCAAAGTACAGATCTTCGGGCCTTCTGAGACCAACGGCTGCTCCGGCAACGTTTGCGAGACCGCCCAGCTGTCCGCCCAACTGCTGCAGCGCGGCCGCAGCGGCGCTTTGCTGCTGCTGAGGTTGAAGAAAAGTTGTGGAAGCGGTGTATGAAAATGGCGCTAGAAGCACGTAAACCGCTGCTAGCACCATGGCGAGTACCGGTAGACCAAGAAGAAGCCTCTTTCCGTTCCCGAGCGTAATCGCAAGCGTCGTCAAGACTTCAATTAGGCTGATATCTTTTTCCGGCTCCCATCGGTCCTTCTCGGATAAGGCCCGCTGTACTTTGTGATCGGAAGACGCGAAGGGGTCCTGCTGCGTTTCATCAGCCATCGTGACGAGTGCCCACAGTGGATCTCCCGCAGGATATCGATCCCTGTGGCCAAAATCCTTGCCATCGTCCAATGAAAAGCGCACAGACGACTAGCGTTTTCTTCTTGTGACGACTTTGTATGATCCAGCGCATGATCAGTAATTAGTGATTTACTACTGCAAAAAGGTGCCGAATTATGCCTCATCCTGCGTATCTCGCAATTGGCGCCGGTTATGTATTCGATTCAGGAACTAGCCGGTACCAAAGATTGGGGCGGGATGGTTCTGTGCGACGCAGGATTGGTCAACTTTGGAATGTAGAGAGGAAAAAGAACGCCCACGGTACCCGGAAACGGTGGGAGTAATTATTTTTAATTTTTCATTCGCCCTGTCTTACAGTAATTGCGGATTTTCCAAGGTCGCGCATACCCATTGAACGACGAAGAATATTCCGTTAGAGCAATTATTCATTGCGTAAATTCGACAGAGAAAATGAGTAAGATCCGGTTTCGACAGCAATGCGGAAGGCCGCCTGAATGTCACACACACGATCCGTCCAAGACTCCAAATGCTAGTGTTTTCGCAGCTCACCCGCCTCCCGCGTTCCGCAAAAACAACAATTCTAATCTTGGTCGATGCTGTCATCGGGGCATCGACCCTATGGCTCGCAGCCTTGGCGCGATCAGGGCGCATCCCCGACCTGGCGTGGCATTACATTCTCATCGTCACCGTTTTTGTCATGATCCTTGTGCCTGCTGTGGGACTGGCCTGCGGGCTCTATCGACCGGTAGTTAGGTTTCACATCCCCAGGCTGTCTGCAAGGGCCGGATTGGTGAGCGGGATCACGGGATGTTTGCTTGCAATTGGTGCATTTTCAGGCGGGGCAACATATCCGAGCGCCGTGGGTCTCGGCGCGGTATTTGCGCTGGTGCTGTTCGTACTCATCATCTGGAGCCGGCATGAGGCGCGAATGCTTCTCGGGGCGGCGAGCCCAAGGGGCACGCCGGTCGCTGTCTATGGCGCAGGCAACGCCGGGCGCCAACTGGTGGAGGTACTGCGGCGCGGACAAGAGCGCTTCCCCGTGTTCTTCATTGATGACGATACTTCTATCCGAGGCAGAACGATCGAGGATCTCCCGGTTGTCGGCCCTCGTGACAAAAGTTTCAAGGATCAGCTGCTTGCAAAAGGCGTTAAGGAGATTCTGCTTGCCATCCCGACGGTTTCGATCAGCCGCCGCAGGGAAATCCTCGAGTTCCTGGGCTACCTTCCGTTTCACGTGCGTTCGGTGCCGCGCTTTTCGGAATTGATGGACTCACGCGGACCGGAACTTGCCCGCCTGAAAGAAGTGTCCATCGAGGAGCTTCTTGGCAGGGATCCCGTCACCCCTTTGACCGGTCTTTTGGACAAATGCGTGAAAGGAAAGGTAGTCCTTGTGACCGGTGGAGGCGGTTCGATCGGCTCCGAACTCTGTCGCCAGATACTCGCGCTCGGCCCGAGGCGATTGATCGTGCTGGATCACAGCGAATTCGCGCTCTACGAGATCGAGCAGGAGCTCCGCAAAAATTGCGCGGGCGCAACCGAACCTCTACTCGAGTTCGTCCTCAGTTCGCTCACGAACCCAGGAACCGCAAACGCGTTGCTTGAAGGCAATCGCGTGGACACCGTGTATCACGCTGCTGCATACAAA
>Ga0163150_10008447_pt1 | contig 11717 bp, 9 predicted proteins | sample OliLakLV19P2IB_FD_148628 | JGI IMG/M metagenome (GOLD analysis project Ga0163150, IMG submission 148628) | Freshwater microbial mat bacterial communities from Lake Vanda, McMurdo Dry Valleys, Antarctica - Oligotrophic Lake LV.19.P2.IB | ecosystem: Environmental > Aquatic > Freshwater > Lake >...
CTTCAACAGCTTCAGGGAGGCGCCCAGGGCGAGAATCGCCTTGCAATGACGGAACTGGTTCGTCACGAACTCATTCGTGTGCGCATCCTTCGCAAGTGCAGCCACACCCGCGTCGCCATCGGGCAGAATGAGTGCATCGAACACAACGGGTGCCGAGTTCTCCATCGACGCATCGGCCTCGATTGTGCCGCCTGACGCTGTTGTATAGGTGCCGAGGCGCGAGCCAACGAAACGCGGCACTGCGCCGGCCTCAGTGAGTGCAGCGTGCAGTGTCATCAGGGATTCGCCCTCGACGCCGTTCGCAACGAGAATCGCGATCTTGCGTGAGCGAACTCCGGTCTCTCCGGGCAGAGCTGTGAGCGACAGCGCAGGTGATTCCGTCACCTCGGGAGCGATGGGTGTCTCGAGCACGCGCGGCAGTGCATCGGGAAGCTCCATGCCGAGTCCTTCCGCGACCTGTGCGGCGAGGTCTTCATCGACATTGCGGAGTGATGCAATCATGCGCCGTCGGATTGCCGGCACCGTGAGCTTGCTCAGCTCCCAGCGGAATCCTCCAACAATGTGCTTCTTCTCCCACTCGGTCTGGCTGTTGTAGAAGAGCGTCGCCTGATTGTAATGCTCGGCGAACTTCTCGGGCTTGCCACGCAGCTTGTCTTCCCGCACCGGCTGCGGGAATGACACGAAGCCTTTGGCTCCAGCCTGGAACGGACAGCCCCCGCCGAGCGAGTTCGGCTCGTACGCGACACGCCCGCGCGGAATCGCCTGCCGATGCATGCCGTCTCGCTGGTTGTTGTGCACCGGCGCAATCGGTGCATTGATCGGGATCTCGTGGAAGTTCGGTCCACCCAGCCGCGAGATCTGCGTGTCGACATACGAGTGAATGCGGCCCGCGAGCAGTGGATCGTTCGAGAAGTCGATGCCGGGAACAACGTGCGCAGTGCAGAATGCGACCTGTTCCGTCTCAGCGAAAAAATTGTCGGGATTCCGGTTCAGCACCATGCGCCCGACGGGCAGCAACGGCACAAGCTCTTCAGGAATAATCTTCGTCGAATCAAGAATGTCGAAGCTGAACTGCTCGGCGTCTTCCTCCGTGAAGATCTGCAGGCCGAGCTCCCATTCCGGGAAATCACCCGATTCAATGGCTTCCCACAAATCGCGCCGGTGGAAGTCGTGGTCCGCTCCGGCAATCTTGACGGCCTCATCCCACACGAGCGAATGCGTGCCCTGCTTCGGCTTCCAGTGGAACTTGACGAACACCGATTCGCCGGCCTCGTTGATGAAGCGGTAGCTGTGCACGCCGAACCCCTGCATGGTGCGGTAACTGCGCGGAATCGCGCGGTCCGACATCAGCCACATCACCACGTGCGTCGATTCCGGCATCAGCGAGATGAAGTCCCAGAACGTGTCGTGCGCACTTCCAGCCTGCGGCATCCCGTGATGCGGCTCCGGCTTCAACGAATGCACAAGGTCCGGAAACTTCATTGCGTCCTGGATGAAAAAAACGGGAATGTTGTTTCCAACCAGGTCCCAGTTGCCTTCGTCGGTATAGAATTTCACGGCGAAGCCCCGCACGTCGCGCGCTGTATCGACCGAGCCCCGTTCGCCTGCGACGGTCGAGAACCGCACGAACACGGGCGTCACCTTGCCGGCCTCCTGGAAGGGTGCAGCGCGCGTGTACTGTGTGAGCGGCTCGTAGCACTCGAAGAAGCCGTGCGCACCGGAGCCGCGCGCGTGCACAATGCGCTCGGGTATCCGCTCATGGTCGAAATGCGTGATCTTCTCGCGCAGGATGAAGTCCTCGAGGAGTGTTGGGCCTCGCAGCCCTGCCTTCAACGAGTTCTGGTTGTCGCCAATTGCCACGCCCTGGTTCGTGGTGAGCATCTGTCCCGTGGAATCGACACGCACGCGGTCCAGCGAGGCGGTAGCCCTGTTCACACCCGCAATGGCGCCCATGCCCGTCTTGGGCGAATCGATCGTTTCTGTGACCGTGCTCGAGCCGACGGTCGGCGATGACGGCGCGACCGCGAACCCTTCCGGCGGGGTCACGGCATTGTCGCGTCCGAACTCGCCCGGTTTGTTCGGGTTGTGGTCTACCGAAGCGACAAGCTCTTCCGTTGCAGCGGCCTTGCCGGGGGACGATTTCTTCCTGGCCATGGTCATCAGGCTGATGGCCGCAGCCGCGGCCCGTGAGTGAAACGACGCCGCAGTCGCGACGTACGGGGCTCTCGACAGGCAGAAAACGGGCCGCGGCACCCATCACGAGATCGTAGCAAAGGCGGGGCGCATGTACCATGTTGGACCGATGAACACCTCGTCTCTCGACCCGCTCTACCTGTCCTTCCAGCTTGCGATCGCCGGGCGCTACTCGATCGATCGTGAGCTCGGCCGCGGCGGTATGGGCGTTGTCTACCTCGCCCGCGAAGTGCACCTCGACCGCATGGTCGCGATCAAGCTGCTGCCTCCCGAACGTGCGACCGATCCCGCAGTGCGCGACCGGTTCCTGCGCGAGGCACGCCACGCCGCCAAGCTTTCACATCCGAACATCATCCCGATCCACGTCGTCGATGAGGCGGACGGTTTCGTCTTCTACGTAATGTCGTTCATCGACGGCGAGACGCTCGGGCAGCGCGTGCAGTCGCGCGGTCCGCTGCCTGCTTCCGAAGTCGCGCGGATCCTGCGCGAAGTCGCGTGGGCACTCTCGCACGCACATTCGCACGGGCTCGTGCACCGCGATGTGAAGCCGGACAACATCCTGCTCGAACACGGCACCGGTCGCGTGCTTGTGGCGGATTTCGGAATCGCATCCATCGGCAACGATGTCGTGCAGGCAGGCGGCTCGCCGGAGTTCATGAGCCCGGAACAGGCACTCGGCAAGGATGTCGATGCGCGTAGCGACGTCTATTCGCTCGGGATCACCGCATTCTACGCGCTGTCGGGCAGACTGCCGTTCGAGGGTGGCACGGCCGTCGAGCTGCTCGCGCGTCATGTGACGGAGGCCGCACCGCCCGTTGCATCGCTTGGTGTGCCGGTACCGCGCCGCCTTTCTGCGATCATCGACCGCTGCGTCGCGAAGGATCCGACACAGCGCCCGGCAACAGCGGATGCACTCGCGGAACAGCTGAGCGTTTCACTGGAGCAGCGCCGTGAAGTGCCGGTGGCGCTGCGTGCGTTTGTCAAAGGAAGCGCCCGCATCAATCACAGCGGTATCCTGCCGCTGCTCGCGCTTTATACGGTGCAGGCCGGAATCGCTGCGAACTTCGGCATGGGCGCCGCGTTGACGACATTCGTCGCAGGCACCACCACGGTCCTGTTCGGCTTCATGGTGCGCTCTGCCAGACGCCTCGCGAAGCTGGGCTTCGTGCATGACGACGTGGGCCCGGCCTTCGCAGAAGATCTCGAGCGCACCCAGGAAGAGAGAGCCATCGATCACGGACGGGGCCCCACTGTGCTCGAGCGCATCCTGCTCGGCTCGTTTAAGGGAGCTCTCACCGTGTCGGTACTTGCGGCCAGCACGTCTATCGCATTGTTCGGAAGGCTCGGTGGCTACAGCGGTGAGCTACAAACGTTTCTTACCCTCGCAATGTGGACATTCGCCGTGCCGGTCATCCCGATCGGCATTACATACCTCGGCGTGCTCGAGCGGCGCCGCGACATCGACACCGAGTTCTGGAACAAGGTCTGGAAGGGCCGTATCGGTAAGTCGGCATTCGGTCTGGCGAAGAGGCTGCTGGGCAAGCGCGCGCCGGTGACCGCATCGACGCATCGCGCAACGGAACTCGGCCTCAGCATGGCAGCAGAATCGCTTTACGACAGTCTGCCCGCCGTCATGCGTCGTGAGCTGGGCGACGTGCCTGATGTCGTGCGACGACTCGAGTCCGATGCCCAGCGTTTGCGCAGGCTCTATGAGGAACTGGATGAGGCGCTCGGCGACGCCGGCGATGCAGCGTTCTCGGATGCGCACCGTGCGCTGCGTCTGGATCGCGACCGCATCGGCGTCAAACTTGGTGAGGCGGTAGGATCGCTCGAGACCATCCGCCTCAACCTGCTGCGCCTGCACGCGGGATCAGGCGACGTCGCAAGCATCACCGTGGATCTCAACGTTGCAGCGGATGTATCCGCTGAGGTGGCGAGGCTGCTCAATGCGCGCCGCGAAGTGGACCGCACCTTACGCTTTCCGCGCGTTCCGGCGCCAACCCCTGTATGAGCAGCAGTGCACTCGATCCGCAGATCACGTGGAAGCAGGACGCGCGTCGCCTCGCGCCGAATGGCCGTTTCGTGGGATTCGTCGATCTGCAGTGCAGCCGTGCACGCAGGCATCATCACGGTTGCGAAGGGAGGCATCATCACGCTCTAGATGCGGCCCGGCTCTGTTGGATTCACCGGATCCGCGCGCAGGGGGATCACGTCGGAGGTGGGACCGGCCACCACGCTCGGGTTCGTCTTCGTCACGACGGACAGCAAGCGGCGCTGACCGTCTTGCACCGCCGGAGCGTTACGTGTCATTATCCCCGGCGTCTCCACTCAGTAGAGGTTGCTCGATGATGCATGCCGCGATCACCGGCTGGGGCGATGCCATGCCCCCCGCCATCCTGACGAATGAAGACCTGTCGACATTCCTCGATACATCGGACGAGTGGATCACGAGTCGGACGGGAATGAAGGAACGTCGCATATCACACGTGACGGGAAGCGAGCTTGCGACGCTGGCGTCACGCAGGGCACTCGCATGCGCGGGCCTCGATCCCGCCGATCTCGAGTTGATCGTGTACGGCAGCTGCAGCAACGAAGAGTCCGTGCCGAACAGCGCATCCGGCGTGCAGGCGGCTCTCGGTGCAACAAAGGCAGCCGCAATGGATGTCAACACCGCATGCACGAGCTTCCTCTACGGTCTCTCCACCGCGGCTGCGCTGGTGCAGACGGGTGTCGTGCGCAATGCGGTGGTGATTGGCGTCGAACTCATCAGCCGATGCATGGACTGGGACAATCGCAATGTCGCGGTCCTGTTCGGCGATGGCGCCGCCGCAGTCGTGCTTCAGCAATCCGACAATGAGGAAGGCGTGATGGCGAGCGTGCTCGGCTGTGACGCCGAAGCGCGCGACAGCCTGCGCATTCGCGGCATCGGCACGGCATACGCCGGTCACGATGTCACGGTCGGTGACACGCTCTGGGATTTCGACGGGCAGGTGATCTTCAAGCGCGCTGTGAGGGGAATGGCAGATGCATCAGCACGCGTGCTCGCACAGTGCGGACTGACACCCGACGATGTCGACCTCGTCGTTCCGCACCAGGCGAACCTCCGCATCATCGAGGCTGTCGCGAAGTATGCGGGCGTTCCCATGGAACGCGTCATCGTCACGGTGCAGAAGTACGGCAACATGAGCTCTGCAACCGTACCCGTTGCACTCGTCGACGCGTTGCGCAACGGGCGCGTCAAGCCGGGCAGCGTGATCCTCATGCCGGCATTCGGCGGCGGTCTCACATTCTGTGCGGTGATTGTGCGCTGGGGCGCGCGCGTCACGCCGCTCGCAACCATCGACGACGAGTTGCCACCGAACTCGCGCACTGCACTCGACATTGTAAATGAGATCCGCGGATTGCAGGACCCGCACGGCCGTTCATTCGAAGGCCTGATGGCCGCAATCGCCGTTCCCGCCGGCGTCACTCAAACTCCTGACGGAGCCGCACTATGATCTGGCTCGGACTGCTTGCAGGCATTGTGGTCATGCTCGTGCTGCTGATCACGACACGACCCGCTGCGTTTCGCATCGAGCGCTCGACGGCAATCAACGCACCCGCCGACGTCGTCTTCCCTTACATCAATGACTTCCACCGCTGGCCGGAATGGTCGCCCTGGGAGAAGATCGATCCCGACATGACCCGCGAGTACACCGGCGCGCCCGCAGGGAAAGGCGCGCGCTACAGCTGGTCCGGCAACAGCAAGGCAGGCGCAGGCGCCATGACAATCACCGACAGTGATCCGCCGAAGCGCGTGCTCATCGACATCAGCTTCACGCGACCGTTCAAGGCGCAAAACATCATCGACTTCACTCTCACACCCGCACCGGCCGGCGTGAACGTGAACTGGGCCATGCACGGTAACAACAACTTCATGGCCAAGGCATTCTCGCTCGTCATGAGCATGGACAAACTCGTCGGAAAAGACTTCGAGAAAGGTTTGGCGGCCTTGAAGAGTGCAGCGGAGGCACGCTCCCGCGCCTGAATCACGCCGCACTGTCCATCGAACGTGTCGCGATACCCGTTCGTCCGGCGGCCGGCACCGGATATTGACATATCAAATCATCGAAGACCGCCGCGATGGCCGGTGGGTCTACTATTCGCTGGTCCCGGAGGCCGTCGACGAGATGCGCGCCTTCCTCGGCGTTGTCCACGAAGATGTGATCTCGTGTCGCGACACCGGTTGCTGCTGAAAATTTTTTTTCCCTATATACATCAACGTTTATTGATACAGGGGGTCGAGATGAGTGAAGAACTTCGGACGATTGTGCGAGAGAAGTATGGTGAGGCTGCGCGGCGTGTGGCGGACGGTGGTGAGAAGGGGTCATGCTGCGGAACGTCGTGCGGGTGTGGCACCGACCCGATCACGAAGGACCTGTACGATGCGATGACGGCGTCGACACTTCCGGAATCGGCCGTGCTCGCGTCGCTCGGGTGCGGCAATCCGACGGCGCTGGCTGAGCTGAAGGAAGGCGAGGTCGTGCTGGATCTCGGCAGTGGCGGCGGCATCGATGTGCTGCTTTCGGCGAAGCGTGTCGGCCCCATGGGCAAGGCGTACGGTCTCGACATGACCGATGACATGCTGGCGCTTGCGCGTCGCAATGCCGCGGAAGCCGGCGCCACGAACGTCGAGTTCCTGAAGGGCGAGATCGAGAGCATTCCGTTGCCGGATGCGAGTGTGGACGTGATTATCTCGAACTGCGTGATCAACCTCTCCGGCGACAAGCGGCGCGTGCTGGAGGAGGCTTTCCGCGTGCTGAAGCCGGGCGGTCGGTTCGCCGTTTCGGATGTAGTCGTGCGCGGCGATGTCCCGGCGGCAGTGAAGCGCAGCATGGAGCTATGGGTGGGCTGCGTCGCGGGCGCGCTCGAGGAAAGTGAATTCGCATCGCTGTTGAGCGACGTCGGCTTCGAAAATCCGTCACTCGAACCAACGCGCATCTACGATGTCGACGACGCGCGTACATTCCTGACGGATGCGGGGATCGATGTCGATGTCGCCGCGATCGAAGGCCGGTTCATGTCGGCGTTCGTGCGCGCCACGAAGCCCGCTGCAGTTCCTGCAGGACTACCCATCGCAAAGACTGACATTGGTCCGTAAGAGCCGACAGCCCTTGACATTCCAGCCCGCCCGAAAGATTTTAGTTGACCCTAAAATATTTGTACGCTCACGTAAAAGCGGAACTCATGAACGTGCCGGAGCCTCCCATACCGGCGGAGCTGAATGCATCGGAAGGGTGGAGACGGTCGAGGACGACGCCGTCGCTATCCGAAGCATACCGGACCGTCCCCGTGAGCAACGGCACGTGGTTCCGGAAACTGCTGGCGTTCTCGGGGCCCGGCTACCTGGTGGCGGTCGGGTACATGGACCCGGGCAACTGGGCGACGGACCTGGCGGGTGGATCTGCGTACGGCTACTCGCTGCTGTACGTGATCATGGTCTCGAACCTGATGGCGATCCTGCTGCAGGGGTTGTCGCTGAAGCTCGGGATTGTGACGGGTCGCGACCTCGCGCAGGCGGTTCGCGACAGCTATTCGAAGCCGGCGGTGTGGGCGCACTGGGTGTTGTGCGAGATCGCGATCGCGGCGTGCGACCTGGCGGAGGTGATCGGTACTGCGATCGCGCTGAACCTGCTGTTCGGGATTCCGCTGCACTGGGGCGTGCTGATCACAGCGGTGGATGTGCTCATCATTCTGGCGCTGCAGAGCAAGGGCTTCCGGTATCTGGAAGCGATCGTGATCACCCTGGTCGCGACTGTGGGCGGCTGCTTCCTGTACATGATCTTTGCGTCGAATCCGGATCCGGGTGATGTGCTGCGCGGTTTCATTCCGACATCGGGCGTGCTGCACGATCAGCAGATGTTGTACATCTCGATCGGCATCCTGGGTGCAACGGTGATGCCCCACAACCTGTACCTGCATTCGTCGATCGTGCAGACCAGGCGGTATGAGGAGACGGCGTCGGGGAAGAAGGAAGCGATCCGGTTCGCGTTCACGGATTCGACGATCGCGCTGATGTTCGCGTTGTTCATCAACGCGTCGATCCTGATCGTGGCGGCGGCGACGTTTCATACCGCAGGCCGCACGGACGTCGCGGAGATCCAGGACGCGTACAAGCTGCTGACACCGATGCTGGGTGTAGCGGGTGCCAGCACCCTGTTCGCGGTCGCGCTGCTGGCGTCGGGTCAGAATTCGACGCTGACCGGGACGCTCGCGGGCCAGATCGTGATGGAGGGATTCCTCAACATCCGTCTGCGTCCATGGCTGCGGCGGCTGATCACGCGCGGCATCGCGATCATCCCGGCGATAATCGTCTCGTTCATATACGGCGCGAGTGGCACGGCGCGGCTGCTGATCCTGAGCCAGGTGATCCTGAGCCTGCAGCTATCATTTGCAGTGTTCCCGCTCGTAATATTCACGTCGGACAAGCTGCGCATGAAGGAGTTCGTGAATCCGACGTGGCTGAAGATTCTGGCGTACATGGTGGCGACGTTCATTGCGTCGCTGAACGTGTGGCTGCTGATTCAGACGTTCAGGGGGTGGCTTGGATGACAGTGTATCGCAAGATCCTGATTGCGCTGGAGAACAGCGCGCATGATGCGACGATTCTCGGACACATTCCGCCGCTAGCGAAGCTCTGCGGTGCGTCCATCGTCCTCGTGCACGTCGCCGACGGCTGGGCCGCGCGCAATATCAAGCAGCTCGACCTCCGCGAGAGCGAAGAGATGCGCAGCGATCTGGCGTATCTCGAGCGCATGGCCGCGCAGCTGGCAGAACAGGGGCTGTCGGTTGATGCCGTGCTCGCAGGCGGCGATCCGGCGCAGGAGATCATGGCCATTGCGGTGCGCGAGCAGTGCGATCTGATTGCGATGGCAACACACGGCCATCGGTTCCTGCAGGATGTGTTGCGCGGCAGCGTCGCCTCGGAGGTCCGTCATCTGACGACCGTGCCGGTGCTGCTGGTTCGGTCGAAGCCCTCACCGAAGCCCGAGGAAACGGCGCGCGGGAGTTGATGTCCCGCGCCTGGCCAGATCTGCGGCTGATCTATCTGCGGACTGTAAACGCACGGGTGGTGACAACGTCGTGGCCGTTGCACAGGCAGCCAACGATCAACGTGTACTCGGCCCCGTTCAAGCTTCACGCGAATCTCACCGGCACTCTCCCGTGGCAAGCCATACAATTCCCAGAAGATGCCAACAGTGTCCTGGTGAATCCGTGTGGTGGGCAGCATTGTATCGAGGACGTCCTCGATCCGAGCGCTGTCGGGAGCAGGTCCAGAAAACAGCAGCGCCTGAGAGATGCCGATCGTACCTCGCAAGTCTGTGAGGTCACGCGTGCCGAAGCGGTCGCGGAAGGCCATCCGATGCGACCACGCCTCAATCCCAACCATCTGAGGTTTCAGTAGGGATGTGGCAATGAAGACAGGGCGGCCGGACGGATCGGTGCTGACGGGTACGTGTGCGACAGGTGTGTGCCGACTCGACCTCCGTGAAGATGGCCAGTCCCCGCGTCGCCTCCCGAGCGTGGAAATCAGGCTTTGCAACGATCAATAACGAATCGCCGCGCCGGAACAGTGCCGATCTGATCGTGCGCGGCCATCGCATGGTCTACAGCACGGTGCGGCCGCATCATGCTGTTCGGCGGGTTCGGCGGGTTCGGCGACACCAGCACGCCCTTCGTCGACCTGTGGGGTTGGTCGGGGCTCGGCTGGCAGAGATGCACTGAACGGATTTCATGGCGGATTGCAGGCCGGCGCGCGACATTGGTGCAACCACACCCATTCTCGAGCGGACGGCTGCGATGCGAAAAGAGCACGACATCAAGGTGAACATGAGCAGTGAACTGAAGCGCACGATCGATCTGCGCGAGATGACGCTGCTGGTGGTGAGCCTGGTGATCGGATCGGGCATCTTCCTGGTGCCGGCCGCAGTGCTGCGTGCGGTGGATGGCAATGTGACGGTTGCGCTGCTCGTATGGTTGGGCGCGGGCGTGATTTCATTGCTTGGCGCGCTGACGTACGGCGAGCTTGGCGCGATGCGGCCGGAGGCCGGCGGCATTTACGTTTACATACGCGACGCGTTCGGCCCGCTCGCTGCCTTCCTCTTCGGCTGGACCCTCTTCCTCGTGATTGCGCCGGGTTCGACGGCAGCGCTCGCGGTTGCTTTTGCGAGCTATCTGAAGGAGCTGGTTCCGCTCGGCCCGCTCGCACTGAAGCTCGTTGCGCTTGCAGTGATCGCGGTGTTGATCGCAATCAACGTGTACGGCACGCGCGGCAGTATTGGTGTGCAGAGCTGGAGCACGGTGATCAAGGCGGGTGCCCTCTTCATCATGGCCATGCTGTTCCTGGTGAAGGGGAAAGGTTTCTCCGCGGACAGCGCGGCGTTCGCAATGCCGGCGATGTCGTTCTCGCTGATGTCCGCAGTAGGTGTTGCCATGATCTCCGTGATGTGGGCGTACGAAGGCTGGCAGTGGGCATCGTTCTCCGCAGGCGAGACGACGGACCCGCAGCGCACGTTCCCGCTCGGCATGGCGTTCGGCACGCTCATCCTCGTCGTGCTCTATTGCCTCGCGAATGTCGGTTACGTCGCCGCGCTCGGTCCGGATGTGGCGTCGCAATCGGACAGCATTGCTGCGGCAGCGGTCGGGTCGCTCTTCGGCGACAATGCGCGCAGGCTGGTTGCACTCGCGATCCTCGTGTCGATCTTCAGTGCCGCCAACGGCACGGTGCTGACCGCGCCGCGCGTGTTCTACGCCATGGCGCGCGACGGCGTGTTCTTCCGTCAGCTCGCCAATGTGCATCCGCGCTTCGGCACACCTGCCGTCGCAATCGTGGCGGTCGGCATCTGGTCCATGGTGCTTGCTGCCACGGGTACGTTCGACCAACTCCTCACGTACGTCGTGTTCACCGGCTGGATCTTCTACGCGCTCGGCGCGGCCGCAATCTTCGTCTACCGGCGACGTCAGCCCGATGCGACGCGTCCGTTCCGCGTGCCTGGCTACCCGCTCACTCCGGCTCTCTTTGTGATCGCCTCCGCGGCCATGGTCGTAAACACCGTGTTCACGCAGACCTCGCTCTCCCTGATCGGCATTGGCGTTGTACTCACGGGCCTGCCTGTATACCTCTTCTGGCGGAACCGCAGCGCCGTGTAGCACGTGCTTTCACGAGTCTTGCAATGAGACGCACACCGCAATCCGGGCAATCCGGCTCCAGTCCGGATTGCGGTTTTTTCTATTCGTCCACTGTATCAGGGAGATGATTATGAAGAGGTCCGGAACGTTCTCAGCCGGCGCGCTGCTGTTTGCCCTGGCCGCGTGCGGTGGTGGTGATGCGGCATCGGATACTGCATCCGTGGATACCCTGAATACCACGCCGCCGCCGGTGACACAGGTGGTGGTGGGCATGATCCATCCGGAGATGGCGACACGTGATGAGCTGGTGGCGGCGGGCATCACCGCTGCCGACGCGGATGCAATCATAGCGGCGC
>Ga0163150_10008448_pt1 | contig 11717 bp, 10 predicted proteins | sample OliLakLV19P2IB_FD_148628 | JGI IMG/M metagenome (GOLD analysis project Ga0163150, IMG submission 148628) | Freshwater microbial mat bacterial communities from Lake Vanda, McMurdo Dry Valleys, Antarctica - Oligotrophic Lake LV.19.P2.IB | ecosystem: Environmental > Aquatic > Freshwater > Lake >...
GTTTAAGGATGAGCCGACGTCCACGATCGGAACGCCGCTGGCCGAGCGAATGCGGCCGCGTACGCTCGACGAATACGTGGGACAGGCGCATCTGGTCGGCCCCGGCCAGGCGCTGCGACGCGCCATTGATGCGGGCGTCCTGCACTCGCTGATTCTCTGGGGCCCTCCCGGAACGGGCAAGACGACGCTGGCACGCGTGCTTGCCCATGCGAGTGGCGCGGAGTTCGCGGCGTTCAGCGCGGTGACGTCCGGCATCAAGGAGATCAAAGAAGTCATCGCGATCGCTGAACACACGCGGCAGCAGCGCGGGCGACGGACGATCTTTTTTGTCGACGAAATCCACCGCTTTAACAAGTCGCAGCAGGATGCCTTCCTGCCGCACATCGAGTCCGGCACTGTCGTGCTGGTGGGTGCGACCACGGAGAATCCCTCGTTTGAGGTGAACTCGGCGCTGCTCTCGCGATCCAAGGTCTACGTCCTGCAGCCGTTGACGCAGGAGGACGTGGTGACGATTCTCCGGCGCGCGTTGATCGACACCGAGCGCGGACTCGGCGCCGCCGGGGTGGACGCCGATGACGAGGGTTTGGCGGCGATTGCACGGTACGCCAATGGTGACGCGCGCGTGGCGCTGAATCTATTGGAGCAGGTGGTGTCGTCGATGCCGTCGTCCGGCCCGCGTCACCTGACCGCCGCGACACTCTCGGACCTGGTGGACCGGCGGGCACTGCTCTACGACAAGTCCGGCGATGAACACTACAACATCATCTCGGCGCTGCATAAGTCAATCCGGAACAGTGATGCGGACGCAGCCGTGTATTGGCTGGCACGCATGCTCGAGGCGGGTGAGGACCCGATGTATGTGGCGCGTCGTCTGGTGCGGTTTGCATCGGAGGACATCGGCAACGCCGACCCGCGCGCGCTGCAACTGGCCATTGCCGCGAAGGATGCCACGCATTTTCTCGGCATGCCCGAATGCAACACCGCCCTGGCGCAGCTGGTGACGTACATGTCCGCTGCGCCCAAGAGCAACGCCGTCTACAAGGCCTACAAGGCGGCGGCGCGAGACGCCTTGCGCAACGAAGCCGCACCCGTGCCGCTGCATCTGCGCAATGCCCCGACAAAGTTGATGAAGGACCTGGAGTACGGCAAGGACTATCAGTACGCGCACGACTCGCCCGACGCGCTCACGGCGATGTCGTCGCTGCCCGACAACCTCGCCGGCCGCGTCTACTACGAACCCACCGACCGTGGCCTCGAACCCAAGTTGCGCGAGGCCCTCGACCGCGCCCGCGCAAAGCGCCGCACGTAGCTCAGCTACGGCCGAATCGTGATCTTCTTGATCACCACCGGCGTGACCGGCGCACTCATACTTCCATCCCCACCCATGGTCGTCTGCACGTCCGCGATGGCGTCCACGGCCGCCATGCTGCCGGCCACGCGCGCAACAATCACGTAGTTGGGCGGGAGCGGGTAGTCCTGGTGCATGATGAAAAACTGGCTGCCGTTGGTGTTCGGCCCACGGTTGGCCATGGCGAGCACACCGCGGCGGTACCCGTTGCGATACAGCGGTGAGTCCTCGACGATGTTGTCGGCGAAGGTGCCGCCCCATGCGCTCTCGCCACCGGTGCCGTCGCCGGCCGGGTCGCCCCCTTGCAGCATGAAGCCCTTGACGATGCGATGGAACGTGAGGCCGTCGTAGTAGCCGTGTTCCGCGAGCAGGCGAAAGTTCTCAACCGCAATCGGCGATTCATCGGCGAAAAACTCGAGGCTAATCGGCCCCTGTGCGGTCTCAATGACCGCGTGTTTACCGCCGGAGCTCTTGGCGCCCTCAGGGACCTTGGGGCGCTCCGGCTCACTCGAACACCCAGCAACAAACGCGGTCAGGACACAGGCGACACACAGCAGCAGCGGACGTCGTTGAATTCGCACGGCGATCAGGATAAACGATTGCTCTTCCGAATCACCAACTTGAGTCCAGACCAGACCTCGGTCACCGCGCACACTTTGATGTCTACAAACCCCAACGGAAGGGCGAGGTCGCGAATCACATCTTCAGTAATGTCGGTGGATACTTTGGACGCCTTCTTGGGCCAGGACACCCACATTGCCGCATCCTGCCGGAGTGTTCCCCGAAGGTTCTGGAGGTGGTATGCGAGTTTCGAGGCCCGAACCGCAAACACATGAACGATGTCCACGGCTTCACTCATCCGTGTGGCCCGCGCCGCGTGAGGCGGCAGGGGACCAATCCACTCCGCGTATTCCGGAGGCGCCTCAAGCGGGAGCACCCGCGTGCCGTCTTTGATGCCCAACTTCCTGGCGAGTGGCGTGCCTGAGTAACCGGGCGGCACACGGTCGTCGCGGATCACCTTGTTGCGCCCCGCTCTGCCTCACCCTTGATGGCGCGCAGCATCATGCGGCGAATCAAGCCGCTGCCCATCCCGACGACGGCCCAGTAGCATCTGAAACGCCGGCGCGCAGCGGGGCTGCCGGTCAGCACCCGGGTCTCTGTTTTGAGGATGGTGGACGTCGGCGTCACCGCCTCCACCGTAAAACTCCACGCGGCGCGAGCGAGGCCGGGGGGCACCGGGGTGCGGAAGTCGGCGGCGCTGACGGGCCGGAGCCGGCCGCTCACGGTCCAGAATTCGCCTTCCAGCCCAATCAGCATATCGGTGGGGGGCGACTCGGCCACAACGTGGAATCCTCTGGCTTCAAAATCAGCGAGCGCGATCGGCGCCGAATTGCGTGTGCGCAACTCGCGGAGTGTGCCGGACAGGAGTGCGCCCGGCAGGGCCCGGACGCCAAGCATCAGGCGCGCCATCGGATGAGCTCCCAGATTTGCCGACCGAATCGCCGCGTAGGTCTCGGCGACGCCTGCATGGACCACGATCTGATGGCGCGAGCCCACCTCCCATTTCGGCATCACATCGTCAATCAACATGCGACGCCCGCACGGTGCCGCCCACCACCAGCGCGGCAGAAATGATGAGCAGGTTCTTGATGATGTATTGCCCTTCGAGGGTGGGCACAAACGGATACAAGCCCGTCTGGAACGTCACGTCCGGGAGCATGACCAACGGGAGGAACGTGCCCGTCATCTGCAGGGCCAGCAAGGCTACGGCGATGCGAATGGTCGACCTGAAAAGGAACGTCACGCCGATCACGACTTCCCACCACCCGATGACGCCCACCCATTGGGCCGGGGTGAACAACGGCATCCACGACACGGTGGCCTCGACGAGTGGGCCAGCGGGCGACAGCCCGAGGGGTTTGAGCAGACCGAACCAGATGAAGATGATGGCCAGCGAGATCCGGAGTGCCGGCACGCCCACGCGCGCCATCACGCCGGCGATCTGTTGGTCGAGTGCGTCCAGGTCCATCTATTGCGCCGCAAATTCCGAGCGGGCGTAAAACTCCAGAAACCCGCAGGCCTCGCACCGGTAGGCGCCAATGGGCACCATCGCGTGCTGGGGCAATTTGGTGCCGACCCACAAGGACTCAATCGGCGCACCTTCCGCCCACTGGCTGACGTCGTGTGCCCCGTACGTGTTGTCGAGTACAAAGCCCTGCACCATGTGGCCGTTGCACTTGGGACAGTGTTGGGGTGTGTTCATTGGCTCATCCATCACGACATTACAACGTTGTCGAGCCTACTTCGGCTTCACCACAGGCGGGTCGGTGATGACGATGGCGAGGGTGGCGAAGGGGCCGAGGAGCAACGAGACGAAGAACCAGTTCCCGCCGCTGCGTCCCTTTGACTGCGCCAGACCGGCGTTGATGAGCGCCAACGTGCCCCACCCCACCGCATAGTCCCTGCCTACCTGCACAACATCCATCTGGCGATACTACTGCTCTTCCGGAGGTCTGTGGGCTTCGCCGACGCCGTCCAGAAAGAATTCGACGTGTCCGCATCGCGGACAGGCGTAGACATCAAACCGTTCGCGCTTCACAAACAACTCGCCGAGCTCTCCGAGCACGCCCCATCTGGCACCTTCATGGAACCGCTTGGTGCCGACATGTTCGAGTGCCGCCTCGCACCGCAGGCAGTTCAGTGAGACAACCGTCACTGGCTCAATGTCGCTCGTCGCGTCGCCGTAGCGTGGCGACCCGCACTTCCAGCACGCCTCAAACGTGTCTTCGAGCGACTCATGACACTTGCCGCACAACCACATTGGGACCTCCACTGATGGCGTAGATGATATCCGACCACCAGGAAGGCACTCGACGTCGTTGTTTTGCACAGGGAGACACAGAGGCACAGAGGAATTCGCGTAAAAACCTCCGTGATTCGGTGCCTCCCTGTGACTAAGTACGTTCGAAGTTGCGTTCAATCTCCCGCCGCGTGAGCCGGAGCACGACCGGGCGGCCGTGGGGACAAACGGTGGAGTGCGAGGTACGGCGGAGTTCGTCGAGCAGATACTGCATCTTCTCGCGCGTGAGCGGGTCGTTCGCCTTCACCGCCGCATGACACGCCATCGTCGCCGCCATCTGCCTGAGGGCGATGTCGACGCTGGCGCCGGGAGACAGACCATCCAGATCGGTCGCAACGGCCCGGAGTGTGGCATCGACCTGTTTCCAATCGAGCAGCGCAGGCACAGCGGTGATGCGCAGGCTGGTACCGCCGAAATCCTCACACTCAAACCCGAGCTTGGCGAGTTCGCCCATGTGTGAGAGCAACGTCTGGTGTTCACCCGACGACAACTCGAGGATCACCGGGGATAAGAGCGCCTGGACCTCGACGCGGCCGGTGGTCAGGCGTTCGGCGACCTGCTCATACAGGATCCGCTCGTGCGCCACGTGCTGATCAATGATCGCAATTCCCTCGTCGTCAATCGCAATGATGAACGTGTTGCGGAACTGGCCGAGCGGGGTCAGTGGCTTGATGAGCGACTGCACAGTGGACGTGCCACCGGTGAGGCCGATGCGGGGGTCGGCGGTTGCGGCGGCCTGGCTGCCGGGCTGAAGCCCGGCAGCTCCGAAGACTGAGCCGGCTCCTCCAGGAGACGCTCCTGGCCACTCCGCCCTGCCCGAAGATCCGGCACCGCTCAATTGGCCCTGGCCAAACGACCACGGCAATGAAGTGCCAAGCGGTTCGGGCTGTGGGGCTGTGCCCTGACTGAGCACCAACTCGGGCACGCCCCCTTGACCAAGCGCGTCTACCAGGGCGCGACGCAGGACCTCGTGTACAAGACTTTGATCGAGGAACCTGACCTCGGCCTTGGTCGGGTGCACGTTCACGTCGATGCGGTCCGGCGGGACTTCGATGAAGAGATGCACCTCGGGACTACGTTCCTTGATCGTCCCGACGCTGTAGGCGGATGAAATCGCGTGGGCGATCGTGCGGTCCTTGACAAGCCGACGATTCACAAACACGTGTTGCGGGCCACGCACGGGACCCTGTTCGGCGAGCGCCGCGATGAACCCGCTCACACTCATCCCCGCCGCCACCTTGTGCACAGGCACCAGGTCTGGACGGTCACCGTAGATTTGATAAAATCGCTCCTCGCTTGAGGAGGCCGGCGGCGCCTCGATGAGGGCGCGGTCACGGCTCTTGAGCGTGAACCCGACCTCGGGATACCCGAGCGCCAGCTGCGTCACGAGGCGGGAAATCTGTGCAGACTCGGCGGTGTCTGCCTTGAGAAACTTCCGACGCGCGGGCAGGTTGTAGAAGAGCTCACCCACCTCAATCAGCGTGCCCTCGGGCGCGCCGACCTCCCTGTCGGAGATGACGTGTCCCCCCTCAATCCGAATCTCGATCCCGCTCAACGCTCCACGCTCGCGCGTGCGCAACCGGAACTTCGAGACCGAGGCAATCGACGGCAACGCTTCTCCGCGGAAGCCCAGCGTCAGAATCGCCGCGAGGTCGGTCGCCTCTCGAATTTTGCTGGTGGCATGTCGCTCCACCGCAAGCCGGGCGTCGTCGGCCGACATCCCCACGCCGTCGTCCTCGACGCTGATGATCTTCTTGCCGCCGAACTCATGCTGGATTGTGATGCGTGTGGCCTCGGCGTCGATCGCGTTCTCGACCAGTTCCTTGATCACCGACGCAGGGCGTTCGACCACCTCACCGGCGGCAATCTGGTTCGAGAGTTCGGGGGGAAGCCGATGGATGCGGTTCACAGCCAGTTCCTCCGGCGGAACGCCGCGAGCATGGTGACGACGATGACGGTGACAATGCCTATGAGCCACCAGAACTGCGCGTCTGGGCCGCCGGGAAACTGCGGGAGCGTGACGTTCATGCCGTACAGGCCTGTGAGCACGGTCAAGGGCATGAAAATGGTCGAGATGACCGTCAGAACCTTCATGACCTGATTCAGGCGATTGGACTGGCTTGAGAGATAGGCGTCAAGCAGGCCCGTCACGCGGTCCTGAAAAAAGACGGACTCATCGGTGAGCTGCACCAGATGGTCGTAGACATCGCGAAAGCGATACGCCATCGCATCCGGGATGAGCGCGAATTCGCGCCGGGCCAGACGCCCCAGCGCGTCCCGCTGCGGGAGCGCGACCCGGCGCAGCGCGGCCACGTCCTGCTTCAGCGCAAGGATGTCGCGCACGGGATTTGTACTGGGGTGTTCAAACACCACGTCCTCGAGAGCTTCGAGTCGGAGGTCGAGTGCATCCACCTCGGGGCGATAGTGGTCCACCATCGCGTCGGTAATGCGGTGCAGGAGCCCTGCTGGCCCCTCACCGAGGGCATGTGCGTTGCGCAGACAGGTCTGATGCTCGATGCTGATCGACCGGGAGGGTGCCGTGTGCACCGTCACAAGAAACCGGTCGCCGAGAAAAAAGTCGATGTCGTGCGTTTCAAATCCGGTGTCGCCGGCCCCTGCGGCCTGGATGCCGTGCAGGATCAGGTAGAGATACCGGTCGTAGAGTTCAATCTTCGGATGATGGATGGCGCTGAGCGCGTCTTCCAGCGCCAGCTCGTGCACCTGGAAGACGTCTTGCAGCAACGCACGCGCGCCTGGGTCGGGCAGTTCGATGTCCACCCACACCAACTCCGATGCCCCGGGGGCCAGCCACGCTGGGTCGACCGCGTCGACCTGGCGCGTCTGGCCATCCCGGTGCACAAGAGTCGTGATCATTCGGAACTTCGTAAAGGTTAAAGGCGAGAGGCCAAAGGTACGGATGGCTCCGTACCTTTTCCCTTTCGCCTTTACCCTTTGACCTTTGCTTTCAGGGCCGCCTGGGCGGCTGCCAGTCGCGCCACGGGGACGCGATACGGTGAGCAGCTCACGTAGTCGAGGCCGACCGACTCGAAGAAGAAGATCGAGGCCGGGTCGCCGCCATGTTCGCCGCAGATGCCGAGTTTGATGTTGGGCCGCGTGGCACGTCCCTTCGTGACGGCGATCTGGACGAGTTGACCCACGCCGGCCACGTCAATCGTCGCAAAGGGATTGTTGGTCACGATCTCGAGCTCCTGGTAGTTGGGCAGGAACGAACCCGAGTCATCGCGCGACATGCCCAGTGCGGTCTGGGTCAGGTCGTTGGTGCCGAAGCTGAAGAACTCGGCCGACTGCGCGATCTCATCCGCCGTCAACGCGCCACGGGGGATTTCAATCATCGTGCCGACCATGTAGGTCAACTTGACCTTTTGCTCCGCCTGCACCTCTTTGGCCGCCTTGTGCACGGCCGCAATCTGCAGGTCGAGTTCCTTCTTGAAGCCGACGAGTGGAATCATCACTTCCGGACGGACCTTGATGCCTTCCTTCTGGACTTGCGCAGCCGCCTCGAATACTGCGCGCGCCTGCATCTCGGAGATCTCGGGATAGCCAATCCCGAGACGGCACCCACGGAAGCCGAGCATCGGGTTGAACTCGTGCAGACTGTGCACGCGCTGATGGATGCGCGCCACCGGGACGCCCATCTTCTTGGCGAGCTCTTCCTGCGACTCCGTGGTGTTGGGCAGGAATTCGTGCAGCGGCGGATCCAGGAAACGAATCGTCGCCGGGTAGCCCTTGAGCTCGCGGAAGATGCCGGCGAAGTCTTCACGCTGGAACGGCAGGAGCTTGGCGAGGGCGACCTTCCGGTCTTCCACGGTTTCGGCGAGGATCATCTCTCGCATCACGTCGATGCGATTGCCCTCGAAGAACATGTGTTCGGTGCGGGTCAGGCCGATGCCCACCGCGCCAAACGCGACGGCGTTGGCCGTCTGCTCCGGCGTGTCGGCGTTGGTGCGCACGCTCATGCGCGTCGCCTTTTCACACCACTTCATCAGCTGCTGGAAGTCGCGGAACTTCTCGCTCTTCTGCGCGCCCTTGTCGTCGTGGATCAGCGCGGCGACGATTTCGGACGGGGCCGTCTTGACCTCGCCGGCGTACACCTTGCCCGCCGTGCCGTCGATCGAGAGCCAGTCGCCCTCTTTGTAGGTCTGACCGTCGACCGTGGCCGTCTTGGCCTGGTAGTCGATCTCGATGGCCGCCGCGCCACACACACAGACTTTGCCCATCTGACGGGCCACAAGGGCGGCGTGTGACGACACACCACCACGGGCGGTCAGGATGCCTTCAGCCGCAATCATGCCGCGCAGATCTTCGGGTGATGTTTCCACGCGCACCAGGAGGGCCTTCTCACCACGAGCCGCCGCGTCCACCGCGCGCTCCGCATTGAGATACACGCGACCGGACGCCGCACCAGGACCTGCGGGCAGGCCCGTTGCGATCACGGGCGCCTTGGCCACCGAGGCCGCATCAAACACGGGCGCCAGTAGCTGTTCGAGCTGATCGGCCGGGTTGCGCATGATCGCGGTCTTCCAGTCGATCAGCTTTTCCTTCTCCATGTCGATGGAGAACTTCAACGCCGCCATCGCCGTACGTTTGCCGTTGCGCGTCTGCAGCATGTACACCACATCGTCTTCAATGGTGAACTCGAAGTCCTGCACGTCCTTGAAGTGCTTTTCGAGCGCCACGCGAATGCGCGCGAGTTCGGCGTACGCTTTTGGCATCTGCTTCTTGAGCTCGGCGACAGGTTCGGGCGTCCGGACACCGGCGACCACGTCTTCACCCTGCGCGTTGATCAGGAACTCGCCGTAGAACTCCTTGGCGCCGTTGGCGGGGTTGCGCGTAAACGCGACGCCCGAGCCCGACCGCTCACCGGTGTTGCCATAGACCATCGCCTGCACGTTGACGGCCGTGCCCCACTCGCTGGGGATGTTGTACTTGCGGCGATAGACCATCGCGCGGTCGTTCATCCACGAGCCAAACACGGCGCTGACCGCGCCCATCAGCTGATCCCACGGTGACTCAGGGAACTGACGACCGACACGGTCCTTGACCAACGTCTTGAAACGCGCGACGAGTTCCTGAAGGTCGTCCACGGTCAACTTCGTGTCTTCGATGTCGTGGTGATACCGCTCGTGTTTGAGACCGTGAATCACCGTCTCAAACGGGTCGTGATCCTCGTCGGGGCGCTTCTGCACGCCGAGCACCACGTCGCCGTACATCTGCACGAAGCGGCGGTAGCAGTCCCACGCAAAACGCGGGTTGCCGGTCTTTGTGCTCAGCGCTTCGACGGTCTTGCGGTTGAGGCCGAGGTTGAGAATGGTATCCATCATGCCCGGCATCGAGTCACGCGCGCCGGAGCGCACAGAGACGAGCAGCGGGTTGGACAGGTCACCGAACTTCTTGCCGGTTTCCTTCTCGATGGCCGCGATACCCGCTTCCACCTGCGCGCGCATGGCGGGCGGATAGGTGCGCTTGTTCGCGTAGTAGTAGGTGCAGACCTCGGTCGTGATGGTGAATCCGGGAGGCACCGGCAGCCCGATGCGACGCATCTCGGCGAGGTTCGCCCCCTTGCCGCCCAGCAACGGCTTCATCGATCCGTTCCCGTCAGTCTTGTGCCCGAACTGGTACACACACTTCTGCGCGGCCTTCTTCTTGACGACCTTCTTGACCGTACCTTTGGCCTTTGCCCTGGCCGTGTTCTTCACCGCGACCTTTGACCTCGTCGTGCTCTTCTTCGCTGTTTTCTTCTTCGCCATCTATAACTCCATTACTCCGCTGCTACGATCTCGGAGATATCCCCGAGCTGTAAAATCAACCGCTCCAACCGCTTCATCAACTGCAACCGCGCCTGTCGGAGCGCGGGGTCTTCTGCCATCACGAACACGTCCGTAAAAAATTTCGCCACGGCCGGTTCAAACTGTGCGGCTTCCTGATACGCCTCTTTGTAGCCGCGGCCCGTGGTTACGGCTTGTTCAATCACCGCCTGCCGTTTGTCGATCTCGGCCAACAACGCCAATTCCGCAGGCTCGGTCAAGACCGAACCCAACGCCGGGTTCACGGCGGGCTCATCGGGCAACTCCCGTGCGATGTTGCGCACACGCTTGAAGGCGGTGGCGAGTGCGCGGAAGGACTCCGACGAGGCCACGGCCGGCAATGCCGTCACGTTTGCTTCCAGATCCTGGACCGCGCGCGTGGTGCCAGACGCGAGGACCGCGCGGACATTCCGACGATCAGCCCCGCGGGCACCGAGCACGTATTCAATGCGCTCGCGCAGAAACGCCGAGAGATCCGTCCAGGCGGCCTCGCTCATCACGTGCTCAGGGCCGCCATCGCCGTACCCTTTGACTGCGCGTTTCACGAGGATCTCAAGCACCGGACGCACGGTCAGTCCGGTCAGCGCTTCCAAATCCAGGAGGATTCGCAACACGCCATGGGCCGCTCGACGCAGGCCGAAGGGGTCACGCGATCCGGTCGGACGTTCGCCGGCATGAAAGAGCCCGGCGATTGTGTCGAGTTTGTCGGCGAGCGACACGGCCGCCCACGTCACCCGGCCCTCGCCCAACTGCGCGACGGTCGGCGCGCCGGTCTTCTCCACACTGATCGGTTGGTAGTGGTGATAGATGGCCTTCCACACGGCCTCGGGGTGTGTCTCCCGAGCGTAAATACCGCCCATGACGCCCTGGAGTTCGGTGAACTCGCGCACCATGTCGGTCGCGAGGTCGGCCTTGGCCAGGCGTCCGGCCGTTTCCGCCTGCTCGGCGACTTCCTTAGACTGTCCGAACACGTCCGAGGCAATCCACTTCGCGAGTGCCGCCACGCGGAACGCCTTGGCCTGATACGACCCGAGCGCCTTGTGGAACGTCAGGGTTTCCAGGCGCGAGAGACGTGCCTCAAGCCCCACGGCCCGGTCGGACTCCCAGAAGAACCGCGCATCACGCAGGCGCGCGGTCACCACACGCTCGGCGTTTACCGAGATCAACTTGGTGTTGGTGCCCTGCGTGTTGGTCACCGCCAGGAAGGACGGCATCAGTTTGTCGTCTGACGCGACCACGGGAAAGAAATGCTGATGATGAATGAGCGTGGTGATGAGCACTTCAGCCGGCAGCGACAGGAACTCCGAGGCAAAGGTCCCGGAGACCACGCCCGGGTACTCGACCAGGTCCGGGACTTCTTCGAGCAGCGCCTCGGCCTGCGTGGATTGGTGGTGCAACATGCGTCCGCCAATCTTGCGTGCCTGCGCATCCAGTTCGCGCATGATGCGGTCCTTCCGCTCGATGCGGGAGAGAAACACGAAATGCTCGGCGAGCTTTTTCTTGTATTCGTCGAAGCCGCGCACCTTGATGGCGCGGCCCGCGCGTCCACTCGACGCAAGCACGCGGTGGCCGTAGGTCACGGCGCCCGAGGTCACATCCTGCACACGCACACCGGCGGCCATCGTGGTGCGCGAAATCGTGAACGGCACCACACGCCCGCCGTACAGGAACAGCAGCCAGCGAA
>Ga0163150_10008449_pt1 | contig 11716 bp, 10 predicted proteins | sample OliLakLV19P2IB_FD_148628 | JGI IMG/M metagenome (GOLD analysis project Ga0163150, IMG submission 148628) | Freshwater microbial mat bacterial communities from Lake Vanda, McMurdo Dry Valleys, Antarctica - Oligotrophic Lake LV.19.P2.IB | ecosystem: Environmental > Aquatic > Freshwater > Lake >...
GTACAAGACCGGGGCAGCTCCGCCGAGGCAGGCGAATAATGTTGCGCTGCCGAATTAAGGCCAGATAAGCGCGCAAGCAGCGAAGAAGATCCTCGCACACAGAAGCTACGGCGTTTCCCGTCTGGCCATCTGATCGCGTAACTGCGCCGCCAGTTCGTACTTCTCAGCGGCCACGGCATCGGCCAGTTGTTCGTCCAAGGTTCGGCCGACGCGGTAATGTTCGCGCAGGCTTTCCTTTAGTTCGATCAGCCGTGCCACCAGTTCGTCGTCTTCGTACTTTTCGCCAGCGTCGTACATTTCGTACATCGCACGAAACCGGTCCAGGCCAGCGTTGATTTCACGAATCGCCGCCTCTGGACCGTTCTCTTCCAGCTCAGCCAGCCCACCCGCCTGTACGCGATGAAACAAAACGAACGGGCGGTACTGCTCGTGCGTCATGGTCCACTCATCGTCGGGAGAATGACCGCGGACAAAGTCCATGAACGCTAGGCTATGGTCCGCATCGGCCACGGCACGGCGGTATTCCCGCAGCGACAGCCAGCAAATTCGACGGTGATAAAACTGCACAAACTCCCGATCCGCCTCCTGACAGCTTTCGGCATTCAGTTCAAAATCAGGATCGATCCGCGACTGCGCTTGCAAGTACTCAAACAGCGTTTCGGCACCGTGCGGGCGTGAACCATCGGGACGATGTTCGGTTTCTAGCTGCAAAATCCCCATATCGACGCGCATTTGCAGCACCTCGCGGCCATCGGCGGCCTTGACCAGCCGCGCAAGGACTTCGCCCGATCGATAGGGCCATTCGGCAAGAATGCGATCAATGTCTTTTCGACGTGGAGGCATGGATGCTCGTCTATGGTTGGGGAAACTCGATTTATTACCTCAGTAGCCTAATAGCATTGCTGAATTGAACGGGTCGAAGTCAGCACGATGCGACAGCCACTGGAATTATACCAAGCAATGGCCGCTGTGTGCATGATGTCGGGCCGGGGTCTGGGACTTTTCCAAGTGTTGACAAATGGCTTTAATTCGGCTTGACGGGCCAGCGTAGGATTTGGCCAGATTGGAACATTTCGACGGAAACCGTTTATCTGGCAGACTTCTGCCAGAACTCTGCTCCATTTTGTGCGGCATGCAGGGAACCCACACAAGCCAGAAAACCTGGCCGGAAAATTCGATTGCGCGGCCTTTTTCAGCTAGAACGCACAACCATTGCAATGAGGAACTTCAATCGTGCGTTGCCTGATTGGCCGGTTGCTCAATAATATAGATATCGTACGGGGGAGCAACAATCGCCGATCCACGCCTGCGCGGTCGAACAAGGGCAAGTCGACTCCTGACAAACGGTGGGCAATCGTGGCCTTATCAAAGCGCCTGCGAATTGGCAGGACACCTGCACGAATTGAAATATGCTTGCCGGAACTGTGGTTGAGTAACATTTGGTTCCGGCGTTGCCGGTCATCCTCCAGGAGAATTGCGTCATGTGTGCGAAGACTCGCGAACAGCAGATCTCCGAAGCCGAAGAGCTTCTCGGCGATAATGCGCAGGACGTTGGCTTTGCCAAAGGACTCTTTTTTGGTCGCTACTTGCATCACAAGCTACCTGCCGTGGCGGATCCCGCTATGGATTCGCAAGGTATGCAAATGGCGGAACAACTGCGCGAATTTTGCCAGCAGTCGATCGATCCAGTGGCCATCGATCGTAATGCGATCATTCCCGACGAAGTCATTCGCGGGCTAGGAGATCTCGGCGTGCTAGGTGCCTGTCTACCGGAATCTGCCGGCGGTCGGGGACTGTCGCAGTCCTCGTACTGTCGCTTGATTGAAATCCTGGGTGGACACTGCGGCAGTACGGCACTGTTTGTCAACGCTCATCACTCCATCGGCCCACGGTCGATCGTGCTGTTTGGCAATGAGCAGCAGCAACAACAGTGGTTGCCAAAGCTGGCGACGGGGGAATGGATTAGTGCATTCGCGCTGACGGAGCCTGAGGCGGGAAGCGACGCAGCCAATGTGCAATCCACCGCGACTCCGACCGAAGATGGCCGTGGATACTTGATCAATGGCCAGAAGCGCTGGATCACCAATGGCTCGATCGCGCAGGTCCTGTCGGTGATGGCACGCACGCCTGTCGAGGGAACAACTGACTCAAAAATCACTGCGTTTATAGTCACGCCCGACATGCAGGGCTTCGAAGTCACCGAAGCGCGGATGTCGAAGTGCGGGGTTCGTGGCACCGCCACTAGCCGACTTGCGTTTAAGGACATGTTCGTTCCAAACGAAAATGTGCTGGGCGAAGTTGGCAAGGGATTGAGGGTAGCGCTGACCGTGTTAGATTTTGGTCGAACGACCTTTGGAGCGAGCTGTACCGGCGCGGCAAAGTTCTGTGTCGAGCGTGCTTTACGGCATGCGAACAGCCGAGTGCAGTTCGATCAGAAGCTCAAGTCGTTTGAATTGGTCAAACAAAAGCTGGCCAACATGCGAGCCGGCACCTATGCGATGGAAGCGGCGACCTATCAAACAGCAGCGCTGATCGATAGCGGGGCAGGGGACTACATGCTGGAGACGGCGATTCTCAAAGTGTTTGCGACCGATGTCTTGTGGGAAATCATCAACGACACGATTCAGATTTACGGCGGAAAAGCCTACTTTACCGACGAGCCGTTTGAGCGCATGATGCGCGACGCACGGATCAACATGATTGGCGAAGGGGCCAACGATGTCCTGCGGGCGTTTGTCGCGTTAGTCGGCATGCGAGAAGTCGGAATGGAGCTGCAAGGAGTGCTTCAGGCGCTGTCGCATCCGCTGAAGAACTTCAGCCGACTCGGCAGTTTCGCCGGCAAGCGGATTGAGTCGCTGTTTCGGTCGCCAGATGTTCACCTCCATAGCGCGGAATTGGAACCAGAGGCCAAGGAGCTGGGCAATCTGATCCATCTGTTTGCCTCGAACGTCGAGAAGTTGTTGCGAACCTATCGCGAATCAATCGTCGACCGGCAGTACCATCTTGGTCGCATTGCCGACGCGGTGATCGAGATCTACGTCAGCGCTTGTGTGCTCAATCGGATGGATCGGGATATGCAAGCTTCTGCATCAGAGGCGGCACATGGTGCTGTTCACCATTCAAGTCAAACAAACGGCCACAACACATCGCACGTCGACAGCAAATCTTCATTGGCTCTAGGACGGTACTTTTTGCAATCAGCCGATCGCCGCGTTCGCCGTCGACTGGCCGAACTGTGGGATAACATCGACGACGCAACAACCGCCGTAGCCGATCTGCTGCTGTAGTTATGCCACGTCCAAACTAACCATCCCGCCAGCGGCGCCCCTCTTTTTTCTGAGAGTGCTCTTTCTTTTTCACCTTGCCACGCTCAACGCTAGCGCGACTCGGTTTGGTTTTCTTGCGCCGAACCGGCGGGCGGGCAACCGTTAACAACAATTCGCGAAGTTTTTCCAGGCAGTCCTCCTCATTGCGCCGCTGATCGCGATAGCGCTGGCTGGTGAGAATCAAATCCCCTTCGGTCGAAACCCGCGACCCATACCGTTCCAGAAATCGCCCGCGAACGTCCCTCGGTATGCTGGGACTACTGGCGATCGGCCAGCGCATCACCGCTTTGGAGTTGACCTTGTTCACGTTTTGCCCCCCCGGGCCAGAGCTGCGAACAAATGTGAACTCCAGCTCAGAAAGTGGAATCTGAATGCGGGCACTCACCGACACACTAGCGGCCTTGTGTGGATTTCCCGTCTTGCTCAGCGGTACATTTTCTGGAACGCTCATTCAGCCACACCGACATGGTTTTCAAAGGGAGCAGGATCTAATCAACTATCGTATCGGTCTTGTCGCCGATAGCACATAGACGGTCTATTATACGATACTCGATTTACCCCTTACCAAAAATCCTCTCTGATTGGAGCACGAATGCGACGCATCTACATTACTGGCCTAATGCTGGCAATGGCCGTCGCGCTGGCTGCCTGGTCGTATAGCGGAATTGCCCAGCAACCGACTTTGAAACAGTCAACTACGACACAAGATCGCCCTGCAGGTTCGGCGGCAGTTCCCGACCTTGGCACGCGAAAGCAGGGGACCGACTGGCCATTCTTTCTGGGGCCGACTGCGGACAGCAAATCCACCGAACGTGGAATCGCAAAAGAGTGGCCTAAGGATGGACCGCCGGTCGTGTGGCAAAAACAGCTTGGGACCGGCTACGGAGCGCCGACGATCAGCCGCGGACGGTTGTTTCAATTTGATCGCTTTGGCGATCAAGCGCGGCTGACCTGCTTCAATAGCGAGACGGGCCAGGAAATCTGGCGGTTTGAATATCCGACCGACTACGAAGACATGCTTGGTTACAACAACGGCCCGCGCTGCTCTCCAATTGTCGATGACGACCGCGTGTACATTTTTGGTGCCGAGGGGATGCTGCATTGTCTGAATGTCGTCGACGGCAAGCTCATTTGGAAACTGGACACGTCCAAGAACTTTCACGTCGTGCAGAATTTCTTCGGCGTTGGGTGTACCACGGTCATCGAAGGGGATCTGCTCATCACACAGATCGGTGGTAGTCCAGAGAAACAACAAGCACTTCCACCAGGGCAGTTGGATCGGGTCAAAGGAGATGGCAGCGGAGTCGTGGCCTTCGATAAACGAACCGGCGAGGTGAAGTATCAGATTAGCGACGAACTGGCCAGTTACGCAGGTCCTACTCTGGCGACAATTGACGGGCGCCGCTGGTGCTTTGTGTTTGCTCGTGGAGGTCTGCTTGGTTTTAATCCGGCCGATGGCAAGATCGATTTCCACTACCCGTGGCGGGCCAAACTTCTCGAAAGCGTGAACGCCTCAAATCCCATTGTCTTTGGGCGGCAGGTCTTTATCACGGAAACCTACGGGCCGGGAAGTTCGCTGTTAAGCGTTCGCCCGGGCGGGTACGACGTTGTTTGGAAAGACCCGGCCAATCCACGCGCCGAGAAATCGATGCAAGCGCATTTTAACACGCCGATCCACGTGGGAGGGCACATCTACGGTTCCAGCGGGCGACACCATTCCAATGCAGAACTGAAATGCATTGAAGCAGAAACAGGCAAGGTGAAGTGGAGCAAACCGGATTTAACGCGATCGTCACTACTTCTGGTGGACAATCACTTTATCTGCCTGACCGAGGATGGCGAACTTCTGCTATTGAAGGTCAATCCAGAAAAGTACGAAGAGTTGGCTAGAGTCCGAGTGCTCGATCCCAAATCTGGCGAGCGATTGATCGAGTACCCAGCCTGGTCCGCACCGATTCTATCTCACGGGCTATTGTACATCCGTGGCAAAGATCGACTCGTCTGCCTGGAACTGATTCCTGAAATGCGGTAGTGCAGAATACCTGCAACGAACCATCCGTTTACACCGTCGGATCAAACGCTGTCGCACTGCGTGTCGCCAATTGCAGCAGTCGTTCAAACATCTCGGACGAGTGCCGCAGCAGCTCTCGGTAACCTGTCGGGTCAAACTCAGGTCCGAGAATCTCCACGTCGTAGTCTCCCGCGTAGCCAGCGGAAACCAGCGCGGCAATGGTGTCGACCAGCGGCAACTGGCCTTCTCCCAGTCGCGTACGGATCTGCTCGGAATCGACCGGCGGCCGGCCATCGGCCAATTGAACGATAGCAATCTGATCCACCAGCTTTGGGATCCGTTCAATCACTCCTGGATTCCAGGCCAAATGATACGTGTCAAAAACAAATCCCAGTTGAGGACTGCCCACTTCCTCCAGCAGCGACACCGTCTGATCTAGATTGGTCAAGAACGTCCAGCCGGCAGCGCAAGAGCCGTGCATCGGCTCGATTGCCAGACGCACGTTTAACTCTGCCGCCAGGGGAGTGATTTCCTTTAACGCCGAAATCAAAAGTCGTTTGGCGTGATTGGAAGTGTGACCGCCGCGGCTGCCGCTATAAACCACCAGACAAGGGGCACCTAAATCGGCAGCCAACTGAACTGCCTCAATGGCGTCTTGAATACTTTCGCGATGCGTATGCCCTTCGCTACCGGTAAAACCCCCAGCCCACATCAGGTTGGAGACCGGCAACTGCATCTCATGCAACAGATCCTGGCCACGCTCTTCGCCAAAATCAGAGAGCTTTTGCCGCCAGACACCAATCGCGGATATACCCGCTTCGCAATAATTGTGAACGTCCTCTTCAAACGACCAGCGAAATGTGGTCATTTCGTTCATGGACATTCGATGCATCCGAAACTCCCTTCGATGAACACCCATGTCTCTGCCTACACTGAGCAGCGATCTACGTCGTGCGTTGCTCAGTATGAGATGATCTTCCCAAACTGTAAAGCAAAGAAGACACAACTTTCAGCGCCCTTCGATATTGACAACTGGGCGGGTTGGCCAATGCACATCAAAATGACAGCAAGTCAGTTTGGATTCCAGAATAGAAGAGCGCTGCTGCTCGCCAAATTAAGCTCAGCCCATGCTGCTGGCAGAAGTTGAAAGCAACGCGGCCGTGCTGCTTCGCCGGTACCTGCTAGCATTATGCTGCAGAGCCAAATGACGCTGCCCGCTCAAATCATTTCAAAATACTGCATTATTAAAGTGATCAAACACGGCTAACGCAGCAAGGACTAGCTGGCACGGACTGGCTCGCGTTGTTTTGCCTTCTTGCCAGATGCAGGCGCTTGCTTCTTCTTTTTCTCAACAGGAGCCTTATCGCGCAAATCCCAGGCCTCAATCCAACGTTCACCCTCGGGCCGCAATCCGAAATCCGCTAGCAGTCGCTTTTCCATATCTGGCATATGGCCAGCACCGTAAAAGATTCCGATCTTCTTTTTGCCAGCTTCAATCTGTTTCTTCAGCACGGCCAGCGCGGCTTCATTGCGACCTTCGATCAATGCCGAACCTTTGGGACCACTCAGTGCCATCGTCACGGTGTCCAGGTTCTCAAATTGCCGCGCCATCAACCGCTTCAGTTTCAGCGCGCGATTGCTGTCGAACAGCGCCATCAATAGTTCCATGTCCGATGGTGCCTCCCCACTAGCCTGCTGCGCCATGGATTGGCCCATCATGGTGGCCATCATGGTCCAAATGCTCTCACCACGATCACTCATGGCCTTGGCAAATTGTTCGGGCGACATATCCGCATGGACAAAGTTCTCTTTCGTATAGTCCACTTCACTCAGTTGAAACTCAAGCTGCAACATGTCCTTCATGCCATTTTGCAGGCCCGAGACGAAACCAGTTGGTTTACCACCTCCCTTGGGGACCTTGGTTCCCTCAGGCGCTACAAGTTCATACAGCAATGCGTCGTAATCGCTGAAGAGCTTATTGAGCTGCGTATAGTAGCTGGCCTCGCCAATATGAACGGCGCTGATCAGTTCGACACTCACTCCATCTTTCCCGCCCTTACCAACGTAGCGAGCAACTGAAGTCTCCATGGCGACCGGATCGCCCCCATCGGTCTGCACCACTCGCAGGAACTTGCCTTTCTTCTCGGCGCCCTTCTCCTTTGCTTTTTTTCCCGCCAGATCAACCTTTGCAGCGGGCTTGGCCTTATTTTTTACCTCTTCAGGTGCTTTTGCAAATGCGGGCAACTGCGCACCAACTAAAAAGGCACTGACGAGAACCAGTGCAACAGACCAGCGAAAATTTGCCATGAGAAGCCTCTTCATTCCAATCCCTGTGGATCTTCAAAAAAACCGAGCAGCAGCCCGATGGACCGATGCTAGCGACACTGCAAAACTACTCAGCAGTATATGCGACCTATATTCCACGGACAACAAATCGCCTTTATAAGAGCACCTGAAAGCCCTCCGAGGTTTGACCGCTGCCTGGTTTAAGGCCCGTTGGTAACCAGGAGCGATGGAACCTAAAATGGGGGCAACTGCTCGGCCCGCAAATCTGGCTACTGCTCAAGAATACGACAATCCACAGCGGATCTCGATCGTTGCGGCCATCGTTTACCACCCTGCCAGCCGACTCCACGCTAGCGAAAAAATGGCAATCTGGCGGATTCTCCGGCGCTAGCATGCTGCCAGGCCGACCTCACCTGTCCTCCTAGACATCCCAAACCAGCACAGACAGGCCACGAAAGCCGAATTAGTTGCCGGCACATCTTGCCTGCTTTGCCAAATTGAGCGGAACGATCCGTATTTTCGGCAGAGTTTACCGTTCTTACTCAACTAGTACGGTTGGCAATACCGATACTACCGGCACAGACAAAACTTGGGCGTTTCTCCGTTTTGAAATTGCCCTGAACTTTTCGAGCAGGCCAAGGTGGATTCAACCATGTCGTTCACAATTTCCCGGACGTGGCTTCTCTCGGTAGCACTCCTGACTGCAGGAGCGGCCGCAGCATTGGCCCAAGCGCCTGTACCGAATCAGCACACTCCCTTTCAGCCTGCCGAAATTCCATACCAGATCGAGGCACGCCCGTTCGCGAATCCAGATCTCAGTATCTATGGCGACGGGCCTTCGGCCAATGAGGGTTTATTCTTCAGTTACGAACGCGCGGCCTGGGTATTCAGCTCGCCCCACCGTCGCCCGATTGGCAATCCGGCATACGACGGCTTAATTGATGCCAATGCAACAGTTATTGACTCCACGGCATCGTGGGACAACGCCTGGATTGAGAACGATTTTGTCTGGGGAAATCGCTATGAGCTGGGTTACGTGAACGACGACAAGGGTTGGATGGTCAGCACGGCGCACGTTCACCAGCAGTATAGCGAGCTAATCGGCACATCGTTTGTCACCGTTCCGTTTGGAGATCCAACTGGAGCTTTACAAGGTTTTTATGCCCCGAACGGAGTCGATATCGACTACAACGGCAACGGCGTTTTCGGAAATACGCTGCCGTTCAACTTTGACCTGGGCAGTCCCAATCCTGGATACCTATGTCGGGCCGGACTTTGGCGACTTTTTGACCTACTTCCCGATCTTCTTTGAAGAAGTCACCGTCACCAACCGGTCGCGCTGGTCGAATGTGGAAGTGATGCACATCGACCGCTGGAACCCGCTCCACAACGGCGGAGTCCTTGAATGGCTGGTCGGTGTGCGGTATTCGCAGTTCACCGATGAGTATACCTTCAACGGTTTTAATCCCAGCTTTCTGCCTGACCGCGTCTACCAGATCGGCCAGTGGAATACCAAAATCAATAACAACCTCGTCGGGCCGCAAATCGGACTTCGCTGGAATCGCCAGGTCGGTCGGTGGAGTGTCGGTGCTGAGTCGCGATTCGCACCAATGGTTAACATCCAGTCTGGCCGACTGGATGGGCGGTTGACCAAACTGGTCGGGAACGACTCGCCGTTCAGTAATTCCAGCGAATTCTACGACTCCGATACAGCACATACGTTCGCACCACTGGGAGAGTTTCGCCTCAATACGGGCATTCAGGTGACACAAGCCATCTCACTCCAGATGGGTTACACCTGCACGATTGTCGGTGGAATCGGACGTGCAACCAATCGAACAGACTACATCGTGCCTCAAATGCAGTTGTCCTACGACAACACAAAGGAGACGCTGTTCGTGCAAGGCTTCAACTTCGGTTTCGAGTACAATCGCTAAACCGCGATGCGATCGGCAGCATGCTGTCGTCATTCAGAAGAGTGCCAAAAAAACGTATCGGCCTGAATCAACTAAACCCGCGAAAGCAATTTCGCGGGTTTCATTTTTTGCGCTGGACTCTGAATCGATCGCACAGACAGCACGAAAACGATGCGATAAGCAGCGCATGGTGCCACCGCCGTGGAGTGTCATTAAGAAAGACCTGCCGGTTCAGCGAACCGGGCCGCAAATTGCCTTAGAATTGCCACCCTAGGCCGACTGCTACTGCGCAGAAAGCAGCGCGTAGAACAAGTAGAGTTGAGCGGCCACTTAATGTCGCCGTCAATTCACTCTGCTAGCAGGAATGCTCATAGATTATCATCTGGCACCAACCGCTGGCACCAATGACCATCAAATCGCGTGGCGAATAACCCGTTACTTCGCAACTGCCAGGCGACGCAACTCGTCCAGCTCGCTACTCAGGCGATGACGCAATGGGCTTTCAGCTCGCAATTCCTCGATCAAAGCCTCGGCTTTGACAAAGGTCGCCTCACTGATCTCGCCACCCTTGAACAGATTCCGCCAACTGGTCGAAACTTCTTTTTCGGTTAACAAGCGTCAACCCTCTTAAAAAACCATGCTTTAGTGACTCTCCTTATTCTATTCTGTGCCGCGTTGCACGCAAGACGGCTTAGGTAGTTTTGCCCAGGTGGAAATGGGCAGGGTGCCTGTTGCCAGGGGCTCCTTCCCGCTGTTTTTCCGGGCAAATAGCAAGATTACAACGATTCAACGAACCGATTACGGTTTCTAAGGAGTTCAAAATCATCGCCTTTGAAGGTACGGATTGCAGCGAACGACCACAGCATGCCATGAGAATAATCCGCATTATCTACCAATCGGAGGCCACGGGTTTGCAGCCGATACAGCCATTGCCAGCACTGAACATTGTTAGCAGAGGTACCTTACACGCGATATTTTTCCGCTGTGACTGCTCGTCCTGATTGGTTGCATGCAACTGTTTTCGTTCCTGAATCGAAACTCCTGACTGTGTTGCTCCACGCTATCTTCAAAATCGCTGTCCCGGATTCGCGTAAAATACCGCGCCCATTTGCAGGTGAACCGGATACAATGATTTCCTGCTGGACTGAACGTTCCCTGGCTAATGAGGCGTGAGCTACCTGCTCGGCCAAATCCGGTTGCCAATCGTCACGATGACTCCTATGCTACGAGCGTTCACAAAATCCCTTCCTTTACCTTTTGACCCGCGCCCAGGAGCGTTGGCCGTGTCTGTGAATGTCGGCCAAATAGGCAGCCCACCATCGACCGTTACGATTTCCGAGGTCCGCACTAACCGGGACCGCAATCGCTTCGTTCGAGTTCCCTGGCTCATTTACCGCAATGATCCTGCCTGGACCCCGCCGCTGTTGCTCGAGCGAAAAGCATTCATTAACCCGCGCAAGCAACCGTTCTACCAACATGGCACGGCAGCACTCTTTATAGCCGAAGATGCCGGCCAGGTAGTCGGTCGCATTCTGGTCTCCGACGATCCCCGCTACAACGAGCAGCACGGAACCAATGCTGGCTGCTTTGGAATGTTTGAATGTATTGATGACACGGCTGTCGCTCACTCGCTCTTGAACGCAGCCGCAGATTGGCTCAAAAAACGAGGTCGAACGCAGATCCTCGGACCGATCGACTATTCGACCAACTATGCGTGCGGCCTGCTAATCGAAGGGTTCGACACGCCCCCCCGTGTCATGATGAATCACAATCCTCCCTACTATGAGCAGTTGCTCGCCAGTTGGGGACTGCAAAAGGCCAAGGATCTCTGGGCCTGGTGGTTTCGTCCCAACCAGCAGATTGAGGCCTGGCGACCACGTGTCGAGCGACTGGCCAGTCGCAGTGGTGTGGTCATACGCTCGTTTCGACGCGATCAAATTTCTGCCGAAATCGGTCGCTGCAAACATCTTTATCTCGATTCGTGGCGAGACAACTGGGGCTTTGTCCCGATGACCGATGCCGAGTTCGAGGACATGGCTCAGGTGCTATGGTACCTCGCGCATCCCGAGTTGCTGCTGGTGGCTGAGGTCGATGGCCAACCGGTCGGTTTCTCGATTACGCTGCCAGACTTCAACGAAGCTATTCAGAACCTGGACGGCCGTCTGACGCGCTTTGGC
>Ga0163150_10008451_pt1 | contig 11710 bp, 8 predicted proteins | sample OliLakLV19P2IB_FD_148628 | JGI IMG/M metagenome (GOLD analysis project Ga0163150, IMG submission 148628) | Freshwater microbial mat bacterial communities from Lake Vanda, McMurdo Dry Valleys, Antarctica - Oligotrophic Lake LV.19.P2.IB | ecosystem: Environmental > Aquatic > Freshwater > Lake >...
CACCAGCGGTGAGCAAGAATCGAATTCGTCATGATCAATGCCTCCATGTAGGGAATTGGAATCAGCACCCAATGCGACGGCAGGATACCATCCGCCGTCGCTCCCTACATGGTTTCACGCTCGTCGAACTGCTGGTCGTCATTGCCATTATTGGCGTTCTGATAGGCTTGCTCCTACCGGCCGTCCAGGCGGCGCGCGAAGCGGCCCGTCGCACTCAGTGCATGAACAACCTCAAGCAGATGGGACTGGCTCTGCAAAACCACAACAGCGCTCGGGGGGAGTATCCCACTGGGGGAACCGAACCGTGGCACGACCAGGGTACCTATCTCTCAATTTTCGCCAAGGGGTACGGCTGGATGGTGCAGATTTTGCCGTACGTCGAGAACGAAAACCTCCGTAACATCTCCGAGGGCTACGGCGCCGGGAATCGTCAACGCGACCTGGAAGTCCGCCGGTCGCCCGTTCCCATGTACTTCTGTCCGAGCCGACGCCAGAGCATCGTTCGCATCGTCCCTGCGTCGGCGGAAGATTGTTCCAAAGGTTGTGCGCTGAACGATTACGCTTCGGCGACACCTGCCAACAAACTCGATCCTGCGAGCCCCAACCATGAGCCATGGTTCTGGCAGGGGGTAGGGCACGGCACGGTCCAGGCCGGCAAGGATTACTACGGCGTCATCACCAGGACGATCGCAAGCCCGCCGTGCAAAGACAAGGACATTACCGACGGTCTCTCGAACACCATGGCCATCGGGGAAAAGCGGGTCTTGATCAATCGTTATGAGATAGGCGACTGGTGTGACGACATCGGCTGGACGGACGGCTGGGATCCCGATATTGTCCGCTACACGGGCTACCGGCCGGGGCCCGACGTTATTGAAGGCGCTCCCACCGGACCGGGAGACATCGGTTACCACTTCGGCTCGGCCCACCCCGCCGGGTTCAATGTCGTCTTTGCCGATGGCCACGTCACGACGCTGAGGTACGAAATCGATCTGGTCACGTTCAACGCATTGGGAGACCGGCGAGACGGTCTGGCCGTGACGTTGGATTAGATCTTGTTTCCGGTTTGCCTCGCGAAAAGTGGATGCCTGGGCCCCGGCGGGTGGCCTGATTGAAAGACATGTTGACGCGGACGACGACATCACGCCGGACGCTCGCGCGCAAGAGGCATTTTTTCATGCGCCGTCCGATAGAATGTCCCGATGACCACCTCACCCGCCGCCGCTGGTTCCAGACTAGTGTACATGAAGGGTGATTCTGACGACACTGCTGAGCCTGGTCGCAGTGTGCTTGGCCGGACATAGGGTATATGCGAGCAGCCGGCCGGGTCGGCGAATCGACGCCCAACGCCGTGCCTATATATATCAGACCTTCGCCGATTGAAGTCGGCGTTCGTGGGATCATTGCATCTGCCGTTATTCTCGGCGTCTACGGTCTCGGCATAATCGCCGGCTGACTGGCTGCCGACAATCTCGATGATGTACAGCTTCCGGGGTTCGGCGAAGAACGGCCTTGGGAAGCCTGCACGGCCGAAACGAGTTCTCGGCACTCCCAGACGGCGCCGTCAAACGTATGGGTTTTTGAGAATCGACGCGCAGGTCAACATTGGTAGTTGTCTAGGAGTCCAAGAAAACGGTTGGCTTGATGCGACAGCGGCAGACAAGTCTCTGTCCTGCTCCACACCGCGTGTGCCCTGCGAGCGGCTGAGTTCCCGATTAAAGACGGTACGCCAGACCCACGCTTACTTCTCGCCGTCTTCCAGGCAGTAGAGATGTTTGTCGCCGCGCAGAAAGAGCTGGCGGCCAGCGATTGCGGCAGAGGCGCTGATCGGTTCGGATAGGCGATTCCGTGCCAGGAGCCGCGGCACCTCGCCGCTGCTGACGACGACCGTTGTTCCATCGAGTTCGGTAACGTAGATGCGACCGGCTGCGGCGACCGGGGAGGCATACACATAATCAATCCCTTCTAGCCGGAAGGGGCCCGGGCGGTCCTCGCCAGTTTGGGCATCGACACGCGAGAGAATTCCCTGATAGTGCGACAGAAAGTAGAGCCTGCCCTCGTAGAGCAGCGGCGAGGGAACATAGGGCGTGCCGCGGATTCTGCTCCAGGCGATTCGGTCCGTACCGGTAATGTCCCCAGCCGCGCCATCGAGACGAATCGCAAGCAAGGCCCGCTTGTCGTAGCTGCTGCCGGCGAAGACCATTCCGTCGGCCGAGACGGGCGATGCGACGATATTCGATGACAGTCCGCCGCATTCCCAGAGCACCTTGCCGTTGTCTAAATCGTACCCGCGAACGCGGTTCGTGCCACTGACGATGACCTGAGCTTTGCCCGCGTGCTGGATGACGATGGGAGTTGCCCAGGAGGTGACTTCTTGTCGCTTTACCTTCCACCGCTGTTTGCCGGTGTTTTTGTCGAGTGCCAAAAGGAACGAATTCCCCTCGTGGTCCCAGTTGACGATGAGCGTATCTTTGTAAAGCACGGGCGAGCTTCCCTCGCCGTGCCCGTGAAGCGATTGCATCGGACCAAAGTCGGCTTTCCAAACAAGCTGGCCGTCGAGGTTGAGGCAATAGAGCCCGAACGAGCCAAAGAAGGCAAACAGGTGTTCACCGTCGGTCGCCGGAGAGTTCGACGCCAGGCTCGCGGTGCGGTGGCCCTGTTCCTTGGGCAGCGCCTCGTGCAGCGTTTGCTGCCAGAGAATTTTGCCGCTTGACCGGCTGACCGCCAAAGCGACGAATTTGTGGCGATGCGTGACCGGATGGTTATCGTGATTGCCCGGCGCTGTGCTGGGGCGCGGGGGAAGCGCATCGCCAAAAGCAATGGCGGTGGTGAGAAGGATGCGGTCGTCCCAGACAATTGGCGTCGAATGGCCGAGACCCGGAATTTCCGTCTTCCAGCGGATGCTCGTCCCATCGGCTTCATTCCAAACCAGCGGCGGATTACCATGTGGCGCAGTGCCTGTCGCGAGCGGTCCGCGCCACTGCGGCCAGTTGTCCAGCGCATCGCCGTCCCGGTCGTCGGCAAGCGCCAAGGACGCCAAAAGCATGGCAATAGACGCCAGACAAAAAGTTCGCCGGGACAGCATGCGAGGCCTCTCCAAGAATAGAAGTAATCGGGCGAGCGTGCCGCGATGCCGAACCGCCGAGCGGGATAAGCCGCTCCACAAATGGAGTAGCTTATCAGTTTGACGCGTAGTCGTTTTTCAATCCGTGAAAGAACGTCCCTTCGCCGCCCGAATCCAGAGGTTACCCAGCACCCGGAAAGACGAGATTGTTTGCGATTCGCATTTAATTGATCCACTCCACAGTAGGGGGTTTACGTGCGTGGCGTGCCGCCGGTTCGCTTCAATTATAGCGCAAATTCACGCGATCCGTTGCGCCCCCGGATCGGCATCGGGCGGTTCGGATTTGCGGGACACACGTTGCATTGGTGCGAGCCGTGACGCTTCTCGATGTCGTCGACCCGCTACAGTGACTCTTGAATAAGCGGTAGGCACTTCCTGGTCCGCCTGCCCGCTGCCGGGGTCGCTCTCCACATCTCGGAGTAACCTCAGGCGCGGTATCGCGGCGTGGCATCGCATTGGCCGCATAGGTCAGTCACAGCGCAGCACTTCATGTATCGTGCGCTAGAATACTCGCATGCCGATCTCACCTCCCCGCCGACGCTGGTTTCAGGTAACGTCGACTTCGCAACGGTTCTCGCTGCGCGTCGTTCTGTTCGTTGGTGCGCGAGATAGGCCTCCGTCACTTTCTTAGAGGCTGCCAAAAAACCGGACAAATGAAAATGTCGCTGGATAGGTGGTTGCTTCGACCAGAATGTTCAAGCAGGCGACGGCTGCGGCAATGCTTGTCCAGGCGTCGAACGACGTGGTCGAGCGGTCGTAGCGGACGCGCATGCGGCGCAGACCAATGACCCAGCTCATCGTGCGCTCGACGACCCAACGCACTCGCCCCAAGTGACTACCGTGATCGCCGTTTCGACGCCGAATGTGTGGCTCAATGCCCAGCCAACCCAGCAGGCTCCGCGTCGCTTCGCAGTCGTAGCCCGCATCGGCGTACGGTTTCTCGGGATGCGTGCGCGGACGACCGGGCTTGCCGGGCACGGCGAGGAACGATACGACCGTCGGCAGAATCTCCAACGGATCGCTGCGATTGGCCGGCACGGCGCGAATCACCAGCGGCCCGCCGTCGCGATCGACCAGCAAGGTGTATTTCGTCCCTTTTTTTGCGGCGATCGACGGGGCTCGGGCGGGTGGCCTCCCCGCCGCCGAACGCGCGCACCCGCGTCGAGTCGATGATCGCCGGCTCCAGATGCAGTTCATATTTAAGACTGCCATTTTGGCGATCCAAAAACCGTGCCCGACCGTTGCCCCTGGTTGTCACCACTTGCAGTTCGCCAATAGCACCTTTCGCTCTGACCATTGAATGAACGTGTCGTGATCGTTCAGGGCCGGCGGGATTCGCTGGACAACTCCAACCACAGTTCGCTGAACTGCAGTGGGTTGCCCGCGACCGACGCTGACTCCTAAACGGCGAAATTCGACGTAAATTGTTCAGCAGCCAAGACTGAATCCCTCGGCCAGCTTTTTAGTGCGCCCAAAAAAAGTTCGATAAGCGTCCAATTGTCCGACTGTGATCGCCTCGCGGGCGAGTTGACCGTCCGGAATTTGAACCCCTGCGATCGTTTCAGCCATGATTATTGAAGAAAAACAGCAGCACCAGCAGGCAATACAGGTCGTAGTGCAACGTGCGATTGCCGGCCTTATCGCCCTGGCAACCCACCTCGTGCGACCGCGCCAACAACGGCCCGAGCTGATCGAAATACTTCAGCCCAGTGACGTCTTCGTCGCGCAACCGTTGACGCTTCATGCCGGCCATGCGCCTATCATGCACGTTACGAAGCAGCGCGCAAGTCAATCTGGGTAAAATAGATCGAGCCTCGAAATGCACAAATTGCGTGCCGAACAGGATTGGGACGAAGCTATTTTTCGGTCGTACCTAAACGCCTCTTTCGGGCTGCCGCCTTCCCCAGTTTTACGCTATCTTGCCCAGCATGTCCTCCGCCCGATCGCAGACCGAGTGGCAAATTGAGGTTGCGCCTCGCGCCCGGCAGGGGGCCGCGTTGGCAATGGTCTTCGATCAACTTTCTCCCCAGCTCCGAGCCGATCACGTGGCCGGATTGCTCGCGTCAGCACGAATGGGCAAGCTTTCCCTGGAGGGGCTGCTCGAGGCCCGTCACAACGGTCGCACGGTGGCCGCGATGTGGACACAGGTTCAGCCCGGCCGCGCCGCGGGCGTGTGGCCACCCCGTTTGGCGCCGCCTGACGGCAGTGACGCGGATCGCACCGCAGTGGACCGGTCCGAAAGCTCCGATCGAGCCAATCGCGACGGCGCTGCCGCCGATTTGCTCTTGGCGACGGCGGTCGACCGGCTTTCAAGCTCTGGCATACGCATTGCCCAGTCATTGCTCCCCTGCGATGCGAACGAAGACGCACTGCGACTCGAGCGTTGCGGCTTCGCGCATCTTGCCGATCTTCTCTATCTGGTAAGTCTGGCGGACTCGTTTCCGACCGAACCTTCGCCCGATGAGTTGCACTATGAGCCGCTCTCGGCCAACAACCATGCGCGGCTTTCCAACGTCGTCGAGCGGACTTACGAGGCCACGCTCGATTGTCCCCAGCTTAACGGCGTTCGCACCATGGCCGACGTGCTCGAAGGCCACCGGGCCGTCGGTTCGTTCTCGCCAGCTCTCTGGCTCATCGTGCGTCACCGAGATCGCGACGTGGGCTGCCTGCTCTTGGCCCAGCACGCCAACGAGTCGCAACTGGAGATCGTCTACACGGGGCTCGTGCGCGAGGAACGTGGCCACGGCTGGGGGCTGGCGATCGCGCGGCACGCACAATGGCTGACCCGATTGTCGGGCTGCTCACGGCTGGTGCTGGCCGTCGATGCCGCTAATGCGCCCGCGATCCGCATGTACACGGCGGCCGGCTTCACGTCTTGGGAGCGAAGACGGGCGCTGTTGCGGATATTTGAGGATGCGACTCGTTAGACGGCGATTCACTTCTTATGTCGCTGCAAGGACTTGTGCGCTGGGCCGCGAACCGTCGCGCGCGACCCGACAACTTTTCCACGCCCGATATCGTGCGCGAAGAAAACTTTTTCTGACGGCCCAAGCCACGACCCACAGAGACTTTGGGCGACGAATGCCGGGGCGCGAATCGGAGTTGTGCTTCACCTCTTTTTTTTGTCTTTGACAGCAACGCTAGCAGGCGTACAATCGCCTCTCGCGGGTGACATTCAACGATTCTGGCGACGCGTTCGTGGAGGGTGCGTCGTCTTCTCTCCGTATCCCTGTTCGAATTGTAACGGGAGCGACCGCCGTCACGAAGGCGCGGTTGTGCTTACGGTGAGATTGCGCGCTGGGGAACACAGGACGTGATCACGGACGAGACCCAGACCGTATTGGCCCTGCAGGCTTCGTTGGCCGAGCGGGTCGGAAGAGAACGCTTCGAGCTTTGGTTCGGCGCCAACACTCGACTTGCGCTCGAGGACGGCTCGTTGAAGGTGAGCGTGCCCAGTCAGTTTTACCAAGACTGGTTACGCTCGCATTTCCGATCGCACCTCGAGGCCTCTTGCTTGGAGGCATTGGGCAAGCAATTGGACGTGACGTTCCACGTCGACGCCCAACTGGCACAGGCCGCGCCGGTTGCCGCGCCGGCGAAGCCCGGCAATTCGACACAACCAGGAGGCGAAGCCACACAATCCGCACGAGCGATTGGGCAGCAGGCCGTCGAATCACGGCCCGTTGCGACCGACACCGTGCAATCGGCAACAAGTCCGCAGCCCCAGGCAACGACGTCGCGTCGGCGTTTCGCCTCACTCGATGGTTTTGTCGTTGGTTCATCGAACCGCGTCGCCGAGGCGAGTGCCCGCAGCATTGTGGAACGGCTGGGCCACGTTTCCCCACTCGTGATCCACGGACCAACGGGCGTGGGCAAGACGCACCTGTTGGAAGGGATCTGGGGTGCGGCAAAGTCGCGACACGCGCGATTGCACGCGGTGTACCTCTCGGCCGAACAGTTCACGAGCTACTTTCTGGAAGCCTTGCACGGCAGCGGCCTACCGAGTTTCCGCCGCAAGTATCGCGGCGTCGAGCTGCTATTGATCGACGACTTGCAGTTCTTCGCCGGCAAGAAGCAGACGACGATCGAACTGCAGCACACGATCGACACGCTGCAGCGCGAAGGCCGGCAACTGGTGTTCGCCGCCGATCGGTCGCCGGCCGAAATGGAAGGCCTGGGGCCGGAGCTTATCGCGCGACTTTCAGGCGGATTGGTGTGCCGCGTCGATTCGCCAGATTACGAGACCCGTTTGGGGATCGTGCGGCGGCTTGCGGCGCGATTGGAAATGGCGCTGCCAGACGAGGTGGTCACTTGGGTCGCTTCGCGCATCAGCTCGAATGCCCGTGAGTTGGCCGGCGCATTGAACCGTCTGCTAGCCACGAGCCGTGCCTACGAGCAGCCCATCACCCTGGCGCTGGCCGAGGATGCGTTGGCCGAGACCGTTCGCCACGCGGGCAAAGCAGTGCGGCTGGCCGATATTCAGACAGCCGTGTGCAGCGCCTTCGGAGTCGAGCCCGAGGCGCTGAAATCGGGCCGCAAGACCAAGAACGTCGCCCATCCGCGGATGTTGGCCATGTGGTTGGCGAAAAAGCACACCCGAGCGGGCCTGGCGGAAATCGGCAACTTCTTCGGCCGCCGCAGTCACAGCACGGTCATCTCGGCCCAAAAGAAGATCGAGCTTTGGATGGGCGCGAACTCGCGGCTGGAAATGGCGGACCGAAGCTGGAGCGTCGAGGACGCCATTCGCCGCGTCGAGGAAAAGCTGCTCGCCGGGTGAGCCATTTCCCGGTCTGAGCGTTTCTCGCCCCAGCGGCTGCATGGTAGCATGGCATCAGCGATTCTAGAGGTCGCTGACCATTGAAATTGTGGGTGCTATTCGGGCTGGTCCTTGGATGTCGTCGCACTGCTGGCCATGTCGTCGCACTGCTGGACAAGCCAGCAGTGGCACCCTGCACACAAATTCGACGGACATCGACCACTAGTCCCGACGGCATTCAGTTTCATGTACCGAGTTTTCGTCCCACTCGTGATTCTTTGGGCATCGCCCTGGAGCCTGGTCGGGCTGCTCGTGGGCGTGGCGGGCCTGGCCACGGGCGGTGGCATGCAGCGCAAGGGCCGCGTGCTCGAATTCTGGGGTGGGTTGGTAACGTCTTTCTTGCGACACGCACCCTTAGTCAGCGGCGGCGCAATGGCAATGACGCTAGGGCACACTGTCTTGGGACAAACCCGCGCCGCCTTGGACATCACGCGCGAACATGAAGCGGTCCACGTGCGTCAGTACGAGATCTGGGGACTGTTCTTCATCCCCGCGTACTTCGCTTGCTCGCTAGCGCTGCGCCTGGCCGGCAAGGACGCTTACCGCGACAATCCGTTTGAAAAGCAGGCTTACGAGAAGGCGCCGTGAGCTGCGATTAGAGGGGGCAAGCGACGCGATTGCCGAATTGTAGGGTGGAACTAGCGGAGCGAGTCCCACGCAAAATCCCACATCGCGGCGCGGTATCGAAGTCGTGATGTCAACTCACGCCGACTCCAATGCCATGCTCGAAATTGGACGCTCACGCACTCATCAATCCGAAACCGATTTCCCTGCCGCTCGCCGCCTGCGCACCAGCATCATCACGCAGGCCCAAACTCCACCCGCCACCACAATAGCCATAATCGCTCCGGCCGCGAGTTTCAATCTGCCCTGTCGCTCCTCGCGCATGACCTTGATCTGCTGCAGACCATTTTCGGCGGCGATCCGGTCCAACTCCTCGACGGGCACGTGCCACTGGTCGCTCGTGTCGCTGGCGCGGACGATGGTCACGCGATCGCTTTTGGCCTCTACGATCGTGCGGTCCGATTGCTGGATGCGGATGGTAATAGCCCCTTTGTAGTTGATCCGCAGTTCGTCGGACGATTTGTTGACTCTGACCGGCGCACGTTCGACAAACAGCGGTTGTTGTGCAAGGTACGTCCAGACTTCCGCCGCGGCCGGGTGTCCGTCGTCGTCGTAGGCCGATTCCAGCACGGTCTCGCCATTCACCGCGACCGTTGCGGTAAGCAGCCGGGCGGCCAACACGGGTGGGGCCGCCACGGCGCTCAGTGCCACCACTGCGACAGCAGCGAATGAACGCAGCATTTTCCCATAGGACAGCATAGGGAATGGTCCGAGCTTGAGTGCCAGGTCGGTTGCGTTGAAGTAAATCATCCGTCACGGACCAAATGCGGCACGGATCAAATATGAATGACGAGCACGACGAGTGAACGCGCGCGGTCGTTAGCCGCCTCGCTTGCGAGGTGCTTCGCACTCCGCCGCTATCGCCCGTTCTACTTGATTCGTTGCAACACGCACTGCATCGGCGGAACGGCTCGCGAGCGAGGCGGCTAACCGCTTTTTATGGTTCGATTAGGCAGGCCTCGCCGGCCAGGTTCACGAGCACTCGTTCGTCGAGCGCCAAATACTGCGACAGGTTCTTGCCGTGCTTCTCGGCCAGACGGAAGTAGTCGTCGCTGAATTGCTTCACATGGCGGGCCTTCTTGGCCAGCTCGTCGCTGATCGTTGAATCGACCCATTGGTCGCCGCGTTTGTAGAAGCACTTTTCGCCAATGTTGCGCACATTCTCGACGACGACGACCTTGTCCGCCGCGTCTCGGAAGGATGCTCCGGCGTACCGCCCGCCGCCCCTGCCCGCTTCACTAGCCAAGGGAGTAGCTACCGTGGCGGATTCGGCCCGCTGCAATTCGCCCTTGGCCCTTCTCTGTGCGACGCCAAGCTGTCCTTCACTCACGGAGAGCTGCCGCAATCGCACGGCGGCCTCGTCGGAATTCTTCGCCAGGGCGTGAAGTTGCGTTGTCTCGTCGGCCAAAAATGATGTGTAGGGGGTCATGATGCCGTGGCGCGTCGCCAGCTCGACCAACTCCTTGACCAGTTCTTCGTTCTTGCCCTTGAGGTCCATCTCGTCGATGATCTCGCCCACGCGCCGCATGGCCCACAGTTTTTCGATAAATGCGTTGGTCGCGTCGGAAGACTGCTCGGCCAGCTCGGCAGGAAAATCAAAGCTCTGCTGCTCGCTGCCCACCTTGCCCGTGACGACCACCTTGGCCGTGCCCGGCTTCTTGTAGCGACCCACGAGCACCAACTGCTCGCCGGCGAACAAGTCGAACACGTCCTTGGGATAGATGCGATTGACCGGCTGACCGTCTTCGGTTTTCTGCGAGTCGACGCTGAAGCGAATGCTCACGTCGGTGAGCACGGGCGACTCGATCCGCGAGAACAGCCGGCTCACGCGGGCCTCGATATCCTCGTCGGGCCGCACGTATTCGCTTTGGCCGAAATTCTCGCGTACCAGCTTGTCGAGCAGGCGGCTATTCAAGTCGTAACCCACGCCGAAGGCCACGACGCGGGCCCGCACCTGGTTCGCGCTCTTGGCATTAGCGACGATCTTCATTTCGTTCGTTTCGCCAGCGGTGGGCAGGCCGTCGGTGAGAAACAGCATGTAATTGGGCCGATGCGAATCGACGAGCTGCTTGAAGCCCGCGGCGAGCGCGCCGCTGATGTTGGTGCTGCCGCCGGCGTAGATGCCCTCGACATAGCCCAAGGCTTCGCCGCGCGTTTGTTCGTTGAACCGTTGCAACTCGGGCCGGAAGCTCTGCACTTCGCTATCGTAAGTGATGATGTTAAACAGGTCCCCCTCGCGCAGGTTGTTAAGCACGAACTTCAACGCGCCTTTGGCCTGCTCGATCTTTTTGCCGCTCATACTGCCCGAGCGGTCGAGCACGAACAGCACGGTCTTGGCCGCGCGATCGGCGTCGCCCTTGATTTGTGGGCTGGCGAGCAGCAAAAAGTATCCATCCTGGTCAGTCGCGGGCCGATAGCTCAACACGCTTGCGCCGACTTTGCCGGCTTCGACGTCGTAGAATAATCGGAAGTCCGAGGTCGGCACGCTGTTCTGGCTGGCGTAGCTGACCGTCGCGTGGCGTCCTTCGCGCTTGACATCGACCGAGTGCGTGGGGCTGTAGACGTTCTTGATATCGACGGAGCTGTCGATGCTCAGACGGATGTTCACTTTCTCAATCGCGTGCGACGTGTACTTGGCCGTGCTCAGCGGAAAAAGAAAATCGGTCAGGCCCTGGTCCTTGCGGCAAAGCTGCGTGTAACGGAGCGAGACCTTGCGTTCGGCGCCGGGCGGCACGGGAAAGACGCTCGTTTGAAACATGCCGGTGCCCATCCACTCCAACAGCGCGGGGTCGCGGTTCTTGCGGACGATTTGCTCGTAGATTTTCCGGGCTTCATCCTTGGGCAGCAGTCTGGCGGCGAACTCCTTACCGTCGACCAACAGCGTTAACTGGTCGATTGCGCCGTCGTAGGGCAGCGGAAACATGAATGCGACTTCCATCTGCTGGCTGCCCGTGTTCACAAACGACTGCGAGACCTGCACCTTGGCAACCTGCTCGACGATCGTCGCCTGGACATCCAACTCCTTGATCTTGTAACTGGCCGGTGGCTGGGGAGGCGTGGGCCGGGGATGCGGAGGGACGATAATGATGGGGCGCGGCAGGCGGACGTGCGCCGTGGGTTCAATGTTCACCAAGATGCCCTGCCCT
>Ga0163150_10008452_pt1 | contig 11709 bp, 2 predicted proteins | sample OliLakLV19P2IB_FD_148628 | JGI IMG/M metagenome (GOLD analysis project Ga0163150, IMG submission 148628) | Freshwater microbial mat bacterial communities from Lake Vanda, McMurdo Dry Valleys, Antarctica - Oligotrophic Lake LV.19.P2.IB | ecosystem: Environmental > Aquatic > Freshwater > Lake >...
TGGATGAGTTGGGTGAGGGCGGATTCGGCGTGGTCTACCTCGCGGAGCGGCGCGAGCCGTTCGTGCAGCGGGTGGCGCTGAAGGTGCTCAAACCGGGGGTGGATTCGCAGGCGGTGGTGGCGCGGTTCGAGCAGGAGCGTCAGGCGCTGGCCCTGATGAATCATCCGAACATCGCGCGGGTGGTGGATGGCGGGCTGACCGCGGCCGACAGCCCGCTGGGTGCGCATCGACCGTACTTCGTGATGGAACTGGTGCAGGGTCTGGCGATCACGCGCTACTGCGAGAAGCACAAGCTGTCGTTGACGGAGCGGCTGGAGCTGTTTCTCGATGTGTGCGAGGCGGTTCAGCACGCACACATGAAGGGGATCATCCACCGCGACCTGAAGCCGGGAAACATTCTGGTGGCCGAGGGGCCGCAATCCGGTGCAAAATCTGAGCGGAAACCGATCGTGAAGGTTATCGACTTCGGCATCGCGCGGGCGATCAGCGGAGCGCTGACGGACAAGACGATCTTCACCGAGCAGGGTCAGATCATGGGGACGCCGGAGTACATGCCGCCGGAGCAGGCGGGCATTGGTGAATCGGGGCCGGTGGATATCGACACGCGGGCGGACGTTTATTCGCTCGGGGTGATCCTGTACGAGATGTTGACGGGGTCGCTGCCGTTCGAGCCGGAAGACTTGCGGCGCGGGGGATTGATGGAGATCGTGCGAATCATTCGCGAGGTCGATCCGCCGAAACCGAGCACGCGGGTGTTCGAGGTGATGCAGGCGGCGAAGGCGGCGGCGACGGTGCGGGCGCAGGCTCCGGTCTCGGCTGTGAGCCACACGGAGGCGGCGACGGTGAAGCTGCCGATGCCCGCGCAGGCGGCGACGCCGGTGTCTGGGGGAGCCAGCACGGGGCGGACGACGCTGCGCATCCGCGGCGTCGAACCCGCTTCGCTGGCGCGGGTGCTGCGGGGCGACCTCGACTGGATCGTGATGAAGGCGATCGAAAAGTCGCGGGCCCGCCGGTACGAAAGCCCAAGTTCGTTCGCGGCCGACATTCGGCGGTATCTTCGGACCGAGCCGGTGGAAGCGGGGCCGCCGAGCGCAGGGTATCGCATCGGCAAGTTCATTCGGAGGCGGAAGGGACTGGTGGCGGCCGCGGCGGCGTGCGCGGCGGCGATCGTGATCGGACTCGTGATGGCTTTGTATGGCCTGCGGGAGGCGCGGCGGGAGCGCGATGTGGCGCGGCTGCAGGGCTTTCGCGCCAACGTGGCGCTCGATGTCATCAGAAACGCGCTGGCGAAAGCCGACCCGCGCGAAGCGGGGCAGGACATGACGGTGAGCGCGATGTTCCAGCAGATCGTCGCAGACCTGGATGCCCGCCCACCCGAAGATGCCGACATCGATCTCACCGTGCGGGCATTCGCAGGGTACACGTTGTCGGGACTGGGCGACCCCGGCGCGGCCGAGCGCATGCTTGCGGCGGTGGTGGATCGGATGGGGGCGGCGGGACAGACCTCGGACATTCGGTACCGTCAGTCGGTGATCGGGCTTGGGCTCGTGCATGTCGCCCAGGGCAGGTATGCGGAGGCCGACAAACTGTTGAGTGGGCTGATCTCGACGGCGGCACCGACGAGCGTCGAGGAGCGGCAACTACACGCGCACGCGCTGAGGGTTCACGCGGGGGCGGCGTGGAAGCTGGGCGATCGGCCGCGTGCTGAGCAGATCGCCCGGCGGGCGATCGACGCGACCGGGGAGGTCGAAGGCAAAGACTCGATTCCGTTCGCGGATGCGCTCAACACGCTGGGCGTGATTGTCGCGGCCGGCGACGGCGCCAGGGAGAGCATCGAGCTGGCCGAGCAAGCCCTGGTCATCCGCGAAAGGCTGCTCGGGCGCGATGCTCAGCCGGTGCTGCGCGGCCAGATGAACCTGGCGCTGGCGCACCATCAATCCGGCGACCGAGCGAATGCGACGGCCTCGGCGCGCACGGCACTTACGAGCGTGGAGCGACAGACCCGGGTTCCGCCGTTGACCGTGGCGTGGGTGAAGCACAACGCGGCGATCATCCTGCGCAACGAAGGGGAGCTGCGCGAGGCGGCGGAGTTGAGCGAGGCCGCGTTGAAGATCCGTCGTGGTATCGCGCCCGACTCGCCGGATGTGGCGCAGACACTGGAGACGCTGGCGCTGCTGGCCGCGGATGCGGGCGAGCACGAAAGAGCGATCGCGCTGTTCGACGAAGAGCTTGCCACGCTCGGGCGTGCGGGGCCGAGCGGTCGAAGCATGGTGCCGGGTGCCAAGACCAGCAAGGCGATCTCGCTGGTCGCGCTGGGGCGGTATCAGGAAGCCTCGGTAACGGCGCGCGAGGCGCTGATTCAGCGGGAACAAACACCCGGCGTAAAGGCGTGGTTCATCGCCAATACCAAGAGCGCGCTGGGTGCGGCTCTGGCCGGACTCGGGCGGGACGCGGAGGCGTTGTCGATGCTGACCGAGGCGGCCGAGACGGTGCTGGCGGACAAGGCGCTGGTGGTCAACCGGCGCACGGACATCGTGCGGAGGCTGCTGGACTTTCATAAAGCCCGCAGCAACAAGGAGTTGCATGACGAGTGGTCGCGCCGGCTGGATGCGGCGAACGGAGCAGGGCGATGAGCCGGATCGAATCCCGGAAACCGATTGGATATTTGCTTGGCGTTTTCCAAAGCGTCGGATAACCTGCGCGACGGAGAGCGCCGCATTCCTTACGAATCACTTGGAGCCACCTCGATGCATCAGTTCCGATTTCTTGCCGCCGCAGCGTTGCTGATGAGCGCCGTTGGGCACGCGCCGGAGTGTTTGGGCGCAGCATCGTCCATCGGGTCGAACACGGTCACAGCGCGAAAGACACCGGTCGGCAACTACAACGCTTCCGACGGCACGCCCATTACCACCGTGTGCAACGTCCCGGGAATGTGCCCAAACATCGTACTGTCGGCGTGCCTGGAGGGTGGCACCGGACAAGGCGAACCGGACCCGACGAAGTTCATTTCGCGGTTTGCCATCAACCGGTTGAGCTTCCGGTTCTTGAATCAGGGTTTGACGGTCGGCGACCCCGTCCCCACGATCTCGTGCGATCCATACCTGGTTCAACTCTCTCCGGAGGCGGGTTACGGATTCGACACGGCCAGCGGGCAACCGTTTCCCGGAGGCTACCGGGAGCCGCTCCGCGACGGCTTGCTCCAAGGGATCGTGTGGCCGTTCCGCGACGGGCGCGAGTTTCCGCCACCGCACCTGAATGCGGAGACCTTTTTCTGCACCCGAGTCGGCAATGAGTTCGCTTTCAACCAGATCCGCGGCCAAGCGCGAGGAATCCCGACCGTGCCAGGCCAGTTTGTTCCGGTCGACCTGTCGCTGCTGGAGCGCGGCATCCCTGGCACGGGCGGCGATGAGCCGATCATTCCGTTCGTGTTCTCCCTCCGATCGAGCGCGGAGGTGCAGCGATTGCTGCGGGTCGAGATCGAAGGCGGCGATGCGGATATCGTGACGCAGAACGTGAACACGGGCCTGTACACCCTGCGCCAGGTTCCCATTGACCGCTCGGTGCGCCTGCACGTCGTGCCGGGTAGCGATCAGCCGGCGGATGGTCACGTCGTCAACGGCATCGCCGATCTTCCGGATGGCGAGTATCCCGAGTCGCCGCTCGCGCTGCAGAACACAGAGACCAGCGCCGGCGATAACGACTCGACCGACCCGTTCGATGCCAACGGCTCGGAACTGGATGCTCTATATGCGAAGGTCGCGTGCGAAGCGCGCGGCGTTCCGGTCGACCAATGCACCCCGACTCTGCGCCTCTTTCTCGCGGGGAATCTGAGGTCGGACGGCACCAATATCGAGATTTTCATCGACTTCGATAGCGGAGAAGGGCAGCAGACCCTGAGAGGCGACAACCCGAACGTGGCGGACAACGGGCTGAATCGCATGGGAACCAAGGGCGCGGGCAGCGGAAACGCTTCCGATGGTCCCGACGGGGTCGGGCTGACCTTCGAGAATGGCTGCACGCCGGATTTTTACATCACCGGGCACCTCTCCAGAGTGCCGGGGAGCAGCCAGTTGCAGTTGAACGTACACGCCGCGGAACTGCTCAGCAGCGGGGGCGGACGCGGATGGTTCCTGGGCCACATCAGCCAGTCCAACAGTCTCTTCGGCGACGGCCTACTCAGCGGCGGCTTGGGCATCGACCGTCCCGAAATCCGTGCGGCATTCTTCAACGCCAACTCATCGATGGGTATCGTCGGCGGCACCGGGCTTGCACCGGCGACCGGGCCGGAGAGCGGAAGCGAAGTCATCTCGGGGCTGGAGTTCGAGATTCCGCTCTCGGCGATCGGCGGTCCGGGGCGCAACTATCGGATCGTCGCATTCATCAACGGGCCCGATCGCGGCTCGATCTCGAACCAGGTTCTGCCGGGCATCCGCGGCGGCGGCGCTCTCGGCGAGCCGCGCAACGTCGACTTCAGGCGCGTCTCGGGGATGCAGTGCGCCGCGCTCGGCGAGAGCGACGATTGCTTCTGGGACAACGGTGCATTCGATGGGCGAGGCGCGCAGCAGAGCCAGGTGGGTGCCGATCAGGATTGGAACATCTTCGCCCGTCTGACCGCGGACGACTTCTACCTCTGCGATGGGCAGATCCACTTCGTGCAGAGCATTTCCGGGCGCATGACGACCGATGCAGTGGTGCCCAAGGCGCTGGTGGCGATCTTCCCCGATTGCGACGGCCGCCCCGACATTACGCGGCCGATTGCCGTGCTGAGCTCGGCGAGGCCGACCGGGTTGCCGCCCGACTCAGTTCCGTTCGTCGACGGTATCGTGGACATCCGCGAGACCGGCGACTCGTTCGACGGGCTTCGCGCGATCGAGGTGTCGGCGGAGTTCGACAAGCCGGTGATTCTGAGGGGCGGCTCGTACTGGGTGTCGATCGTCGGGTTCAGCGGCACGGGGAATCCACTGGAGCAGTTCTTCTGGGGCACGACGGGCAACAACGTGGTGAAGGGAAGACCGGGGCAGTTCTTCGACTCCGATATCGGCGATTGGGTAGATGTCGATCTGCTCTGCTGCGGGTGTGCCGACTTCAACCTCGTGCTAGGCGGGAGCTCGTGCAAGGTGCTCTTCGACAACGCTTCGCCGCGGCTGCCGGAGGTCGGGGGCGCGAGCTTTGCCATCGCCGCGACGCCGTCGCTGCATAACGGCACCAGGACCAGCGACAGGTCGCGGAGCGCCAGCGACATCGTGGTGCCGCCGTGCGAAGAGGCGGAGGTGTGCTATGTCGAAGGATACCTATGGACCAACTGCGACCGGGCGGCGCTGGAGCTCTACCGCAACGACTGTGACGAGCCGTCGGATGCAGGGCCGTTCGCCGGGCCGTTCGAGGCCGACTGCATTATCGACACGATGATCCGCGGCACCGCACCGGGATCGACGATCGAGCTTCGACTCTTGAAGGTGCAGTTCTTCCGATTCCCGCAACTGCGTCTGCAACCGGGAACGAATGTCTGGGTGAGCATTTATGCGCTCGGCGATAACGCCCAGAATGCCCGCGGCTTCCTCGCGCTGGGCGATCGGTGCGACCGGGAATGCGACCGGCTGTTCGCGGCCCCGCTGGTGCGCGGGCCGGCATTCGCGAGTTCGCGGTGGCTGCCCGCGAGCGCGGAGTTTTCGCTCTACGACCACGCGATCGCGGTGGCGATCAGAACGGATGTACCGGAGCTGGTGCCGACGGCCATCGTCCCGACCTGCGCGGCCGACGTGAACCTCGACGGGCGCGTGTCTGTGCAGGACATCTTCGACTATCTGGCAACGTGGTTCGCGGGGTGTCCGTGAAAAAGGGGTGCGGCACCACGGAAACACTGACGGCACTGACGAAGACGACAACTGCTTTGGAAAGCGGTTCCACCAAAAACCAAACCCCCTCATTGGAAGAGGGGGCTTGCTCGAAGAAGGATTGTCCGTGGTCGCGGGCTTCGCGTTGAACCTCGGCCAAGTTCGGGATTCGCGTTCTTTCGTTCGCTTGTCGCGGGCCGTGCAGACCCGTCGTTGGAGTGGCGAATCAGTCGGCCCGTATGCGACGGTTGAACCCGGATCAGTGGCAGCGGTCGGACGCGGGGCTTTCGTGGCCTCGGTTACACACAAAATTAGACTACCACCGAATCTCGCATGAGGCAATGCCCTGTTGAGGGCATTTTGCGCATTAATTTTCAACGCGCTTTGCGAGCGGAGAGGGCCCGCGCGGCGGTGCATCGTCGAACGCGGGCCCGAGGCACCGTACCACCAGCGAAGATCATGACGAATACGACGCCATCGGCGGACAAGTACACACCAAGTTCCGATCGCCGTAGGGATTGTCGATCCGTCCGACGCTCGGCCAGAACTTGTGCTCGCGCACCCACGGGAGCGGGAACGCGGCCTGCTCGCGGCGGTAGGTGTGTTTCCACTCGTCGGCGCTGACGGCCGCGGCCGTGTGCGGGGCGTGCCTGAGCAGGTTGTCGGCGCGGTCGGCCTTGCCCGCTTCGATGTCGCGGATCTCCTGGCGGATGGCGATCATCGCGTCGCAGAAGCGGTCGAGCTCGGCCCGTGGCTCGCTTTCGGTCGGCTCGATCATGAGCGTGCCGGGTACGGGAAAGGACATGGTGGGGGCGTGAAATCCGTAATCCATCAGTCGCTTGGCGATATCCTCGGTCTTGATGCCGCTGGATTTCTCGATCGGTCGCACATCGAGGATGAACTCGTGAGCGCAGGTGCCGGACTTGCCCCGATAAAGGACGGGGTAGTGAGACTCGAGGCGCTTGGCCATGTAGTTGGCATTGAGGATGGCGACCTGGGTGGCGCGGCGGAGGCCGCAAGCGCCCATCATGGCGATGTACATCCACGAGATGACGAGGATGGAGGGCGAGCCGTAGGGGGCGGCGGAGATGGGTCCGATGGGATCGGAAGATGTACCCGGCGGATTCGCGGTTTGCGAGGGCGAAGAGAACCCACCCCTGGCCCCTCCCTCGGGAAGGGAAACCGGAAGGAAAGGCGCGAGGTGCTTGGCGACGCCGATGGGCCCCATGCCCGGGCCGCCGCCGCCGTGGGGGATGCAGAAAGTCTTGTGGAGGTTGAGGTGGCAGACATCGGCACCGATGGCACCTGGGCTGGTGAGGCCAACTTGGGCGTTCATGTTGGCGCCGTCCATATACACCTGCCCGCCGTGGTCGTGGACGATCTTGCAGATCTCGCGGATGCCCTCCTCGAAAACGCCGTGGGTGCTAGGGTAAGTGACCATGAGGGCGGCCAGATCGGCGGCGTACTCATCGGCCTTGGCGCGGAGGTCGGCGATGTCGACGTTGCCCTGATCGTCGCAGGCGACGGCAACGACTTTCATGCCGGCGATGACGGCGCTGGCGGGGTTGGTTCCGTGCGCCGAGTCGGGGATGAGGCAGATGTTGCGGTGGGGATGGTTGCGGGAGTGGTGATAAGCGCGGATGACGAGCAGGCCTGCGTATTCGCCCTGCGAGCCGGCGTTGGGCTGGAGGCTGACGGCAGAGAAGCCGGTGATCTCGGCGAGCCATGCTTCGAGATCGGCGAAGACGCGGGCGTAGCCGGCGGTCTGGTCGGCAGGGGCGAAGGGGTGCATGCGCCCGAACTCGGGCCACGTCACCGGGATCATCTCGCTGGTCGCGTTGAGCTTCATGGTGCATGAGCCCAGGGGGATCATGCTGTGGGCGAGCGAGAGGTCGCGCTGCTGGAGCTTGAAGATGTAGCGGAGCATCTCCGACTCGGAGTGGTGCGTGTTGAAGACCGGGTGGGTGAGGAAGGGGGTGGTGCGCTCGAACGCGGACGGGATGGCATCGGTCGTGTCGCGGGCGAGTGCGGCGACATCGGGAACTGGCCCGAGGTTGGGGTAGACATCGACGACCGAAGCGAGAACCTGGTGAATGTCGTCGAGCGTGGTGGTTTCGTCGAGCGTGATGGCGAATGTCTCGTGGCCGGATTCACCGGCGACGACGGAGCGGCGGAGGTTGAGGCCGCGTTGCTCGGCGGCATCGCAGACCAGAAGTGCATCGCCATAGGCGTGGACTTCGACGGTGTCGAAGAGGCCGTCGCCGTTGACCGGCGGGTGGCCGAGCTTGTGCAAACCGCGGAGAAGCACGCGCGTCATCAGGTGGATGCGGCGGGCGATCCGCTTCAATCCCTCCGGCCCGTGATACACCGCATACATCCCCGCCATGATCGCCAGCAGCGCCTGCGCCGTGCAGATGTTGCTGGTGGCGCGGTCGCGCTTGATGTGCTGCTCGCGGGTCTGGATGGCCATGCGGAGCGCGGGGTTGCCGTGCGCATCCTTGCTGACGCCGATGATGCGCCCGGGGAGCTTGCGGGCGTATTCAGTTTTGGTCGAGATGAATGCGGCGTGCGGGCCACCGAAGCCCATGGGGACGCCGAATCGCTGCGCGGAACCCACCGCGATGTCCGCGCCCCCGCCCCCCCACTCACCCGGTGGCTTGAGCAGCGTCAGCGCCAGCAGGTCGCACGCCGCCACCACCAGCGCTCCCGCCGCATGCGCTTCCTCGCACAACTTCTCATAACACTCGATGCGCCCGTCGGTGGTGGGATATTGCACGAGGATTCCGCAGATGCCCGCGCTCAAGTCTGGTGTGGTCCGGGCCTCTGGCCCGGATGTCTTCCTGACCTCCGCCACCACCATCTCAATCCCCATCGACTCCGCGCGCGTCTCGCACACCGCGATCGTCTGAGGGTGGCAGTCGTCGGCGATGACAAACTTCTTCTTTTTGCCTTCAACGCCTCCGGCGATGCTGAAGCACATCGCCATCGCCTCCGCCGCGGCGGTCGCCTCATCCAGAAGGCTCGCCCCAGCCAGCGGCAGCGCCGTCAGGTCCGCGACCATCGTCTGAAAATTGAGCAGGGCTTCGAGTCGGCCCTGGCTGATCTCAGCCTGATACGGCGTGTACTGGGTGTACCAGCCGGGGTTCTCCATGATGTTGCGCAGGATGACCGGGGGCGTAATCGTGTCGTGATAGCCCATGCCGATGAACGAGCGCTGAACTTTGTTTTCGGCAGCGATGGCGCGGAGTTTCGAGAGTGCTTCGAACTCGCACCAACCCTCGCCGCTCGCGGGCAGGCCGGCGAGGTGCATGAGCTTGCCGACCGGGAAGCGGATGGCCGCGGGGACGGTGGCATCGGTGAGCGCATCGAGCGTGGGGAACCCGAGCGTCGCCAGCATCGCGGCGATGTCGGCATCGCTCGGGCCGATGTGACGCGGTGGGAAAACGTCGGACGGTTCGAGCAGCGCGGGCGCGGCCGGGCTGGATCTGTGGCCCGGTGTACCGTGGCCGTTGCTCGAGTTTGACTGGGCCTTTGCCGACGCCGCCGTGGTGGTGCTCGCCATGCCGATTCCTGGGTAAAACGACCTCTCCGAAGCTTCTGGGGAATAGTAGGTTGAGCCGAGTGAGAACCGGTCGAAAGCGCGGCCGAGAGTGGGAAATCGTCGCCGGTCAGCGGCCGGAACCCTCTACCTGCCCCCGCCCTCTGGGAGGAAGGGAGCGGCGCTACAGACCGAGGGCTTCGGCATCGCGCTGGCTGAGCATCCCGCCGTCAGAGCGCACGCGAACGGTGCCGTCGCGTTTCCACGAGCGGTCGCATTGCGGCTCGGCGCGGAGATCGGTCACGGTGGGTGCTTTGAGCGCCGGGTCGAGGATCACGCGGCTGACACCAAGCAGGTCCGCGAGATCGATGGGGTCGATCATACTGAGCCGGCCTTCGGGATCGGGCAGAGCGATGCCCGCATCCAAACGGTCTTCGACGCCGAGCGAGGACTTGGCGAGTTCGAGGGCTTTGGTCGCCTCGGCGCAGGCGGCGTGGGCCGCGGCCCAGGCGGGGTCGGCGGCGATGCCGAAGGGCGGGATGAACTGCTCGGTGTGGATGCAGCGGGCGCGGTCGGCAGGGGCGATTTTGTGAAGCGCGCGGAACGCCTCATCGGCGGTGTGGGGCAGGATCGGCGCGAGCAGGCGCGAGAGGCCGTCGGTGAGGCCGAACAGTGCCGCCTGCGTGCGGCGACGGCGCGTAGAGTCGGGCTTGTCGCAGTAGAGCCGGTCCTTGATCGCGGCGAGGTAGGTGGCGCTCAGCGTGTCGTTGCAGAAGTCGTAGAGAAGCTGCGTGGCGATCTTGAAGTCGTAGGCCGTGTAGGCCGCGGTGACGGCGGCGGAGAGCTTGTCGTATTCGGAGAGCACCCAGGCTTCGAGGGTGGTGGGTGCGCAATCTGTCGGGCCAGAGGCCCGACCCACGGGAAAATCATCGAGGTTGCTGAGCATGTACCGCAGCGTATTGCGGAGCTTGCGGTAGGCTTCGCCCGCGAGCGCGAAAAACTCGAGATCGCACTTGATGTCGTTCTCGTAGGGGGCCGCGCCGACCCACCAGCGCAGCACATCCGCGCCGTACTCCTTGAGAGCATCATCGACCTCGATACCGTTGCCCAGGCTCTTCGACATCTTGCGGCCGTTCTTATCGACGATGAAGCCGTGCGTGAGGATCTGCTTGAAGGGGGCGCGCCCGGTCATGCCCAGCGCGGGCAGGAGCGAGAGCTGGAACCAGCCGCGGTGCTGGTCGGAGCCTTCGAGGTAGAGATCGACCGGATAGCCGAGGTCGCGCTCGCGCATCACCGCGTTCCAGCTCGAACCCGACTCGAACCACACGTCCAGAATATCGTTGCCTTTGCGGGCGGAAGCAAGGAGTGAGGAGTGAGGAGTGAGGAGTGAAGAAGGGGCTTGCGGGTCGGACCTCGGGTCGTAGTGCTTCAGAAGGTCGGCCGGCGAATCGGTGAACCAGGCATCGGAGCCTTTCTCGCGGACGACTTTGGCGATGGCACGCACGCTGGCGGCGGTCAAGAGCATCTGGCCGCTATCGAGCTCGAAGGCGGGGATGGGCAGACCCCAGGCCCGCTGCCGCGAGATGCACCAGTCTGGGCGGCTTTCCAACATGCCGCGCATGCGGTTGCGACCCCACTCGGGGACGAAGGTCACCCGTCCGTCCGCACCATCACCACTCACCGCGGCGAGCGCATTGACGCGAAGATCAACCTTCGCATCACCACCACCGTCAACACGCACAAACCACTGCTCCGTGCAGCGGAAGATCACCGGCGTCTTGCTCCGCCAGTCGTGCGGGTAGCTGTGGGTGAAGGTGTGCGAGTGAAAGAGGTGGCCGGAGTCGCGGAGCCACTCGGTGACACGCTTGTTGGCATCCCACACGCTCACGCCGCGGAGCCAATCCGGGGCAGTCTCGTCGTAGGTGCCGTCGCCCTTCACCGGGCTGTATACCGGCAAGCCTTCGCGGAGGCCGGTGGTGTAGTCCTCGGTGCCGTGACCCGGCGCGGTGTGGACGAGGCCGGTGCCGTCTTCGATGGTGACGTAATCGGCGGCGACGAGGCTCCAGAGCTTGTGGGCATCGCACTTGCGACCGAGGCCGCAGGGCGGGGGCGAGGTGACGAACGGGTGCTTATAGCGCAGGCCGACGAGCTTGTCGCCGGTGGTGGTGGCGAGGATCTGGACATCCTCGGCCTTGGCGAGCTTGGTGACTCTCTCGACGAGATCGGCCGCAACGACGGTGATGTTGCCATCGACCCGCACGAGCGCGTAGACATACTTCGCATTGACCGCGACACCGACATTCGCCGGAAGCGTCCAGGGCGTTGTGGTCCAGATCA
>Ga0163150_10008454_pt1 | contig 11707 bp, 8 predicted proteins | sample OliLakLV19P2IB_FD_148628 | JGI IMG/M metagenome (GOLD analysis project Ga0163150, IMG submission 148628) | Freshwater microbial mat bacterial communities from Lake Vanda, McMurdo Dry Valleys, Antarctica - Oligotrophic Lake LV.19.P2.IB | ecosystem: Environmental > Aquatic > Freshwater > Lake >...
CCATCTCCAGGGGCCAACGCGACGCATGAATACCCCGCGTCGCCTCGGTTGCACGATTGCCTACCACTCCGGCCTCGCGCACGGGTCGCATCCAAGCCTCCGTCAGCGGAATCTCCGGGTCACGTTCCACCGACGCGTTACCATAATAGTTCAATCCGAGAAAAACGGGCACCGGTCCGGTGGCGCCGTTGGGAAGATAAAGCGCGAGATGGATGCGCGGCGCAGCCGGGTCGTCGAAGAATTCCAGCGTGACCAGCGTTCGGGTGGCGAACCCTTCCACGGCGTCGCGGCGCACGGCCGTGACCTCGGCGCGAAGCTTGATCGGCAGCTCCGGCGTGAGCCCATACATCAGATTACTCAAATCACGCAGGATCTCCCCTCGTCGCGATTGGCTCCACATTCGAGCGTTCGTAACCACCCGGCCGTCATTGCTCCGCAGTGGGTCGGGCAGCGTATAGGCGCTGACCTTGGCTTCGTCATAGTTCCGCCCGTGCGACGTGGCGTCGGCGGCGTTCAGATGGGCACTGGCCAGTACCGCCAGGAATCTCAGCCCAAACCTCACGGGTGTGGTGTTCGACACGATCATCATTGATGCCGACTCCGGCACCGTGTCGCCGAGGATGGCGCGGGTACGATTTCAGCGCGAGGCGAAACGATATCACCGTGAGGCGACGAAGAATGTCAAGGGGTGCCCCATCTTCAACAGTGGCGGAACGATGGAATTGCGAGCGTCCCATCAGATGCCAAACCTGTAGGTTGGGCCGTACTCAAAGATTCAGAACGGGCTGGCCGAAGCGACGGATTTCCAGGAAATCGTTGGTGCGATGAGTGCACCCATTGAAGTCAGGATGAAACGGGACCAGATTTTCGGGCTGCACGCCTGCGTGCGGTCGGAGGAGGCCGACGCCTTCGCCGCGGCGCTCGGCAAAAACATGCTGGAATTTTCGCGCGGTTGGACCGGCGCCCAGCGCCTCGACACGCCAGGGCACGAGACGTTTTTCTTCCACGATAGGGAGGAGGAGTTGCGCTTCGGACTGGCCGAACGCTCACCCGTAATTCCGGTGGCCGAGGGCACGGAGACCCTCCCGCCCCGCTACGTTCCGCCGCTCGCGCAACTCCTCGAGATCGGCCAGCCGGAATCCAGAGCGGAAGCGCCGGAGGGCTGCGACCGCTGGGGTTTCACCGCGGACGATGTTCCAGCGCTGCTGGGCCTGGCGAGCGACCCGGAGCTGCGCGTAGCCTCGTCCGAGACATCCGCGGTGTGGGCGCCCCTCCACGCGATGCGCGCACTCGGCTGGCTGCGGGCGGAAACGGCGATCGCGCCGCTCGCCGCCGAGTGGGGCCGGCCCGGAATCGAGGACGACGATTTTGTGGCGAATGAGATTGCGGCCGCGCTTGCGGCCATCGGACCGGCGAGCCTCTCCGCCGCGGCCGCCACGCTCGCCGACGAAAGCCGCAGCGAGCGCGCCCGCCTTTCTGCAGCGAGGACCCTCGCGCGGCTGGCGACGGCCCATCCCGCGGCGCGCGCGGATGCCCTGGCGGCGCTCGTCGGGCAGCTCAACGCGCACCCGGTGCAAAAGTCCGATTTCAACGGCCTGCTTGTTTCCGCCTTGATCGACGCGAAGGCCGTCGAAGCGGAGGCCCACATCGAGCGCGCCTTTGCGAGCGGCCGGGTCGACGAGTTCGCGGCCGGCGATTTCGAGGACGTGCAGATCGAGCTCGGGCTGAAGCTGTATCGCGAGCGACCGCCCAAGCCGAACAAGTGGACAACGATGGGAGCGCAACTCCGCGCCGCTTTAGGAATGCCCGAGCCGATCGAGGCCGGAATGACCCCGACGGATTCGCTGCCGGTAACGGCGCTGCCGCAGTCCATGCGCGCCGCGCCGAAAGTGGGGCGCAACGAGCCATGCCCGTGCGGTAGCGGGAAGAAATACAAGAAGTGCTGCGGCGCGTGAACGTGGCACGGGCGCGGCTCAGGAAAAGATCAGCCGCGCCTCGGGAGCGAGCGGCGCGGAGTCGCCTGCGGGGAAAGGCGCGGGAGCCGGCGGCAGCGACTGGCCGGAGGAAAAACTGGCGGGCAGCCGTCAGGCTAATGTTGCAGATTTGGGCGAGGACGCGCCAAACTTCGAGCGATCGTCAAACTGGGGTAATCGGTGTCTGGTGGCCAAGCTGGAACGGTCAAAACCCTATTCGAAGCGCGACCCGTGCAGCCTAATAAAGCGTTTACGACGGCAGCAACTCGGCAAGTAAGATGACCGTGTAGTCGGACCTACCTCACGCGGTCTCTTTCACGAAATCCCAGGCGCAATCGGCGAGTTCGCCGTCTTTATAGCGGATCAAGAAACCCGCTCGCACTTCTGCTTCAATCCAGACTGAATCGACTTCGCCGGTGCCGGAAATGCCGTTGGCCCGCCGGATTACCTGGTGCAGTACGGCGAACGTCTCGCCTGACTCAAACTCCACTTCAAAAATGTCCTCTTCATCGAGGTATCGAACCGCACGGATCGGCTCGAACTTGGCCGTGCCCAGCGGCCTCGGTTCCGCGTAGGTTTTCATAATACCCAAGTTTGCTGGAAATCCTTCACGCTGCAACCACCGCGGCCCGGTGGCTGGCCGCCTTGACCGCTTCCGGGGCACACGGAAACCGACTGAAGTCTCGCCGGTCAAACCAGACGCTTCGAACGAGCTTTCAACCACCGCTTGAAGGACGGAGCCCCTTCTGCCGATCTGCGGCCGGCCAGGATTCCCTCGACACTCAGATCCTCGTCCAGAAGAGGCCAATGAATCCCCTGCCCCGCCCCACAGGCTCGCCACGTGCTCCGTTCCCGGGCTGTTCCGTGCTGAAGACGTGGATACCACGTCAGAGGAGCCGAAACGGACCGACCGTCATCAAGATCCACCGTCAACGTATCATTTGTCACTCGAACGTCTTCAACCCGCGCAGTCTTATTTGATGTTAAAGTACTCATTCCACTTTCTCCTGAATTCGATTTGGTGAAGGTCGACCCATTTCAGCAGCCGCGCAAGCTCAGCCCGTGAGAAGCCCTGGCTGCACTCGAGCCTTACGGGATGCAGCCAGAATTTCGCCGCTGCCCCATCGCGCTCCACATGGATGTGAAAAGGCTCATCACGATCACTCGAAAAGAAATGGAACCGGTGGGGCCCGATGATCTTGACCGTAGGCACCCTTATAAGGGTTAAAACGACCGTATAGAGACGCCAGATCGGTTTCGCCCCGAATTCGGAGTACAGTCTCCCATTGGAACAGGAAACAAGCCACTAGGTACAGAGCCTCGCGGGTCAAACCGCTGATTGCTACTCGCTCAACCGGTCATGGGGTCAGCTTGCGGAATCATCCTTCTCATCGTCGCGGAAAAATAGGGTTTCCCCAGAACAACGAACAAGTAATGTATTAATATATCGGACACGCGACCTCGGAAGTTTGATCGTTTGATCGCTTGAAGCGGAAGTTCCGAAATCGGAATTCCAGATTCCTCTACGTCGACATTACGATCAGGGTGAATGCGGACAGCGATGCTCGGTGTTAACGGCGAGGGATCACTTGAACCTAGCGGGAGGCACACGCCAGCGCCGAACTCTGCAACTTTCAACAGACTGGCCCATTGAGACCAGCCCCTGGTTCTAAACCCATTCCGCGATACTGCCCGGCTTTACTCGCGCGCCGGGATAATGGGCGAGGATCTGGGCTTTGAGGCTGCGCAAAAAATTGGCCGGACCGAATTCAGGAAGAGGTATGCGGTGGTTGGGATTCTTTGTGGTGAGTGACTCGTCGGTCACGATAAATGCTCCCGCATCATAGAGACGAGCCCCGACGCTCTGTTTCATAAAAATCTTGTAGCGCTCAGCGTAAGAAGGTCCCGCAAAATACCCGACTTTGTCGCTTTCACCTCGGCGAAAAACTTTCATCGCGAGAAAATGGGGCTGCTTGATTTGTACCGGTTTGGCATCCGATGCGGGCTCGTATTTGCCGACAAAAATGGTCGACGTCCCGTTTCAATGCCTCGGTCGCCTGATCGAGATAGTCGCGTTCGCCATAAATTTGATCGAGTGACGCGAGATCGTGGGGTGGCTTGAACGTGGCTTCGGGAGGACGCCGATTACGGGTGCGTTCCTCGACCTCGGCCGCCTCGGTGGCGAGATCCGCGGCGTGTTGCCACGTGCGCTCTTGCTCGGCGTGAATCGCATCGATGCGTTCGAGCAGCGCCGTCTCCTGAGTGAGCCAGCGGGCGGCGTCGTTTGAGGAGCCCTCGGGCAGCTTGGCGAGCTCCTCGCGCGTCGCCGCGATTTCCTTTTGCAACAACCCGCGCTGAGCCGCGATTGCGGCGACCGACAGCTCATTCTTTTTCGCGGGTGCTGCAGGCGCCGGCTCGGAGAGGACGGCGGAGGCGGCCGTGGCCGTCGCCGCCACCAGCGGCTTCAGTCCACCGAGCAACGCCCCGAGGACGAGCAGCACCCGCCCCATCACTGTTCCGCTCTGCCGGACTTTGCCTCGAATATTAGATCTTGGGTGTAGCCGGGAGAGTAAGGACAATGGTGCAGCGTGCCGGATTCGGGTTGGCTTGTCGATGCAAGGTCTGACGCACCTCTGTAACCAGGAAGGCAGGAAGAGTGACTCGGAGTGCGTTAACACTCGAAATGCTCTTCAACTCGCAGCTCTCGGAGTGAGCGCGAAAAGGGGTGTCGATATAAGGTTAGGCGCGTTAGGTAAATGGACCTGACAAGAGAGAGCCGAACCGAGGGGCGTTCGCGTCCGTGCCGGCCGAAGCCAAGAGGAAACGTCGAAATCCTTTACGTTTTCGTCCTGATGCAAAACCCATTCACCTGCAAGGCGTTAAACTGAACACAATCCTAGATAGCTTTTAATCAATGGCTTATGAGATCATAGGAGATTTTCTTAGGCTATGGCACAGAATCGGCACTACCCCACAGGTCCAGAATCACGTAACCGCGTAATCGCATTACCCCTACGAACTCATGAAATTGAACGGCATAACATTGGCGGCCTTGGTAGCCGCTTCCACCGTCGGCAGCTCGAACTTGTTCGGCGCACCGATTTTTTCAGTGGCCAATGGCGGCATCAGTATAACGTCACAGAACACCGGAACGGCGGGCACGACCGCGGGAACGGCTTGGACTGTGAACGAGACTATGATATCAACCGGGACCTTGGCTCTTACCGACACCGACGGCACTCCATTGGCCACAACTATCGGAGCATTCAACAGTGGCTCTTGGATCACCAAAACGGTCTTGAATAACAGTGGAATCACCTGGACCAGCTTTGAAATGGAATTGCAGGAAATCCTCGGGACCGCGTCAGGTGAAGGCGACGGCCTCAGTTTTGCCCAAGCAGCAGGACTGACATTTACCTCGAATCTGTTCAGCACGATCACGCGGATTGATTCCACTCGCGACTACCTTAATTTTTCGGGCGGAAGCGTGCTTAATGGCCAGTCCGTCTCCTTCACGTTTGCGGTCACAGATAACACTCCCACATCTCCCGTTTATCTTCTGCAAACGCCAAACCGGGCAGACCGCGTACCGGATGGAGGCTCCACCGGGCTCCTCCTGCTCTTGGGGCTCGCTGGCGTAATCGGACTGAAGAAGAAAATGCGCTAAATTTCGATCAGGCTATCGATTATACAAAGGGGCGCCTGGCGCCCCTTTTTCATGTCCGATGACGGACCCATCAGGTCACGGGAGACGGAAGACGGGATGAACCGAATTACCCGATAAAACAATCAGGGGCGACTCAACCCGGTTAGCTCCAACAGGGCGATTTGACGCTTCGCTTCATCTTGGTTCGCAGAATGGGTCTGCGCGCCCGCAGCGATGCGAAAGGCAGCGAGAGCGACATCGTCCTTGCCCATGGCCTTTGCCGCCATTCCGTAACGGAATTGCATGTCGGCGTCGTGTGCCATTTTTCTTCCACTTTCCTGCAGCAGGGTCCACGCCTCCGGAAACTCTTTTCGTTTGTAGAGGATCCAACCCAGCGTATCGGCAATCGCCGGGGATCCAGGTTCCAAGCTGCGGGCCTTGCGCGCAAGTTCGAGCGCCCGATCCGGCATCAGCAATTGCTCGTTATACAGACTGGCTAAATTATTTAATACCACGCTCGCGGATGGTTTCCTGGCGAGATAGTTCTCATAGATATCCCGAGCTTGGGTGAATTTACTCCACTGAAGATGGACGTGTGCGCCCACGACCACGGCGAGTTCGTCGTCCAGACGCTGGCCGAGGAACATCTCAAGCCGTCGTTCGATATCGGGCGTTTCTTTGCGGACGGCGAATGAATCGGCTAGCAAGGCATAAGCCGCGGGATTCTCGCTGCCAAGTTCGAGGGCTTTCAGGACAGACGCTTCGACATCGCCCCACCGCCCAGCCGCCGCATGTGCTCTTGCCTCCAGAAACCGCGCACCAGAAGCCTCAGGCGTCTTGGCTATCAGAGAGCGGACTCGCGCGAGAGCGTCGGCGTGGTGTCCTTCATCGATGTCCAGATTGATGAGTTCCGCCATGGCGGGCAGCGAATCCGGCGATTCTCCCAGGACTTTCTCAAACTCCTGCCGCGCGTTGGCCGGCTGCTTCAACGCTATAGAGAGAAGGCCCAAAAAATAGCGGAGCTGTGCGTTTTTAGGGGACGTCTCGAGCATTCGATTAATTGCTTGAGCCGTAGCCTCCAATCGCCCCAAGGGTCGTAGCGCCTCCACGAGCAGTGGGTAGGCTTGTAATACGTTCGGACGCCTCCCGACCAACTCCAACATGGCAGCGGCGGCGGGTTGTGCAGACCCCGCGCGGAGATGGAGTCCTGCTAACATTAACACCGCCTCCACGTTGTCGCGATTGCGGGAAACCGCCTCCTGCAAAGCCACCATTGCCTTCTCGTGCTCGTTGTTCCGGACGTAGGCAAGAGCGAGATGATAGCTCGCCAGTCCAAGGGCGGGAAAATCTTTGCCAACGCCCTCAAGCCCCTCGACCGCACGCTTCACGTCACCCTGGGCGAGCCACACTCGAGCACGCAGGATCTGGCCCTCATAGTCTGACGGGTCATGACGTAAGAGCTTCTCAATATAATCGAGAGCGTCGTTATGCTTCTTCGCCGCAAGGGTGATCTCAGCCAGTCCCCGCCATCCCGGTAAATAATCAGGAGCTTGGCGGTTAATCTCCGTCAGATATTCGATCGCTTCCGTCACAGCCCCCGTTCGAGCGACAATCCCGGCATATTTTACACGCGCAAGCGCGCGGACCGGGGACAGTTCAGCAGCGTTCTTGAGCTCGACGGTAGCCATGGCCGGGTTCTGCTGCAATTCATAGAGGCTAGCCATCGCAGCATGGGAAGCCGGTGATTTTGGATCCAAAGCAATTGCACGCTGCAGCGCGGACCTCGCCGATGTCGAATTGCCTTGGAGTAGCATCAGGTTGGCCGACGCAATGTGATACGAAACGCGGTTTCGGTCCATGCTTTGCAGGGCGCGCTCTGCCTCTTTGTACTCCTCCTCGTTTCGCACCGCTTCAGTTAAAAGGACAATGGCGTCGGGAAAGCTCGAAGAGCGTTCCAGGACGGCGAGCGCCTCTCGCCGAGCATCCGCTACCTTGCCGATCGACAGCAAAACCTCCGCCAACTTAACCCGCAGGTCCAGTCTCCCAGGAGCGCTGGTCCTCAATTTAAGTAGAAAAGGAAAAGCCCGTACCGGCGCACCGCGTTCCAGCCAGATAAAGGCCATTCGCTCGAGCGCCGCGACGTTTTCCGGTTCTTTTTGCAGCACGTTTTGATACTCTATTCGCGCTCTCTCGAACTCGCCTGCTCTGTAATAGCCGTGGGCGCGCTCCAACGCTGCGGTTTTCCTGCTCTCCGCAGAGCAACCGGATAAAATCAAGGCCGCCGACGCCAACAAGACAGTGCGAAAAGTTAATAAGGTCATCTAGAATTATCTACATAGCGAGCAGGTTCCGCCCCTCACCTCAGTCAGCTCATGGCCGACTGAGGTCACGATATTAATAATCTGCAGTGGCTTTTGGAGCACCCTTTTTTGACGCTTTAGTCCCTTCAACTCACTGGCACGCCTCGCAGGCCTCGCCGTTTCTCATGGCCTCGATGGAGCAGGCGGTTTTCTCGGCGGCGGTATACTCGCGCTTGGGAGCTTTCTCAGCGTTCGCTTCGACGGAATGGCTGCCGCCGATGTCGCCACTGTTCTGTCCACCGGCGGAGCCCTCGCCCACGGCGCCGCGCATTTCCTTTTTCACGCCGACCGTGGCCTTCTCGATCGTAGAGGCGCCGAGGCTGCGGAGATAATACGTGGTCTTGAGGCCCACATGCCACGCCTGGCGATACATGTGACTGAGCGTCTTCAGATCCGGTGTCTTGATCCAGAGATTCACGCTCTGCGCCTGGTCGATCCACTTCTGACGGCGGGCAGCGGCATCCAGGATCCACTTGGGATCGATATCGAACGCGGTGAGATATTTGATTTTGAGATCCTTCGGGATGCGCTCGATGTCCTTCAGCTCGCCGTCGAAATACTTCAGGTTATCGATCATGTCCTGATCCCACAGGCCGCGGGCCTTAAGGTCCTTCACGAGGAAGGGATTCAAGACGATGAACTCACCGGAAAGGTTCGATTTGACGAACAGATTCTTATAGGTGGGCTCAATACAGGGCGAGGTCGCCGTAATATTCGAAATCGTCGCGGTCGGAGCGATCGCAAGACAGTTCGAGTTGCGCATGCCTTGTTGCGCGATCTTTGCGCGCAGGGGCGCCCAGTCGAGTTTGCCACCACGCGGGACTTCCACTTCGATGCCACGTTCCTTTTCCAGGAGATCAAGCGTGTCCTGCGGGAGGAGACCGCGGTCCCACTTCGAACCTTTATAGCTCGAATAGGTGCCGCGCTCCGCCGCGAGGTCGGAGCTGGCTTCGTAGGTGTAGAACGCGATCGCTTCCATCGCCTCGTCGTTGAACTCAACGGCTTCCGGTGAAGCGAAGGCGTGTCCGCGGAGATACAACGCGTGGGCCAGACCCATCACACCCAGACCGATCGGGCGGTGACGCAGGTTCGATGTCTTCGCCGACGGCGTCGGGTAGAAGTTGATGTCGATTACGTTGTCCAGCGCGCGAACGGCGAGGCTGATCGTTTCGCGAAGTTTGGGGTGATCGAGCTGCCCGTCGGGCAGCAAATGCGAGTCGAGAATCACTGAGCCGAGATTACAGACGGCGGTTTCGTCGTTGCTCGTGTTGAGCGTGATTTCGGTACAGAGATTCGACGAGTGGATGACGCCAACGTGGTCCTGCGGGGAACGAATATTACAGGCGTCCTTGAAGGTGATCCACGGGTGCCCGGTCTCGAAGAGCATCGAAAGCATCTTCTTCCAAAGTTCGAGCGCCTCGATCTTTTGACCCTGAATCTTCCCCTCTTCGGCGAGCTTCTCGTACTCGACATAGCGTTTCTCAAAGGCCTGACCGTACAGTTCGTGCAGGTCTTTCACCTGGTTGGAGCGGAAGAGCGTCCAAGTCTGGCGGGCCTCCATGCGCTTCATGAACAAATCGGGAATCCAGTTCGCCGTGTTCATGTCGTGGGTGCGGCGGCGGTCGTCACCGGTGTTCTTGCGCAGCTCGAGAAACTCGAAAATGTCGTTATGCCAGGTTTCCAAATACGCACAGCCGGAGCCCTTGCGTTTGCCGCCCTGGTTGACGGCCACGAGCTGGTCGTTGTGCAGCTTAAGGAACGGAATGACGCCCTGCGACTCACCGTTGGTGCCGGCGATATAAGCACCGGTGCCGCGGACCGCGGTCCACGAACCGCCGAGGCCGCCCGCCCACTTGGCGAGGAAAGCGTTATCGGCAATACCGCGGAGCATGATACTCTCGAGGGAGTCGTCGACGTAGTAGAGATAACACGACGACAGCTGCGAGTGCAGCGTGCCGGCGTTGAACAACGTCGGCGTGCTGCTGCAGAAGCGGCGGCTCTTATACAGTTCGTACAGGCCGGTGACGCGCGCCTCGCGGTCGCCCTTTTCGTCGAGCATCAAGCCCATGGATACGCGCAGCCAGAAGAACTGGGGCGTCTCGATTCTCCGGGACGGCTCGCGCGTCTTGTCGATGATCAGGTAGCGATCATACATCGTCTGGATGCCGAGGAAATCGAACTCGAGGTCGGACGATGGATCGAGCGCTGCGCCCAGGCGCGTGAGATCATAGTCCAGCAGCCGCGGGTTGAGCCGCTGAATCGCAACACCGTGCTCGAGGTACTTCTTGAAGGCCCGCTGGTGAGCGCCCTTGAGCGCACCGATGCCGTCGTTCATGATATCCCAACCCAACACTTCCTCGTAGATATAGGTGAGCTGAATACGGCCCGCGAACTTCGCGAAATCGGCATCCTTTTCGATCAGCGTCTTCGAATTGAGGATGATCGTGGCGTCGAGATCCTTCTGGGAAATCTGGTCGTAAACCGAGCGCCGGAGTTCGGTTTCGATCTCGTCGTTCGAGAGACACAGTTCGAGCCCGATGCGGGCGAACTCGACGCGTTTGCGCAGGTCGGCGCCATCCCAGAATACATTCAACCCGTCGGATTTCTTCACCACGATGAGGGCCGATTGCCCTTGGGCGAGCACCGGGGCCTCGCTCGTCGCCACGTCGCCCGGATCGGGATCGAGCCCGGCTTCGCGGGTAACGGCGCGTTGAGCGCGGAAAAGAATATAGGCTTCGGCGACCTTATAGTGACCCGCCTTCATCAACTCCTCCTGCACCATATCCTGGATCTCCTCGATATGAACGAAGGATTGCTTCGAGGAATGGACGCGCTCCGAAACCGCCTTGGTGATCGCGATCGCCGGCGCGGAGTCGCGTTGGAGGGACAGGAACGTCTTGCGCACGGCGATCTCAACCTTCTGCTCGCTCCACGGCACCACCTGATTGTTGCGGCGAATGACCCGCAGCGTGGACGGCGTGGTGGCGTCACGGTTGATCGCGATCTTCCGGGCGCGATTGAGCAGGAGGCTCTTCGCCACGAAGTAGGCGTTGTTGTCGACGAGGGTCTTTTCGATCAGCTCATACAGCGCGTTCAGCGTCAGGCGAACGGGCGATTGCTTGCGGGAGAGCTCGGTGAGATTGCCGGAAACTTCACGACAAAGGGAGGCGACCCACGCGCGGTTTTTCGCGGAGAAGATATCCTTCTCGCCCGTCGCGAGGGAGACGTTGGTGAGCGCCTTGCCCAAGGTGTCAGCGACTTCGGCGAGGACAAATTTTTCCTCACCGTGCGGGCACAGCAGAACGACATCCGGGACGCTGATGGTTTCGCCCGCGAGGACATCGCGCCAGGCGTAGTGCGGCTTTTGTTCGACGGGGGTGTGGACGGTACGCTTGAGGGCGAGGTCGTGCGCGAGGGAAGGAGAGCTCATCGGAAAATCGGAAACGGCGGAAAATTAAAAAGCGGAAAAAAGGATGAAGAAAAACGGTTCGGGCGAAGAAACAAACCTGGGAACGGTTGTGACGACGGGGCGCAGATATCACTCGGGCGGGAAAAGCAGAAATGCGGGGCGACGCGTCGCTGGCGGCGACGGAACCCTGCATTTCATTTCAGCCTGCGATCGTGAACGAAATCAGAAGGCGCCGGGGGTGAGGCGCGGGATACTCGGGATGAAGGGGTGAAGTAAGAAACGGGGCCCGGAGAACAGCTGGTGCGGGCTGATGATCGCT
>Ga0163150_10008456_pt1 | contig 11706 bp, 9 predicted proteins | sample OliLakLV19P2IB_FD_148628 | JGI IMG/M metagenome (GOLD analysis project Ga0163150, IMG submission 148628) | Freshwater microbial mat bacterial communities from Lake Vanda, McMurdo Dry Valleys, Antarctica - Oligotrophic Lake LV.19.P2.IB | ecosystem: Environmental > Aquatic > Freshwater > Lake >...
GCCTATAACAGCGCTCGCTACTCTACAGGCTACCGATTCATCAACAGGTATCGGAGTATTCATAGCTGCTACAGGCGACCAAATCTACAGTTACGATACTACTCAGCCTAGATCTGATTGGAGTAACATCGGGCAGTTCGGCACTTGTCTCTCTTACGGGGCCGGCATAGCGGATCAGAGATCATTCACTAACGTAAATTCCGATCTCTTCTTTGTTTCGAAAGACGGAACTTTGAGAGGACTCTCCGCTGCGAGAGATGAGCAGAAAAAGTGGGCGCGTACTCCGATGTCTTTGCCTGTAGAGAATTGGGTTAAATATTACGATGAAAGTCTCGTACCTTTCTCACGAGTCTGCTATTTCAATAACAAGATATTCTGGACTGTCAGACCTACTCGGGGAGTGGCGAGACGATTGGATGGCAGCACGATTTTGGATGTTTACCATTCCGGACTCCTGGTACTGGACATGGCAAATGTGTCTAGAGGACAGGGCCTTGGGGCTGATTCCGTTGCTGCATGGGACGGACTTTGGACCGGCGTAAAGCCGATGGACATGATTGTTAACGACAATCGCATGTTCATTATTTCAAAAGATTCAGGCATCAATCAGATATACGAAGTAACGCCTGACTCGCACGTAGACAGGACAGACGAAGGATACCGCCGTCCAGTGAGGAGCACCGTCTACACCAGAGACTACTTTGTAAAGAATCTTTTTCAAGATAAAGAGCTTACAAGATTTGAATCTAATATCTCAGACATCAGTGGAGAGTTTAAGTACGATGTTCAGTATAAACCTTCTGATGCTCCGAACTTCATTCCATGGGGTAAGTATGAACTCGATGTACTTCTAGGCTACAAGGAGTTCTGTAATCTGGATATCAGAGAACGTACAGCGGTATCTTTAAAAGAGCTGAGCCTCACACGGCCGGATATTAGAGATGTAAGTAACCCTGTAAACGATAACCTCTATCAGACAGTGAGAAGAGTGCAGTTCAGGATTGAGATTGAAGGCGACTCCTGGCAGCTAAACGAGTTCGCGATCTTTGCAAGTCTGCAGGAGCCGGATATTACGCAAGGCGAAACTCCGAGAGTAACGAAAGAGGTAGAAGCTTTCAAGGAGTTAAGCGGCGATTGGGATTATAAGGAATTCGGATTATGACGATCATTACAGGCGCAATAAAGTTCGTTGATGTGCCTCAGGACTTTTGCCTTACGAATATCACTCAGCTGATCAAGTTCATCCAGACTAACGGTAAGATTGAGTTAGATGCTTCTCAGTTAACGAACGTGTATGTAGGTGTAGATCAGCCTACAGACACTTCCGTTATCTGGTACGCAATATCTTCTTCAGGGAACTTCCTCGGCGTCCGTGTCTATGTTCAATCTCAATGGCTGCAAGTGTTTCCAGCCCCTTCAAGTATTTACAGAATATATGGAAATTCTTCAGATATTCCTCCAGGGTACGCACTTATAAACAACGCTACCCCCGGCTTTACTGCAGCTATGGTGGCGCATTTACAGGCTCAATGGTTACAGGCTACCTCGGGTACTGACTACGTTATATTCGATGTTGTATACGTTGGCCTTTGATGTTATTTTATAAGTGATGCAAATAGCACTTGTTTTTTAGAAAAGTTTGAAAAAGGGGATTTTATGGCAGGCAACGAACAGGCAAATATTTCGAAGTATCGTAGCGCCTTCAAAGGAATGGTGACTCGAGATTTCACTAGGCCAACTCCTTTCAAGATTGTGACTGTGCGACTAGGCGCAATGATCAACGAGTTCGGCTATGGAGCGAAAGTAAGTCATCCAACTCCAACCGATCCTCACGGCCGCAAATAGGCCGAGAGCAACAAGTAACTTTTATTTTTACAGGTTAGCCAATGGCACTAAGTATCTACAACGCGAATTTGATTTACCAGCCTCAGACTCCGGAAGGCGACGCCGGCCCGAATGCTGGTTTCCCTCTGCCGTTCTATGCGTATGGACACTGGTACGCAAACGGACTTCAGCAGACCTTCACTAACTCTGAGATTCCTCAGAAGCGCTCTACTCCGTTCAACGGCATTCCGATGCCTAACGTATTCCGTAAGAGTCCTTCTGATTGTATCGGCTCTTTCTCGGCTGGCGTTTAAGGGAGGGGGCGATGGGCTGCGGCGGATGTGGAGGTGGTCATGATCCGTTCGCAGCCTACCGTAATAAAGGTGAACGTATGAGCAAAGGAACCCTCACCGGAGTCACAAAGTCTGAAAAAAGGCTGACCCGAGAGAAGGCCGGCAAGGCCGCTCCAGACAAAAAGAAAGCTAAAGTAAAAGCCCCTGCAGAGCTACCTACAGAAATTCCGGCATCAGGAGTTATCAAATCAAAGAAACGTCTGGCGAGAGAGAAGAAGGCACAAGCCACTTCTAAGTAAATCCCTGTAGCCAGAGACGCAGGGCTGGCAAAAATAGATTAATATTTTTGCCATGCTATGAGCACTACCTTTGGTAAAGCTAAGAAGATACTCCAGCCCTACTGCGGCCTCAGCGGTAAAGCATTTGATTCTCCAGAGCTGGACGAATTCACCAGAAAAGTTCTTGAGTACGTTATCATCACAGGCTCCCCCGGAGCCGAGATGCTTTTTGAGCTGTGTAGCGCGAAAGGCCAGGTAACACTTCCCTACGAACTTCAGACTCCTCTGAAAGTCCTTGTGAACGGCCGTGTCGGTGGAGTTATGGATCGGTGGTTTGAATTCCGATCTCGTCCGAATAACTGCGACAACTACATCGAGTGCGGCGATCTGCTGATAGAGAATCCGAATCCGTATTTCACGGTGTATGACGGTCCATCAGAATTTCAGATAGGCGTTAAAGGAAACCTCGCAGAAAAGAGCGATGCTTACGCAATCTTCTCTGGCTTCGATATCACAGGAAGAGAGATATTCACTCAGCATCACGGCCGGCCTGTCTCCGGAGAACACCTGGATGTAGTCTGTAATCAGATCACCTGGAGTAACGTCTACTTCAGCAAACTATCCGGCTTTGTAAAGAGTCGCACAAACGGATATGTCACTGCTTACTGGAGAGACAGGCGCGGGAATCAAGGTTTCCTTTCTGACTACTCTCCTGTTGATGAAGCTCCGACTTATCGAAGACTCAAACTGAACATCCCCAACTGCCCGGAGTATGCAAAGCTCTCTATCATCGGCCGTACTAGACTCAAGGAATTCTATGCAGAGAATGATAGAATTCCAGTCGATACTCTTTACAGCATCGAGGTAGCCGGCCAGCAAGTAAAAGCTCAGGGAACTAATCAGACTAAGCTTGCTCAGGCAAATGATGGATTCCTGCAACAGCTGGTAGAGAGGGACGCAAACCACAAGAACGTAAATAACGGAAAGTCGATTGAAGTATTTTACCATACTTCCGGGGGAACAATTAAAGGGATCGTTCGTAGGGGGATCAAAGGCAGAGGGCGCATATGAACAATCTCGAAACTGTTCAGAAGGTAGAGGAGCTACTCCACGATACCCTGAAAGAAGTAACCGGCATGAGTAAAGATATGGAAGCTGTGAAGCATAGTCAGGTTGTCATGGCTCGCTCGCATGAGACTCTGGCAATCGCCGCAAAATCCATGGCCGCTACATTTGAGAAGTCAGAAGAGCGTCAATCAAAACTCGAACAAACTAATCAAGCACTGTACAGGCACAAAGGTGTATCTCCGAATGTATTTTTTCTTGTTACAGGAACTCTCTGTGGAGTAATTACTCTCGGTATGGTGGCGATAACGAACACTTCAGTTAAAGCGACTATTACAAGTTTCGAAGCAGGGAAAAGACAAGCTCAAATTGTACAGGCCGCAAAAGACGAGCTGAGAGAAAAAGAGGACGCAAAAGATGGCAGCTAAGAAAAAGAAACCAGCAAGGAAGGGAAGTTCAACTACTCTCATAGCCAATAAGAGTAGGATAAGAACTGATGTTCCTCTCCTGAACCAGCCCGATGATATCGATGCTGAACAGTTTATGATCGATGGTCAGGAAGTAACGGCTGATCAAGTTGATCTAACCGATCCGAATTTCGATTTTAATAAACTCACTGCAAATAAACTCACAGCTGATACCCTCGCTAATCGGTTCATGACAGCGGCCGATTACACACTCGTAGATCCTTCTGAGATTCAGGCGGAATACGGAGACATCACACGCGGGGAGATGCGGAAGAATTCTAAACTCTCTTCCGAGCTGGCTCTCGAAGCTCTTGATACCGAGCTTCAAGGATTACAGAACTACGCTCCTACGGCCGCTAATCTCCAGAGGCAGGAGATTGCGAAAGACAATACTTTCAATACAGCTGAGAGGCTTCGCTCCCTTGAAGCGGCGGATCCTAATATCAGAAAGGATCTAGAGGGCCAGGCCGGTAGAGCAAGAGCGTATGCAGAAGGAAGAGTTCCAGACTCCATTACTGACAGGCAACTGGAATTAGGAGTCCAATCGAGAGCAGCTGACAGAGCAGCAAGCGGTGGATTCGGGGCCGGCTCTTCAGCGGCCGCAAAGGCCGGTCAGCTGATGTCTGCTGAGCAAAGAATCGGACTATCTCAGTACGGAGATCAGCTTCTAAGTTCGAACGTAGCTAACAGAACAAGCACTCTTCTTGCTCCAACTGCTTACGCTACAGGCGGCTCACAGATTCAGGTAACTCCACAGACGAACGCCGGTCAGGCTGCAATGGCGATTGCTTCAGAAGCTAACTCTGGAATGATCACAGCAAGGGACGCTCTTGCTTCTAATACTCAGCAGCAACAGTTTAAGACCGGCCTTGAGCAGGATACCCGAAAAACAAACGTAGCTCTCGAAGCAGAGAGGGATAGCAATCAGGCACAGCTTAACCTCCAGGCCGATACTACTTCAGAGGCTAACCGGCTTGCCGCAGAGACTACGAACGCGGATAACTCCATCCGTACTCAGCTTGCCGGTAAAGAACTGAATTCAAGAGAAAGGCAGTTTAATGCTGAACTAAAAACCAATACAGCAACTGCAAATGCGAACAGAACTTTCGAAGCTGCGAACGCTAATGCCGGCCGTAAGCTAGAAGTAGCTACTACCAACAGGGCAGTGAAGCTCGAAGTAGAGAAGACAAATAAGACTCTGGTGTTTCAGGATCAGCAGCGGCAGAAGTCTGAAGCATTCTCCGCAAGGCAGGCAGCTGCAGCTAACGCCGCTGCGAACGCAAGAGCGGCTATGGCAGCGTCTTCACAGGCAGCTGCTATTGCAGCTCAGAAGGAAGAAGCGCAGGCAGATAGAAATTTCCAGCTTCAGCAACAGCAACAGGCTCTCGATATTTACAATCAGAACAGAGATAAGGCGCAACAGTCGTCTGACTCCGCTGCGGTCGGAACTATGATAACGCGGATTCCTGCAATCATCAGCGGAATTGCCGGCGCTTACGATACGATAAGTAATCTTTTTCAGAATAACAATCAGACCACTTTAGGCACTAGCGGAGGGGTAGAAGGCTCCGGTGACTTCAGTTTCGATAACGAAGGTAACTTCAACGTCCCTTCGTTCGAGTACACACCTGATACCATGTCTAGCGTCCAGGCTTACTAATGTTTACAGCTAACAGACCTACAAAAACCAACATCCAGATAAGCGCTTTAGGATCAGCCGATCCGAAGAACATGGAAATTCAGGAGGGCTACAAAGGTCAGCCGCTGAGTAACCAGCTTATAAATATGTCTCCTGAGCAGCAGACTCAAATGCACACTCAGTTGAAATTTGATTATGACGAGTCTCCGAATAACCCGATCATACAAAATTTCAATAGCCTCTTTGACGAGCCTGTAAAAGAACTCGACTCTCCAGAAGTTCAGAACGGACTTTTCGATGTCGATAATTTCGTAAAAGGCCAGTCTGGAATCTTCCGCACAAAACAGGAAGGACTTTCTGATTTCGGTATGGACGTAGACGGTAAGAGTCTTTGGGCCATGGCCGATATCAAGGATTCACAGGACTACGATTTAGGTAAAAATAAACTCTACACTACCGGAACAATGCTTCAGCAGATGGGGGCTTTTTCAGATGAAGAGGAAGCTGATAATTTTGCAGCATTCACCGAAGCAGCCGGCGATCCGGAATGGATGGGACAGATAGCCGGCATGTCTGCTTCAGGCGATATGAAAGGAGCTGTAAACGGGATACTCATGAAGATGGGAGTAGGGGATCTCTCTACACTCAAAAATTCAGAGGATAAGAAGAAGGGCTATGGAATAGCCTTTGCCGCGTACAACTACGCTGCGAACGTAGACAAGCTAAGCCCTTCTCAACAGTCTCTGAGTCTCGGAACTATCGCTTCAATGGCGTATAAGTTCAAAGACGGTAGCGACATAGGAAACAAGCCTCTGATTCAGGATGCAGAAGGGAATGTTCAGTTGACAGTTGGCAATGCGATGAACATGGCCGGCTCCGGAATCGATGTCTTTGGACTTCAGAAGAATTGGGATCAGCTGGACGCTATTCAACGAATCACTTACGGGCCAGGCGGGGCCGGTCAGATAGCAGCTACTGGTAAGCGCATGGGGATCTTGAACACTCCTCAGCTTGGCGGGAAGTCTATTAACATGACTCCTGAGGATCTCGGCAAGGCCGGATTCACTTCTGTGCCATCGGCCGGCATTGGAGCAATCACAGGTAATGGAGACGCTCTTCCTCCGGGTTATGAAGTAGTAGCGGCCGGTCAGGCTCCAGGGCAAGTGATAGCCGTTCCTAAGGGCCTGTCTCGCACCAGTGCAACCATTAACGGATCTGCAGAGATTCGAACTCTCAATGAAACCCCCGGAGTAAAGAAAGCAGGTATCGGAGCATTCAAGGTTCATTCTCAGTGGCAACAGATCCCTCCAGGTGGACAGAACGGTGCTATCGGTACAACTCTCGGAACTGCTCTTACTGAATCAGGAGTGACTCAGGATCCCTATCTGACTTCGGCCGTTGTCGCTACTTCGGTATTCGGTAACACCGTAAGTAAGACTCCGAATCCGGGATCGTTTCAGCAGGCAGTAGCGATGGCTGGAACAAAACAAGGTAAGCCTAAACAGTACAATATCCAGCAGATGTCGAAGAGCGATCAGAATCTGAATACAACTATTCAGACTTCTCAGGCTGTTGTTAACACCATGGCGAAGTACGGCAATGAAACCGCTAAAGCCGGGGCTGGCTACGTGAACGCGGTAGCCGCTGGAAAGAAGCTCTACGATGTGATGAATAACCCGAATGCGACAGATAAAGAAAAAACTGAAGCAATGGCTGGAGCCGCACAGGCCGGAACAAACATAGCAGCGAGCATGGGTAGCCAGACCGCCTCCGGTGTAGCTCCTGGAATTAATGTTGCAATGGCAGCTTATGGTGCAAGTAAAGTCTTAGGATCTGATGCAACTCCTGAGCAGAAAGCTGTAGCTCTTCGAAGAACAGGTGAAGACGCGGCTCTTGCGTATTTCACTTTCGGAATAGCTCCGATAGCTCAGTATGCTGATGCACAGTTTTTTGGAGGAGTAGGTGATAAGTACAGAACGAAACTTGATAGCGTTGATCCTGGAAAGATTGTTGCAGATAAGATTGTTGCTGCGGCTCTTGGTTCTGGAGGAAAAAATAAAGAACAGCAGGGAAGAGACTCAGCCAGAAAGAGTGTAAAGGATCTTACTGACGGGAATTTCAATCTCACGCTGACTGATGGGACTGTAGCAGATATCGGTATCGATGGAGACGGAGGGCAGCATGAATTCCGTTTCAAAGACAAGTCGATGGGAGTTGATAGACCTCTAAGCGCATACGATGTGGACTACACAAACGATCTGGATTTCACTTCGAACATGATGAGTTCAGCGCTCATGCGTCTGGTATCCGGTGGCAAAGGAACTGCAACCGATCAGATAGCCGGCCAGATGGGGAATGCCGCTCTCGGTAAGGTAGGCTTCGGCGCTGAGATGACCGAAGAGAACTTTGCTTACGTTAGAGACAACATCAAAGGATGGTTCTTTAAGAAAGGTATTCAGACAAAAGAAGATGCGTATGCTCTGAATAATCAGATGTTCTCTGAAGGCCGCGCAACAGAGATGGACCAGATAGCTATTCAGCAAGGGATCGACATGGTGTTCTCGGATGCGGGATTCGATAATGCAAATATGCTCATGGCCGGCCGCTGGAAAGGGCTTGATGTAGCTTCGGATGTTTCTAAGTCACCAGGCCCTAATTTCGATCTGAAACCTATGCCGCGTCCTACGATGGACTCAGGCTTCCCGGCCGGAGGTCAAGGAGCGAACATTCCTGATATACTTACGAGTGCGGCAGAAGGCGCTGGAATAGAAGATGTACAGCTGTACACTACAACTTTCAATCCGGGGGCTTACGGCGGGAACAAGAATACAGATGCTTTCACGAAGTCCATAATCAAATACCAGAAAAATAAGGCCGTATAGTATGGCAATGCGAGCTGTCGATTTAGACCTCTTTGTAAACTCTGCGAGTAAAGGATTCAATGACGGTGCAAAGGTGCCTTCTCCCTTTGCCGCCTTCGTTGAGTCGTATGCTAAAGGCATGGATGCTCAGCAGGACTACGAGAATAAAGCGCTCGATATGGAGCGTAAGCAGATAGAGATTGATCGGTCTCCTATCGATACCAGGATCAAGGAGGCTCAGGCTATCAGAGCAGAAGCTGATGCTGCTGTTATCACGGAAAATCCCGAGCTGTATAAGAGTTCGCAGGTAGCGGATCTAGAAGCCAGAGCGGCTGACAGAGAAAGAGCTGCTATAGTTCAGAGACAGAAGACAGAGCTTCTTGAGATTCAGAAAGGTGACGATCCTGTAGCCAAAAGTAATGCAGCTAACTCTCAGCAATTCGCTGATCTGTATGCTCAGGATCCGAAGATTAAAGAGCAGTTTATAAAAACTACTTATGCTGATTGGGATGAAGAAGGGCAGAAACTTTATCAGGAGACAAAGAGCATAGAGCGTCAAAGAGAGTGGGACGCTGAGATGACGGAAACTGTTTATAAGAACTTTCCCAAAGCTCAGGAAGAGATGCTCGGTGATCCTTCCATACAGACGATCATGAATAAGATCGGAAACAATGTGAATCCTGTAGATCTTATGGAGAAGGGTAAGATCGTTCCAGTTTACGGAGCTAAGTCTATCCCTAAAATGATAGAGGATCCTACGACTAAAAAAACGGTGCCGGCTCTCGATGAGTTCAACAACCCTATATATATCCCTGATCCTTCAGGCTTCGGTACTCCAGAAAAACGTCTAGTGTTTCAGTACGAAGGACAGCAGTACGAAATGCCTGGAGGGATCACTTCTGAAACCAATAAGATTTTCAACAATGCGAAGACCGGCTTTCAGATGAAAAACCGCCTGATGAAAAATCAGGACGGTCCAACCGATCTCAGTATCGCAGCAACTCAGAAGAAAGAAATCAAAGCTCGGAACAATGCTCAGGCGGTAATGGATTATGAAAAGAACTCGGCCGAGATTCAGAGTAAGCAGGATGCTTTCTTTGCGGGTACAAAGATAGCAGGCCCGTATCAGGAAGCCGCTAATCGGGTACGGGAAGGGATTAATGAATCGAGGGGTATCAAGCCTGATACAAGCGATGCGGCCGGTGTTAGAGCAGCGCCTACTCCGGCGCTTATTCCAGATATGACTATCCGGCCTGATCAGGTTGCAACAGGTTCTAACGTAGTTAATTGGGACTTCGTTGACGTTACCGCTCCGGCTTCTGCAGCTCCTTCCGGTCGGCCGGCATCTGGTGTGCCTGGCGCTAGAACTAACGAACCGAACCGCCCTACCCCCGGCCTTGCACCGGCACCAGCGTTTACAGTAAGCACCGGTACAGCCGCGCCTACTGTTATGGCTCCTCCAGGGCCCGCTCCAGCCGCTGATGTTAAGCCTCCAGTAACGGAGCAGGATAAACAGAATCAGCTTAAACAGCAGATCATAAAGAGCAAGGCTGAGCAGTTTGCAAGCAAATATCAGAAGACAAATTCTCCTACTCCTCAAGCTCCGACACCTGTTAATCAGGCGAGACAGGCGGTAGCAAGTTCGTTCATAGCTCCGAAGATGCAGATAAATGTTTCAACTGAGTACAGAAGTATTCCCGGCATCGAGAGGGTAAGGAGTGATCCGAATTTACAAGGTCTTTCCGCAATCACGAAAGCTCTTATAGTTCAAGAATCGAGAGGATTGTCAGCTGCAGTTAGTCGGACAGGAGTAAGAGGGGTAGCTCAGGTAACGGAAGGGACAGCTAACGATATATCTCCAGGTATAGATAGAATTGATCCGCTTAATAGTGCGATGCTTGGAGCTATATTCATTGAGAAGTTAATGATGAGTAGAACTTTCGGGGATAACCCTATGCTTGCCGTGACCAGTTATAATGTAGGTCCAAAATTCGTAGCTACAGCTATAAAGCTCGCAGGCGGATCAACGGACTGGAACAAAGTGAAAGAATTCATTGGACCGGCAGTATTGTCTGATCGGAAATACTGGACAGATAGACGTATAAAGCCTGAGCAGAAAGCCATAGAAGCCAGAGAATACGCAGAGCGCGTAGTTGCAAACTTCCCTGATTTCATTCATACGCGAAGGGATGAGAGTCTCGCCAACAAACTAAAACAACAAAAAGTATTGAGCTTCTAATGTGGCCTTTTGATACCGAAGAAGAACTTCCTCCTGAAGTAACCGAGTTCAGAGATGTAGCTGCAGAAATTTCTGAGATATCCGAAGACTCGGAATCAGGACTTCTTGCGCTTCAGGATCTCTATTCAAGTTACCAATTCGAAGAAGGCGCACCGGCAAAGGATCTGTTTGTCGAAGCGAGCGACAACATACGAAAGAAGTTCGGAGAAACTAAAGCTTTCAGTTATGAAGAGTCGCTTGAGATGGCTCCGATTAATATGTCGGAAATTGTTGTCGAAGCCGAGGACGAAGAGGAAAGAAAGCTCGAACTGATTAACAAGTGGGAAGAACAGAACCTTAAGAATCTGGAGGAAACTTCAGACTTGGGATACCTCCAGGGCCGGTCCCAATTGTCAAGAGGAATCAAAGAAGCGGCCACCCTTCAGAGAAGAGAGTATTACGGAAGCGATAACTACTTAGTTACCGATCTGGCTCTCCGGTTCGGGCAAGGCGCGGTAGGCCCGATAGCCGAGCTTGCCGGCGCTGACTCGGTTACAGACTTCTTTAAAGAGCAGACAGATCCCGACAGAGATGATTCGTACTGGAGCGCCATTGCGTCTGGCGCAGGCTCCGGCGTAGCTGCGGTTAGTGCCGGTGTGGCAGGTGGACCGCTTGGTGTAGGCGCATATTTGGGGGCTTCCGGGGCTGGTGCTGTAAGGGGCCAGGTTGAGGACGCCCTGGAAGCAGAGGCCACTGTAGGGGAAGCCCTTACAGCCGGTGGAATCGAGGCTGTAAACCAGACGGTTCAGGCCGGCGTAGGGGTAAAGGTATTCGGGGGCGTAGCGAAGAAAATAACGGGCGATATAGGCGCAAACCTCGGCGCTCGTATATTCCCTCGGATCGCAGGGAACGCGGCACTGGAAGGGACTACGGAAGCTGCAGGCCAAGTTGTATCGAACGTGGCTTCGAACATCGGGCAGAGCACAGACGAAGACATTTTTCAGGGTGTTGCTCAATCCGGAGTAGCCGGCTTTGTAGTCGGTGGCGCGGCGTCTGGAGTA
>Ga0163150_10008457_pt1 | contig 11705 bp, 8 predicted proteins | sample OliLakLV19P2IB_FD_148628 | JGI IMG/M metagenome (GOLD analysis project Ga0163150, IMG submission 148628) | Freshwater microbial mat bacterial communities from Lake Vanda, McMurdo Dry Valleys, Antarctica - Oligotrophic Lake LV.19.P2.IB | ecosystem: Environmental > Aquatic > Freshwater > Lake >...
ACCCCATCTCCTGATCCTGGACGGAACCGGCGGAGGACGGCCGTTGAATCAGGCTCTCGACGTTGAAGCCACCAAGGCGCCTGCAACGTCATCCCCATCTGAGGACTGCTTGCCAGGTGATCTGGCTTATATTCTTTACACTTCCGGGTCAACCGGAAGGCCAAAAGGTGTGATGCTGTCGCACATCAACGGCGCCAGTTTCGTGGATTGGTGTTCCACCGTGTTTGAACCAACCTGTGAGGATCGATTTTCTTCACATGCCCCGCTGCACTTCGACCTGTCCATACTGGACATTTATCTTTCAATCAAGCATGGCGCTACCCTTGTGCTGGTGGCTGAGGACTTCGGAAAGGATCCGGCCCGTCTGGCTCGCTTCATCTCCGAACGGAGGATCTCGATCTGGTACTCAGCGCCGTCCATCCTTAGTTTGCTGGCGAATCACGGCAACATGCAGCAGTTCGACTACTCCTCTTTGCGAATGGTTCTGTTCGCCGGCGAAGTTTTCCCCGTCAAACATCTGCGCACGCTTCAGTCGTTTCTCCCGAGACCTCGATATTTCAATCTATATGGCCCCACAGAAACCAACGTATGCACATTTTTCGAGGTGCCCGCTGAATTCCCAGCAGAACGCACGAAGCCTTTCCCGATTGGTAAAACCTGCTCTCATCTTCAAGCGAAGGTCGTTGATGAACAAGAGAACGAAGTCGCGCGCGGACAGGAAGGAGAGCTCTGCATTTGCGGTCCCGGCGTCACTCGGGGCTATTGGAATCTCCCGGAGCAAACTGAGCGATCGTTCCTCAAAGAAACATCCCGAGACCGTTGGTACAAGACGGGCGACATCGTCATTGAGGAGCCAGACGGCAACTTCACTTACATGGGACGTCGAGACAGGATGGTGAAGAAGAGAGGTTACCGAGTGGAGCTGGGAGAAATTGAGGTGGCTTTGTATCGCCATCCTTCAGTGAAGGAGGCTGCGGTCATCGCTTTTGCCGAGCCGGAAGAGGGAGTGAAGGTGAAGGCCTTTCTGAGCTGCCGGGGCGACAAACGACCTTCGATCATCGCGCTGAAACAATTCTGTTCTGGCAATCTTCCGATTTATATGGTGCCGGATTTTTTTTCCTTCCACGACCATTTGCCAAAGACTTCGACTGACAAGATCGATTATCAAAAACTCAAGGAGATGAAGTAATGGAGTTTTCACTGTCTGAAGAGCACAAGCTGCTTCGGGAAAATATCATTCGGTTTGCTCGTCAGGAACTCAACGATAACGTCCAGGACCGGGATCGAGACTCGGTATTCCCTCGGGAACTATGGACCAAGTGCGGCGAGATCGGCATTCAGGGTCTTGCAGTTCCCGATCAGTATGGCGGTAGCGGCTTGGATCCACTGTCAACAGCCATCGCACTGGAAGCGCTCGGCTACGGTTGCCACGATGGTGGACTCGTTTTCTCCTTGTGCGCCCATCTGCTCTCCTGTGTTGTGCCTCTGTGGAAGCATGGGAACGAAGAGCAGAAGGAGCGCTATCTACCGGGTCTGTGTGACGGGAGTCTGATCGGTGTGCATGCGATGAGTGAGCCCGGATCAGGGTCGGATGCATTCGCCTTACGAACTCGGGCAGAGCCTGTGGAAGGCGGGTTTCGAATCAACGGTTCGAAAACATTCATCTCGAACGGTCCCGTCGCAGACTTGGTCATTGTTTTTGCGATTACTGATCCGGAGAAAGGTTACTACGGTGGCGTCACGGGCTTTCTCGTGGACAAGGGGCTCCCCGGCTTCCGTACCGGCCAGAAGTTTGAAAAGATGGGGCTGCGCACGTCGCCGCTGGGCGAGCTAGTCTTTGACGACATGTTTGTTTCGTCAGATCGCGTCCTCGGAGGAGTGGGAGGCGGCTCAGCCGTGTTCACTCAAGCCATGGACTGGGAAAGGATCTGCCTCTTCGCCAGCCACATTGGAACCATGGAGCGATTGCTGGAAACATCCATCAAATACGCTCGAACTCGGAAGCAGTTCGGTCAGCCCATCGGGAAATTCCAGGCCATCTCGCATCGCATCGCCAATATGAAAGTGCAACTGGAAGCTGCGCGGCTTCTGGTCTATAAAGCTGCCTGGTCTCTGGATCGGGTGAAAACCGTTTCTATGGATGCCTCGATCGTCAAAGTCTTCGTCAGTGAATCTTTGTTGAAATCTGCCCTCGACACGGTTCAGATCTTTGGAGGCTACGGATTCATGACGGACTATGAGGTGGAGCGAACGCTGAGGGATGCCGTTGGCAGTACGCTCTATTCGGGGACCTCGGAAATGCAGCGCAACATCATTGCAAGATGGCTGGGCCTTTAGAAGAGTCCTCCCCGTTGCGAGTCTTCAAAGATGGAAGTCCCTATTATAAGGGTCCAAGGATGTACGGCCACTGTCATGGGCCGCAAGCTAACGGACCCGAAGCTGGCACAACCAAGATCTATCGCTGTTGTGCTTGTCGCCCCGTTGGTGCGAGGAAGGACAGATGAATACCTACAAACTGTTAGAAGCGACTTGGTCGCGCTTCCCGCGTCCTTTCCGGTCTCTGGTCCGAAATAGTCGTCAGCTTAGCCGCCTCAAAGAGGCGCTCAGGCTTCTCGTACTTGGACGACATGAATTCATTTACCACGAAGGCTACTACGCAACCATTGACGAAACGGCGAAAAAGTCCAGTGTCGCGATGTCAGAGTCGATCGTTGAGTTTCTTCGCCCGAAAGCTGTTCTAGATATCGGTTGTGGAACCGGCGCATTGCTTGAGGCACTTCAATCACGTGGGGTTGTTGTTAGCGGACTCGAGTATTCGGATGAAGGGCTAAAGGTGTGTCGCAGCCGTGGTTTGGATGTACGGAAGTTTGACATAACTGCCGACAGGCTGCCCGATGATCTCTTAGGACGGGATGTCGTGATCTCATTTGAGGTGGCCGAGCATCTAGCGAAGGCTTTCGCAGATGGCTTCATAGAGTTGCTCTGCTCGGCCGGTCGAGTGATCGTTTTGAGTGCAGCGACGCCGGGACAAGGTGGAACGGACCATGTTAACGAGCAGCCGCACGAATACTGGATCAAGAAGCTTGCGGCTCGTGGCTACTCATTTGAGGAGGGTCTGTCTCAGCAGTTCCGCTCGCATTGGAAAGAGCGGAATGTAGCTAGCTGGTACTATCAGAACGTTATGATTTTTCGAAAGTGAGTTCGTGTTCGCGTTCATTCAGGCGATTCCAGCGACTGGACTCTAGAATCCGGTCAGCCGTCTGTACCAACTGATCATAGGCCTCGATACTGGCGGAAGTAGAGCTTCCGAAGCTGAACCCTGACATGAGAGACTCCGTCGTTCCGGTGACAAAGAACGTACTCGTAATTGTTGGCTCTTTTCTTTCCTGTCTTGTCCTCCTCGAATTAGTGCTGCGTTTGTACTCTTTGTTCTTCTTCCCCAAAATGATGGTGTTGGACGACAAGTTGGGTTGGAGGCATGCCGCCAATGTCAGCAGGGTCTTTGTTAACGAGCATGGGGACAACGCTCTGGTGATTCAGAATGCTCATGGGCGTCGGGGGCCATTTCGTGACTTGACCCACAGGGAGCGCAAGTTCCGTGTTCTCGTCCTGGGAGATTCCTTCACTGAAGGTGTCCAAGTTGGCGAGCAGGATTTGTTCACCGCACAGCTTGAGCGAAACCTGCCGGACGTTGAGTTCATTAACGCCGGTGTCGGAGGGTATGGCACTATACAGGAGTACCTATTTCTTGCTTCTGAGGGCCTCAAATACAGCCCCGACCTCGTTCTGTTGATGTTTTTTGAGAATGATTTGAGCGACAACTGCCTTCCATACTATCCTGGGTTTGGACCTCGACCTTATGCGACAGTCAGCTCTGGCGGAGTTCGAATTATCGAAGAGCTTGATTCGTCAGAGTTTCGGAAGTTTCTGCTACCGGCTCCTTTCCAGCTGACCTTGAACGCGCATAGCTACCTTTATTACTACTTGAATTCCCGAATCTATCATCGGCTGGGAGCTGAAGCGATGAGACAGGCCCAAAGAGAAGATATGAGGAAGACAAGTGACAGTGATCGGAAGCGAGTTTTTTCCAGTGTTCTAAATCAGATGAGTGAGCTCCTTGGATCTAGAAAGATTGGCTTGCTGGTGACTGTCATTCCAAAACGAGAGGATCTCACCAAAGGGAAGAAGACTATTGTTGAAGGTATCGCCAACCTTTGTCGGGACCGAGAGGTGACCCATCTCTCGCTTTTGGAGCGATTCACCCATGAGTACGCTTCTGGTCAGGATTTGTACTTTCAAGAGGATATGCACTGGACCAAGAAAGGGCACCGAATCGCCGCTGAGGAAATCGGCAGTCACTTGGCTACTCTTCCTTACTTTCGTCGCTGACTGTTGTCTCTTTTGCTAGATTTTTTACATAGCCGAGCGCGATAAGAGATGACAGGACGATCTTTTGCAGTTACAAACATGTACTAGAATTTCGCTATTGGGTATGTAGAAGCATCGTCTTTCTTTATTCTTGCCATAGATAATAGTGAAGTTAGGCCCTCCTGTTTGATTTCTACTCAAATGGAATGACTCCTGCCTAGCCGTTAGGATAGAAGCACCACGCTTTCGTCCGGGGCTCTTGGTGCCAGAATTAATGAGAGGAATCAGTATCAATGAAAATCAATAGACTGATCATCGCTCTTTCATGTCTCATCATCATCGGGACGTCAGGTTCAGCGGCCGCAACAAACCTCAGCGATCAGGCGGCGCAGATGCAGCCAGGCACTTGGGTAGAGCTCAGCACCAACGGTTTCTCTGGATCACTTCTAGAGAATGGCTGTATCGGCAATATTCTGGGCTATTCTGACTCGGCCATGTGGGATCCGATTGGCCGTCAGTTTCGTTTTATGGGTTCGCCTCATTGCGGTGGGGCAGCGGGCAACTACTACAAGCTGATTCGATATGACGACGCAAGCAACAGTTGGACGAGTTGCATTGGGAACGATTCGAGTTGTCCCGCTAGTTTCCTTACAGACCAAGGCCACGCTTTTGAGCACAACGCCCTGGATCCGGCGTCACAAACTTGGTACCACCGCTGGTACGGCAGCTCTCGGGTGTCAAAATTCAACTTCGGTACCAATGGTCCCTGGAGTGACCTTCCATCGATGAATCAAGGCTACAGTCAAGTCGCTGGGGGGCTTGCCTATTTTCCCGAACTCTATGGTGGCGGTGGACTCGTCTTCGCTCAGGGTGGCTACGGCGAAGTTCACTTGTGGAACAAGAGTCAGAATCAATGGACTATGGTGGCGACAGGGCTGGCAATGGGGCCTTATCACAACTTTGCTGAGTACAATCCCGTTCACAAGGTCGTTATTTTTGGTGGCGGTAACGGCAGCAGTGATCTCTACAAGGTCAACGCAAGTGGCGTTGTTACCAAGATGCAAAATGCCCCAATCGGACTGGGCATTCAACAGACCATCATCACCGTGGATCCCATCAGTGGTGATTACTTGGTGCTCGGGAGCGGTGGCAAGTTTTACATTTATAGAGTGACTACCGACACTTGGACACTCCAGTCAGGAACAATGCCCCCCGTATTGAGCCCTTTGACAACCGTAATAAGTGATATCGTTGCAACGCCAATCAGCAATTACGGGGTCACCATGTTTATCCGGTACAACTTCACCTCGTCAAAAGTGTATCTCTACCGGCACTCGACCGGCTCCGGGTCAACGCCACCTCCACCGCCTCCAGCGGATACGACGGCCCCTGTGATTTCATCTGTTCAGCCGACGAGTGTTTCGTCTTCCGGTACGACGGTGACGTGGGTCACCAACGAAGCTTCAGATACCCAGGTCGAATACGGTCTCACCACTGCTTATGGGTCTCAGACAGGCCTCGATTCTGTGTTGGTGACGAATCATTCTCGCAGCTTGACCGGACTCAGTCCAAGTTCGCTTTATCATTACAGGGCCAAGTCGAAGGACGCCGCTGGCAATCTGGCAACCAGCGCAGACTTTACCTTTACGACCTCTGCCCAAACTGCTCCGCCTCCGGGCAGCACAACCTTTTCTCAGAAATGTGCTCAAGCAGGCGTGTTGAATTGTTTAGCCTTTGACAGCCCCAGTGAGCTTCTCTACACCTGGGAAAGCCCCTCCAACTGCGACACTGCTTTGGCCGGCAAAACCAAGTACCCTTGGTTCAGCGATAGGCGCGCGGGCTCTGCCAACACGGCGGCAACGACTGGCAACGCTTCTGGCTCATGCTACTTCCCCGAGGTCGACAGTTCTAAGCCGCATTCCGGAGCGGGCTCGCTCAAGTTCACCATTCCGTCGAACAGCGGCGCCAACAGTTCCGGCTGGTTTGCTGAAATCTTCAAACGGAACCAGGACGGGTCCTCTGGATACATTGCTCCGGGATCTCCGCTGGGTGCTGTGGTGTATTGGCAGTTTTATCAGTATGTGGATTCAAACTTCCTGACGACCCCCTTCAAGTGCGGCGCGGACGGCACAGAAGGTTGTGGAGGCTGGAAGCAGGGAATCTTTTATGGTAACGCGCCCAACGGCTCCAGTGCCTCATCCATCGAAGTCACGCACAACAACGGCTGGATGCGGGGTGTGCCCACGATGTACGGCCAGATCGGGCAGGACGACTACGGCATCCAGGATGCCGCCGGCTGTTCGTACAATTTTAATGGTCAGAACACCTACCCGGAGCCACCGTGCAAGCGCTACAAGGCGAATCAATGGATGGAATTCACGGTTCGTGTGGAAGTTCGGGGGTCGCCGAATGCACCGCAGAGCCGCGTGCAGATGTGGGTAGACGGGCAGTTGGCGATTGACAACCCACAGGCAAAAATCAACTGGGGCAGTTCGGATGGCAACGGCTTGGGACAGTTCCAGCTCACGCCGTATCACACCAGAAAGTATTCTGGACAGGCGCACCCTGTCGGCTATACCTGGATGGATGACTTGATTATTTCAACCCAGCCTATCCCGATGTCTAGTGGGAGCACTCCGGGTGGAGGAGACACGACCCCACCGGCTGCTCCTTCAAATCTAACCCTCAACTAAGGGACAAGTTTCAATCCTATGCCATGGGCCAGGGGGAATTTTTGGTTCTCCCTGGCATCAGATCGTCAGTATCACCACCCCAGTCCAAGGCCGTCCGCTTCGTCCATCACACGCTTTCATCCCGTAGTTTGCAACCGCACTCCTGGCTTGACGTTCTCCCCACGGACAGTCAAAACAGAGATTCTTTTCCGAGGCGTGAATCATTATGGTCAAGAAGAAAGTTTCAGTTATAACTCCTTTCTATCAGAGGACCCGTGGGCTGCTGGACAAGGCTGTGCGATCCGTCTTGCGCCAAAAAGGCGAATTTGATGTCAGGATCGTGATCGTGGATGACGGCTCTCCCATTTCAGCGCGCGAAGAGCTGCAAGAATTGTTGCCGCAGTACTCTCAGTTCCTCGATATCCGCGAGCAAAAGAATGCGGGCTGCTACCCTGCGAGCAACACCGCGCTAGACGGTGTCTCAGAAGACACCGATTTCGTCGCGTTCCTGGATTCCGACGATGAGTGGACCGAATCCCACCTTGGGCATGCTGTGGGGGCACTCGAGAAAGGTTATGACTTCTACTTTTCTGATTTTTACCAGCTAAATCAACAGGTTTCTGCGTTCGAACGCGGGAAGAGAATTAAGGTTGGCGATCATAAGAAGATCCACGCGACCGAGCCAATTCATGAGTTCGGCGGCAACATGTTTGATCAAATCATCAAAGGAAACATTCTTGGTACGTCAACGAATCGTCTATGACTATCAGAAGTTCAGGAATCTTCGCTATCTGACAAATTTCAATCACACGGGTGCTGAGTACATTCTGTGGCTAAATCTAGCTCAGCAAAGCAAGCGTATTGCATTCTCTTCCGAGCCTGAGTGCAGATACGGTGGGGGGGTGAATATCTATTCGGAGTCAGCTTGGGGGACTAATAAGTATTTGAGCGTTCGTTACGACGAGATCAGATTCCGAAAGCACATCCTTGATCACTTTGCCCTGACCGAAGATCAAAAATTCTGGCTCCACCATAAAAATGGTGAATCTCGACAGAACTTTGCGAAGGGTTTCTGGCACAATCTGATTCACGCCCGAAAGGATCTCAGTTCTATGCTTTTAAAACAGATTAGGTCGGATCCACAGACGCTCGCGTCGCTGGTGGCGGCGCCCCCAAAAATTCTGTTCGGCAAATTCAGTCCATCCACAAAGTAGTCTGCTTCGTTTCACTGCTTGGTCGCCTCGGTCTCCAACAACTTGAGTTCTTGGGTTGCGGTGCGAGCCGCCGCCTCATCCGGATTTAATTCAAGCAGTTTCTTTAGAACAACGATTGCACGTTGCTTTTGCCCGACTGCCGACCAAATTCTTGCGAGTTCCAGCCGGGCATCAAAGTGTTTCGGATGCCATCGAATCGCCTGCTCAAACTCCTTCTTTGCCATAAGCAGTCTTCCTACCCCCGAAGCGTGGTGGAAATAGATCATGCCGCGAAGAAAATGTGCATTGCCTAGAAACTCCCCCTGTCTAGGATTGCCTTCAGTGTAGGTAGGGCGATCAAGCGTATAGTTCATCTCGTTCATCGCTTGTGTGAAGAACCCAGTGCGGTAGAATTCTAGTCCCGGGAAATAGTGGGCATTGAGGATTTCCCCGATACAGGGTCCTGCGTCGAAACTGGTCATCTTATAAAGCGACACTCCGGAATTAATGATCTTGATGTCGCGGAATTGAGCTAAGGCAGGCGAGACAGCACCCCAAAGCACAACAATGGCAAAAAGAGATCGCACCGTTCCGGAAGATTGAGGCTGGTGATTAGGTGTGTTGATGAAGCTAGGAGTCATGAAATGCATTCTTCATTCCCTCCTGAAAGAGATTGGACTGTGAATTCACCCTGAAATTATAGGTTCTGGCCGCAAGTGTGTCAACGAATCGGAGGATGTTTTTCAAGGGCCGCTTCAAAGTCCCGAGCCCTCCCTTACGGTCGGGCTACTGAACGGGCCGGGGGCTCACGACAGTAGCCCGCGCGTCAGCAAAGGGCTCTGCCTCAGCACAATAACTTATGGGACTTTGACGAGGGGCAGCGGCGTCACTATAACCATCGGAGAGGACAATGGGCAAGATTCTGGTAACTGGGGGTGCAGGGTACATCGGAGCTCACACCGTCAAGCAATTAAAGAGGGAAGACTTCGAAGTTCTCGTCCTGGACAACTTGGTTTATGGACACCGTGAGTTTGTTGGGGATGTGGAGTTTGTGGAAGGAGACTTGGCTGACCTGAATTTACTCGAGTCAGTATTCGCAGCGTATGAGATCGAAGCAGTCATCCACTTCGCAGCTTACGCGTATGTCGGAGAATCTGTCTCCGATCCTGCCAGGTACTACCAGAACAATGTCGCCTCAACTTTGAACCTGCTCCGCGCCATGCTGGAAGCCCAAGTCAAACTGATTATATTTTCGTCCACATGCGCCACTTATGGGAATCCGAATCAGGTTCCGATCACGGAGGACCACCCGCAGGCCCCGATTAATCCATATGGTGCCTCAAAGTTGATGGTTGAGCGGATGCTGCGTGATTTTGACTCTGCCTATGGCTTGCGGTCTGTCATCTTTCGCTACTTCAATGCGGCGGGTGCGGATCCGGCCTCAGATATCGGCGAATGGCATGATCCAGAGACCCATTTGATCCCTCTTGTGCTTGATGTCGCTGCCGGCCAACGTGAGCGGGTCCATGTCTTCGGAACCGACTATGACACGCCCGACGGCACCTGCATTCGAGACTACATTCACGTGACTGACTTGGCGAATGCCCATGTTTTAGGCCTCAGGTATCTGATGGGAGCAAACCCCAGCGTGGCATTGAACCTGGGGAACGGGCACGGGTTCTCGGTGAAAGAAGTCATACAATGCGCTGAGCGGGTCACTGGCAAGTCCATTCGCTGGAGTGACTCGCCGCGGCGTTCTGGAGATCCAGCGGTCCTGGTAGGAAGCTCAACCCGCGCACTGGAAACCCTTGGTTGGAGGCCAAAATTCGATTCTCTTGAGGTGATTCTTGCGACGGCTTGGGAATGGCACCAGCGCCAACGGTTTAATTGATGATAGGAAATAGTTTTCTCAAAGAGTCATGATACTGTTCCACTTTTGGGTGGGTTGCGGTTCAATTTCTGGAGAGCAGGTGTGCGCTCATCTTCTGCGTTTTCAACAAACCCATCGTTCACTACACAGCCCATTCACTTGGATTTAGACCTGCTTGATTGGCCTTCGCAACCGCACGACGCGGAGCCATGTGTCCTTTTGGAGTGCTAAACGATCCGACTGGAAGCGGTGAGTGGAGTTTTCATCAGGGTGAACGAGGACTGGAGAATCTATGGTTGGGGTGAATGAACCTGTTTGGATACTCGGTATTTCTGCTTTCTATCATGACAGTGCGGCTTGCTTAGTCAAGGATGGAGAGATCATCGCCGCAGCACAAGAGGAGCGGTTTACGCGCAAGAAGCACGATTCCAGCTTCCCTGAGAACGCTGTGCGGTATTGTCTGGAAGAAGGAGGCATTGGTCTCGGCCAACTGAAGGAGATCGTCTTTTATGACAAACCTTTGATCAAGTTCGAGAGGCTCTTGGAAACTTACTTGGCCTTCGCCCCCAAGGGGATCAGTTCCTTTGTCATCGCCATGCCAGTCTGGCTCAAAGAGAAGCTGTTGCTCAAAGATCTCTTGCGTAAAGAACTCTCGGGAATCAGTGGAATTAAGAATGCCTCCCTGCCAGAACTGCTATTCACTGAGCACCATGAATCGCATGCCGCGTCGGCATTCTATCCATCTCCCTTCCAAAGCGCTGCGATTCTTTCGGTGGACGGAGTCGGCGAGTGGGCTACCACCTCTGCTTGGGTAGGAAATGGTAGTGACCTAACGCCACTCTGGGAGATAACTTTTCCCCATTCTCTTGGCCTCCTTTATTCTGCCTTCACCTACTTTACCGGATTCAGAGTCAATTCTGGCGAATACAAGGTGATGGGGTTAGCGCCCTACGGTACACCCAAGTACGCCAAGACGATTCTGGACAATCTCGTCGATCTAAAACCTGACGGAACCTTTCGCTTGAACATGGAGTTCTTCAACTATTGCACAGGCCTCACCATGACCAACGGCCGCTTCGAGGGCCTCTTCGGCGGCCCACCCAGGAAACCAGAGAGTCCCTTGTCGCAGCGTGAGATGGATCTGGCTCGCTCAGTCCAAGACGTGACGGAAGAGATCATGTTGAGGCTCGCAAGCGCTCTCCATCGTGAAACGAAAGAAGAAAATCTTTGTCTTGCTGGCGGGGTGGCTCTTAACTGCGTTGCCAATGGAAGGATCCTGCGAGAGAGCCCCTTCAAGGGGATATGGATACAACCTGCAGCCGGGGATGCAGGGGGCGCGCTGGGGGCTGCCTTGACCGCCTGGCACAAATTGGAGGGTGGTGGCAGGTCCAGGGAGAACCGAGCTTCGGACGCAATGCGCGGAAGTTATCTAGGGCCTTCCTTCACCAATGAACAGATCAGGCTTTTTCTGGACAAGATCAAAGCACCCTACCAGCAGTTCGACAGAGGGGTTCTTTACGAGCGTGTCGCGCAGCACTTGGCCGATGAAAAGGTCGTAGGCTGGCTGCAAGGTCGAATGGAGTTTGGGCCAAGGGCTCTCGG
>Ga0163150_10008458_pt1 | contig 11705 bp, 6 predicted proteins | sample OliLakLV19P2IB_FD_148628 | JGI IMG/M metagenome (GOLD analysis project Ga0163150, IMG submission 148628) | Freshwater microbial mat bacterial communities from Lake Vanda, McMurdo Dry Valleys, Antarctica - Oligotrophic Lake LV.19.P2.IB | ecosystem: Environmental > Aquatic > Freshwater > Lake >...
GCTATGTTTACACCACGCGTCGTGCTCGCCGAGTTTCCAGCCGTGGTCGCCCCAGAGAACGATGATGGTTTTTTCGCGCAGGCCGAGCCGATCGAGTTCATCGAGGACCTTGCCGAGTTGCGCGTCCATATAGCTGATCGCCGCATAGTAACCGTGCTTCAACTGCCGCGCGAGGTCATCGGGAATGGAACCTGCCGGGATGCCGTGGTAGGCCCGCATCTCTCCGCCCGGCTGGATCGCGTACTCGGGCGCGTCCTTCGGTCGAAACTTATTCGAGGCGAGCTGAATCTTGGTCGGATCATACATGTCCCAATATTTTTTCGGGGCAACGAAAGGCAGATGCGGCTTGGAAAAACCCACGGCGAGAAAGAACGGTTGGTTCTTCTTGCTCAACTCACCCAGAGCCTGCACCGCCATTTCAGCGACCTTGCCATCATTAAAGGTGTTGTCCGGCGTTTCCGCCCCTTCAAACGCGGGCCCGCGTGAACCGGCCTTGGTGGGCTGTTTTTTTGCGCCCTTCTTTTTGGCATCGGGCTCACCGGTCCCCGCAAACTGGCGTTGGTTCAGCGCCAGATTTTCCGGCAGCGCATACGAGGCTCCACGCGGCGACTGCCACGGCACCGACCAGGTCGGCGCATCATCGAAACTCCCGTGATAAATTTTACCCATACCCTGCACGAAATACCCGTTCTGTTTGAAGTGCTGGCCAAGGGTGACGACGTTCGGGAGCGCGACGCGAAAATGCGTTTCCAAATCCCAGACCTTCGTCGTGTCGGGCCGGGTACCCGTCATCAGACTGGAGCGAGTCGGCGAACACACCGCTTGCTGGCAATACGCCCGATTGAACGTAACGCCGGCCTTGGCGATGCGGTCCAGGTTCGGACTCTTGATATAGCTGGCGCCGTACGCGCCGAATTCAGGACGTAGGTCGTCCACGGCGATGAAGAGAACATGGGGGCGATCCGCCGCACGGAGGGCGGCGCCGGCGGCGAAACAAAGCAGAATGAAGCGAAGCATGGCAGGAGGGTAAAAAGGTTCGGGCGAGCAGCAGGGCGCGAAGGGAAGACTAATTGAGTCGGATCGTCAGATGCGAGATATTCGCGAATCGACGGAGCGTGTTGTCCCCATCGCGTTCCGCTGGCGGCTGGTGTTGTGCGCCTCGCTCGTAAAGCCGTCGATCCAGCGACGTAGGGACAAGCCGCTCCACCTTAACTCCCGCCTTCGGCTCCCTGGGACCGCGGCCGCCCCCGGCCGCATCCGGAATCCCTAACCGAGACACGCCCCGTTCCGGCCCGCCCAAATGTACATATCCCAGGACGAATAGTCGTTTAGCCGGCCACTCGCTTGTTTTTGCGTTTTATTGCATCACATCTGCGGCTTGGTTATCCCTCGCCGAGCCTCGCCCCCACCCATTATGAGACCTTTACTTTTTCCCCTCGTCGTGGCGTTTGCCACCGGCCTCCTGGCTTCTTTCTGCGTAGGTGCGCCCAAAGTGGAACAGCTTGAAGTCGGACCTAAACCCGGCAACCCGCCCAATTATATCATTAGCCGCAACGGACTGACCCTCGCGTCGCTCGTGATGAAAGGCACTCGCAGCGTGGTGGTCGTCAACGGGACCGAAGGGCCGGTATTTGATGAATTCATCCCCATGGGAGGAAGCTCGTTTAATTCTCCTGACTCCGTCCTTTTCAGTCCAGATGGCAAAAGCCAGGCGTATGCGGTACGAGTGGGCGACAACTATAGTGTGGTACGCGACGGCAAAGAACTCTTTCGCGGCCCGTTGGCCAACCGGCCGTTCCAAGGGACGACCGGGCAACTCAGGATGTCACCCGGGGGGAAACACGTTTACTTCATGGACATGGTCTCGCCGGCCCCCAGCCAAAACGCGTGGCGGTTGGTGGTGAACGGCAAGCCAGGTCCGCTCAGCTCCAACAATAATTCGTTCAGCATTTCGTTCAGCCCGGACGACAGCCGCTGGGTCTATACGGCGGCCAAGTTTGGCGGCGCCCGGGACGAAAGATTGATGGTCGTCGACGGCAAGGAAGTGACGAATCCCGGCCAGATCACGCGCTTCACGGCCGACAATAAATTAGTCACCGTGTCACCCGATCCGCAGGGCACATGGACCTTGAACATTGAAGGCAAAACCGCCGTGAAGGGAGTGGCCCAGCCCGAAAAAATCTGGTTCTCGTCGGTTGGCTCCCGGTTTGCGGCAGCCGTGCGCAAGGCGCCGGAGAAAATAGCCCTGGTCATTGACGGCAAAGAAGTGGCAGCCGCCGATGGCGCCAGAAATGTGACCGAGGTCGTGTTCAGTCCGGATGGGAGACGCTACCTGGCGGTCTGCCAAACCGCAGCGGCGAATTTCGTGATCACGGATGGAAAGAAAGGCCCGGAATACCGGACCGTCACTTGGCCAACCTTCACGCACGATTCCTCCCGCGCCCTCTATGTGGTTGGGTCGGGGTCGAAAAGCTTTGTGATCACCGAGGGTCAGGAATCGGCCGGCTTTGAGGGCATCGGCGGGCAGTATGTGAAGCTTGCGCTACCGAAAACCGGCAAACGCTTTGCCTACACCACCTACAATGGCATGAACACGGAGCACACCCTGGTCGTGGATGCGACGCCCATACCCATGAATAAGCGGGCGCCCATGGGGGATTCGCTCGTGTTCAGCGAGAACGGCACCCGGTATGCCCTTGTCGCCACCGCAACCGGTCGAAGCGACATCAGCGCTCTGATCATCGACGGCGAAGAGGTCCCTGGCATGCTTCCGCACCGGATGATGTGGGGCACGTCGGATCAGCTAAATCACATGGGTTATTTCGTCCTTAGCCCCGATGGCCAACACGTCGCTAATGTCGGAACCCGCGGAGCTGAACGCGGCCTCTTTGTGAACGGCAAGCTGGTGAGTTCAACCGGAAGTACGTTCTTCCGGCCAGCCTTCACCCCTGATAGCAAACACCTCATCTGGGTTGCCCTCATCCCCGACAAAACGGTGCGGGACTATGGGGTCTTCGTGGATGGACGCCTGGCCGTGGAGTTGCCGTCTCCGCCCAACGACGGAATTGGCAGCCGTTGGGAAATGACCGCTGACGGTGTGTATCAATTTCTCACTGTCGCCGGCAACGTAATCAAACGTTACCGGGTGACGGCGCCCGACGACACCAGCATCGCCACCTTGCTCGCGGAGGCCGAGAATGCAAAGGCCAAGCTCGCCGCGGATGCGGTTGCCGCCAAAAAGAAAGCCGATGCGGATGCACTTGCCGCCAAGGAGAATGCTGACGCCGATGCCGCAGCCGCGGCGGCGAAACGTAAAGCGGATACCGATGCAGCCGTAGCCAAACGCAAGGCCGACGCCGACGCCAAGACGAAGGCCCGCCTCGATGCCCTTGAAGCCCGCAAAAAAGCTGCCACCGATGCAGCCGCCGCGAAGGCCGCAAAGAGGTAACCAACCGTCATTCCTCGGACGCGCCGTAACAATAAGGGAGTCCAATATCACCTGAGATATGGCCTCTTCCGATGGTAGGGCCAGACCTCCGGGCGGGCCGTTGGAGGCCGCATTTTCTGAGCGCCCACCCGGAGGTCGGGGCCGACAGGAGCTGTCGCCAAAGCCAAGGTGCAGATCCGTGTTTCACCTTCGTCCCTGAAACGGGTCATCTGCCCGGAGTAGCTTTTTCGCCGCGTGGCTTGGCCAGGGCCGCGACCGCTTGGAGATCAACGGCACGCCCGTCTTTGGGAAATGGGAACGGCTCCAATTGCCACTCTTCCGTAAACGAGGCTGCCGCTCCGGGGGCCAGGCGTTCTCTGGGACCGATGGGCTCCAGCTCGCAGCGCGTGACGCCGTCGTAATAAATGCAAACCGTCAGGGCAGCTACTTCGTTGTACACCCGATCCGGATACACGGGAAACCGCTTCACGAACATCACGTCATTGGGCATCACGTAGGCGAACCAACCCGCCTGCGAATCCATCCCCAGTTTGCGATGCTTCGGCGGGCCCACGATTTCGAGAAACCCGTCCCGGGTGCGAATATTGGGATCACTCGGGCGGGCGTTAATCAACGAGCCCGGCTCATACATCACGTAATCATTCGGGAATCGGGTCGGCCGGGTGAGCGGGACAACCGCGATGCCGCCGCCGAGGGCGAGCGTCCGGCTCCAGTGACACCATTCCGTGACCCGTTTCGACACATTGCGAATGGTCTGGGTGCAACGCAGCTGCGAGGTCGTGGCATCGAGCACGAAATCCCGCACCAACTGCACGCCCGTCTCCGGATCTTCCGCGCTCGTCAGTCGCGCGGCGCGAGGTCCGATGGCTTCAGCCGTCCAGGCGCCAGCCCAGAGAACCGGGCGCTTGGGCACGACCATTTCCGGTCCGATGTCGAGTCGGCCGCCGGATAGATTAACCACCGGTGCTCCGGGCTGCATCACCCAACCCGCGTCCGCCGGATCGAGCCAGATGCTGTTCTTGCCGTGCAAGGAATACTCCAGCACGCGTCCCCCGGCCTGGTGACACAGCACGACGCGCGTGACTTCGTTTTCGAGCGCGAGGCACTGCGTGTAACCAAAGAAGTCCACGCGGCTCACGCCGGCAAAGCGCGGCGACTCCGCCGCCTGTAGTCTCATCCCAGTGAGGGCAGACAGCAGCACGAGGACGCGGAAGAAGATCGGCGAAAGTGTCGGCATGATGCGGGGGGGCTTGTGCAGGTTGCCCCCGGCAGCGGCCCGTGTCGCGCCTGAAAGACTTAGCCCGGATATTTCACACTCTGATTTGTCATCGCGAGCCCGAGGAACGAGGGCGTGGCGATCCAGCTAGATGGATTGCTTCGTCGCTGCGCTTCTCGCAATGACAAGGTAACAATAGACGTACCCAGCGTGTAGAGCGTTCACGCCAGAGTGTGAAATATTCCGGTTAGCCCCGTGAGCGACCTTCGCCGAAAATCACTGCCCCGCCCGTCTTAGGGGCGCATCTGCCGGTTGGCGGTGGAAGGCCCCGTGGCGGCGAAGGGACTCGCCGCCCTACCCATCGCGACCTTCGAAAAAGGCGGCGAAGGGACTCGCCGCCCTACCTATCGGGACGTCTGAAAAAGGTAGGGCGCGGACTCCGCTCCGCGCCGGAGCCGGAACCGCCAACCGGCAGATGCCCCGCCCGTCTTATCGAACGCCCGTTCCCAGCTTGCGCTGCTTCCGCCCTGTGGCACAACTCAGGCGCCTCGTTTGTACCCCGCTGGGTCGGCACGCCGTTTCCAGCAGCGCAACCGCCGCTCTTGCGGTTTCCTCCGTGATCTCAGCTTTCCCGCGTTCGAGTCTTCAACTGTCATCCGTCAATTGCTCTCGCTCATGAAAATTTGCCTCTCGCTCGTTCTCTTCTGCACCGCCGGCGTTATCCACGCCGCGGATACGTCATCGCCCGCCTGGCAGATCAAGACCGCGGTCCTCGCGGCTCCCGTCGCGGAGCGCGATGGCGCCACCGTCTTGGGTTATGACGAAACCGGCAAAGTGGTGACGTTGCGCAAAGGGACGAACAACTTCGTTTGCCTGGCCGACAATCCGAAGCAGAAGGGCTTCAGTGTCGCATGCTACCCGAAGGATCTGGAGCCGTTCATGGCCCGCGGTCGGGCGCTCACCGCGGAAGGCAAGAACGCCAACGACATTTTCAAAATCCGCGAGGAGGAGGTGAAGGCCGGCAAGCTTCCGTTGCCCGACAAGAGTATCCTGAACGTCACTACGGGGACAGTCAACGAGACCACCGGCGACATCGCCGACCTCTACACCCGCTATGTGATTTATATCCCCTACGCCACACCCGAGACGACGGGCATTCCCCTTGTCCCCTTGGCCGACGGCGCACCGTGGATCATGAACCCAGGCACGCATCGCGCGCATATCATGATCAATCCGCCCAAGTCGACCGCCGGGGCCAAAGGTACCCCGGCCAGCGACGAGCACAAGAATCACAAGTAAGGCCCGAGTTTGGGGAGCCCGTGGTCTCCAGGCAGATTAAACCCTGGTGCTGCCGCTAGCCGTCAGTGCGAGACGGCAAACCAAGCCCGACCGCATGGAAAGGGCGAGGCCAACCTTGTCATCGCGAGAACGAAGATAAAGGCCATCGCTTCCGTAGCGGGCGAAATTAACACGTCGAATTGTCATTGCGAAGGAGGCTTGCCGACTGCGGCAATCCATCGGGTCGATCGCTGTTTTGATGCTGTGGCTGAGTCCCATGAAAGGGGTCTATCGGCTGGATTGCCGCGCCCGGCGGCCCGGGCTCGCAATGACAACCGATGAATTAATCAGCAGCCCTCCTGACTCCTGACTCCCGGCTCCCGGCTCCCGGCTCCTGGCTCCCAGCTCCTGATCACGCCTGAGGTCGATCGCATCCCCGTTATGAGATCTACCCTGATCTGGGTAGATACGGCGATTGCGTGAGCGCTGCACCGTCCGACTTTCTCATCCATCGATCCGAGAAAACGACAAAGCTGCTTTCACTATGAGTCATTCGTCACACCCCCTCGCAAATCGGGCGCTCTATATCCAGGCCGAGCAGGCGGCAGAAGCGGTTTTCGCCCGTCACCGCACGGAGAAAGTCAGGCGGGAACTCACCCGCAGGATGGACGACGCCGCCTGCGCGATTTTCGTCGCCGCCGGCGCGGCCCAGGACGTCGCCCGCTTTTACGCGACCTGCATCACGTGTGACGTGCTGGAACGCGCGCACCACCGGGAACGGGCCGCGTCAAATTAGAGTCGGTTTCGAGGCGGGGCCGCTAAGACCACAATCTCATGAGATTTAGATTTTTCCGGGGTAGGGCCCGACCTTGGTCGTGGCCTAAACGGCGGGGCGAAAAAGAATCGGCCACGAGCGAACTCGGGCCCTACGACCGATCTCGCACTAAAATCAAAATCACATCAGCTGCTAGTAGAACATCAGATCCGCCCTCACTGGCGCTGGCCTGCGGCTGATTCCTGTGGTGACAACACGCTTCCCTCGACCTTCTCCGCCGCGCCAAATTGCAGTTCACTGAGTCGCCGGTATAAGCCGTCGGGCCGCGCTGCGAGTTCGTCGTGCGTCCCCCACTCCACGACTTGCCCGTGGTCCACCACCGCAATGGCATCGGCGGTCCGCACGGTCGCGAGCCGGTGCGCGATGATGAACGTGGTCCGGCCATGCATCAATCGCTCCAGCGCATCCTGCACCAAGCGCTCGCTTTCACTATCGAGCGAACTCGTCGCCTCATCGAGGATCAGGATCACCGGATCCTTCAGAATCGCGCGCGCAATCGCCACCCGCTGCCGCTGCCCACCCGAGAGCTTCACCCCGCGGTCGCCGACGAGCGTGTCATAGCCTTCCGGGAAGGCCGAAATAAACACGTCCGCATTCGCCAGCCGCGCTGCTGCCCGCACCTCTTCGAGCGTGGCTCCCGGTCGACCATAGCGAATGTTTTCCGCGATGGTGCCGCCAAACAGCGTCACGTCCTGCGGCACAATCGCCATCTGTCCTCGCAAGCCAGCGAGCGAATACTCATGCGCATTTCTACCATCAACCGTCACCCGTCCACTTTCCGGCTCGTAAAAACGCAGAAGCAATGCGGTCAGCGTGGACTTCCCCGCGCCACTTGGCCCCACCAACGCGATTCGCGCGCCCGGTGCCGCTCGCAGGCTCACGCCGCGCAACACCTCAATCTCCCGCCGTGCCGGATACCGAAACGTCACATTTTCGAAAACGACTTCACCGCGCAACCGCCCAGGCAATGCCGCCCCGCCTTCAGGCTCAGGCAACTCGGCGAGTAATTCGCGCACGCGCTGGCTGGCTCCCACGGTTTTTTGCACCTGGCTGAACAGCTCCGCCGCCTGACCCATCGCACTCGCCACAAACGTGGTGTAGAGCACAAACCGGGTGAGTTCACCCGCGCTGATCCGTCCTTCCTGCATCAGCACCGCGCCGAACCAGAGTACGATCACCATTCCGCCAAAAAGGGCCAAAATGAAAAACGCCACAAATACCGCCCGCCACCGCGCCGTGCGCAACGCCGCATCGAGTGCCGCGCGATTGCCACGGTCATAGCGCCCAAGCTCAAAGGCCTCGTTCGCAAACGCCTTCACGCTCGCAATCGCCTGCAGCGTTTCCTCCACAATCGTTGACGTCTCCGCCAGCCGATCCTGAGTCTCGCGCGCATATTTCCGGAGTCGCCGGCCGAAAAATACCGCCGCCCCGATGAGCAACGGCAGCGTGCCCAGCATCACGCCGGTGAGTGGAAGCGAGGTGGCCGCAATCAGGGCCAAGCCACCGCTCAAAAACAGCACTTGGCGCGACAGCTGCGGCAAGGCGTCCACCAATGCTCCCTCGAGTTGGGCAATGTCCGTGGAGAGTCGGCTCGCCAGTTCACCCACCCGTCGCTGACCGAAAAACACCATCGGCAGCGTAATCAGTCGCCCATACGACGCCCGTCGGATGTCCGCCAGCGCGCGTTGCCCGACCGAGTTGAACGAGAGCGCGCTGTTGAACGAAGCCAGCGCATGCAAGGTCACCGTGATTCCCAGAAGCATGACGACTCCGGATACCCCGGACACGGGCCACCCCGGCAGAACGGTCTTTCCGGGATTTACCGCCGCATCAATCAACGCGCCGGCCAGAAAGGGGAACGCCAGCCCCAGTGCCGCGCCCAGGATCAATGAGGCCATGCCGACGCCAAAGCGCGCGCGATACGGAACCAGAAAGCGCAGCAGCTCCGAAGCGGAACGCAGATTCTCCTTATTCAGTTTCGCCTTGGGCAACCGATCCAAAGCCCGCTCCTCCGCCTCTGCATCATTTTGCGCCATTGGAAGAATACGTCACCGGACCGAAAGGAACGCGAACGCGAAGCGCAAAATTCGCGTGACCATGCACAGCCAAGGGTGGAACGGGTTGTCGCGCTCGAGCCGCCGCGGCCGGGACACAGGCGACATCGGCCGTAGGGCCCGAGCTTGCTCGTGGCCGTTTCTTTTCGCCCCACCGTTCAGGCCACGACCAAGGTCGGGCCCTACCCCGGAAAAGTATAAATCTCACGAGATGGTGGTATCAACTAGGGCGCTCAAGCTTAAGTCTAATTTCAATAGACATTGGTTTTCTCCGTCACCGGCAGGAATGCCGGTGTCACGACCTCCGTCCGAGCGAAGGCCCCCCACCGTATCCACCATCGAACTTACGGCGCCTCGTACCCTTGCACGGCAGCAAGCGGCGTAGGCGGCGGCGGCGTGAGGCCATGCGCAATCATGACCTCCTTGATCGCAGCAATCGTCTCGAACGAAGGTTTGAAGTTTCCGTAGCGATGCCCCTCCGCAATCAGCAGTGGCGTCCAGCCTCGCTGATTTTTTTGGTTCCAGACTTCGATCTTCGCGCCTTTCGCATCAAGGAATTTGATTACCTTGGGGAAACTCGCGAAAGCCGCCCCGTGCATCGCCGTGTCTCCATTCTTGGAGACGCCGTTAATGTCCGCGCCGAGGCTCAACAAAAACGCGATCGCCTCCAGCGCCTCATCCTCCGTGCCCGCTTCCTCTTCCGCGGTCCGGGTTCCGAGTCCCGCCGCTGCCATGATCGGAGTGCAGCCGTCGACGTTTGTCAGCGTTGGATCGGCGCCGAGTTCAAGCAGCAGCTTCATGTAAGCCGTATCGGCCGTATCCGCCGCCATCATAAAAGGTGTGCAGCCTTTTCGCGCAATGCGCCCGCCGCCCGAAGGACCACCCGTCAAGCGGGCATTCACGTCCGCACCCGCCGCCACCAGCTTTCGGATCAATTGTTCACTGGTCACCGTGCCCGAACCTTCCGGCTGAGGCAGTCCGTTCTCATCTTCACCACTATCAGGCTTTCGCACCCACGTCAGGACATGCAGCGGCATGTAACCCGAACCGATCTCCTGGGCATTCGCGCCAAGATCCAGCAGCAGCGCGGTCAGTTCAAAATGACCGTTGGTGATCGCCATGATGAGCGGGGTCGTCCCCTTGCGCGGCCCGCGCGGATTGGCCTTAGCGGGCTGCGTTCCTCCGTTAATGTCCACCCCGGCCTTGAGCAGCGCCTGCACAATCGCGGTGTGGCCCCCGCGCGCGGCAAACAGAATCGGCGTAAACCCCGAATCGAGCGGCGTGCGGAAATCCGCCTTCGCCGCCAACAACGCCTCGACCACCGCCGAGTGACCTTCGGTCGCTGCCCATATGAGCGCCGTCTGGCCCTGCGCCAACCGGGCATTCACGTCTGCGCCCCGCCCCAACAACGCCCGCACCGCCTCGACGTTGCCGGTTCGCGCCGCGGTCATCAGCGCAGTTTCGCCGCCGCGGATCGAGGTATTCGCGTCCGCGCCGGCTTCCAGCAACCGTGTCACGATGTCCCCATTGCCATTCGTGCACGCTAACGAAAGCGGCGTCACCCCGTAGCGATTCGGCGTGCGTACGTTTGCGCCCGCCGCCACCAGCGCTTTCACCGTATCCACATGATCGTGACGCACGGCCCAGTGCAGCGCCGTCATGCCGTCCGGCTGCGTCGCATTGACGTTGCTGTCGCGCAGCAACGCGCGCGCCGCATCGAAATCTCGCTTCTCAAGCGCATCCGCCAGCGGCGCCACCGCCGCAGCTCCGGTTGCCGTGACGAGGGCAAACAATCCAAGGGCAAGGCAGCGTTTCATAGAACGAAGGCGAGGCGGTTTCCGCGTCGGGAAAGATTCTCCAAGTGGAGCGGCTTGTCCCCAAGCCGCTGGTTCGACGAACACCGGATGAGGCACAAAGCGCGGCCGCCAGGCCAAGCGCGCTTAGACAATACGCTCCCCTGTTTAGACGGATCTCCGTCCGTCACGTTCATACGGGCAAAGGTGAGAACAGGTCGGTGACCTTGCCGTTACTGTCGGCGAAGTTGTCGATCCTCACGCCAACCTTGTCGAGGAGCGACAAATGCAGATTGGCCAGCGGAACCGGCTGATCGTAGCGGAGCAGGCGACCGCCTTTCATCCCGCCCGCCGCGCCGCCCGCGACGATCGTCGGCAGATCGACGTGGTCGTGGATATTCGGATTGCCGATGCCGCTCCCAAAGAGAATCAGGGAATGATCCAGCAGCGTCCCCGCCCCGTCTGGCGTAGCCTTGAGGCGCTCGAGGAAGTAGGCAAACAACGACACGTGAAACGCGTTGATCTTGGCCATACGCGCGATCTTTGCGGGGTCGTTGCCGTGGTGCGACAAGGGGTGATGCGGATCAGCCACCCCGATTTCGGGATACGTGCGGTTGCTGGTCTCGCGCGCGAGTTGGAAACTGGTGATGCGCGTGATGTCACCCTGCATGGCCAACACCTGCAGATCGAACATCAGTCGCGCATGGTCCGCATACGACGCCGGCACCCCGAGCGGCCGATCGAGGTCGGGCAACGGGTTGTCCATCACGTTGGACTCCGCTTTCTGGATACGCCGCTCGACTTCCCGGACGGTGTCCAGGTACTCGTTAATCTTCGCCTGGTCCGCCGGGCCCACCCGGCGTTTCAATCCCGCGATATCGTCGGTCAGCAAGTCGAGCAAACTGGCCCGCCGACGCAACGCCGAGCGGCGTTCCGCCAGCCCGCCGCCTTCGCCGAACAGGCGCTCGAAAACGATCCGCGGGTGCGCCTCGGACGGCAGCGGCGTGGTCGGCGATGACCACGAGAGATTGTTCTGATAAACGCATGCGTAACCGTTGTCGCATTGCCCGGCCGTCTGGAG
>Ga0163150_10008459_pt1 | contig 11705 bp, 10 predicted proteins | sample OliLakLV19P2IB_FD_148628 | JGI IMG/M metagenome (GOLD analysis project Ga0163150, IMG submission 148628) | Freshwater microbial mat bacterial communities from Lake Vanda, McMurdo Dry Valleys, Antarctica - Oligotrophic Lake LV.19.P2.IB | ecosystem: Environmental > Aquatic > Freshwater > Lake >...
CTACGTGGGGTCGGGCTCGGAGCACTGGATTCGGCCTTTGATGATCTGCTCGCCCCCGAAATCTTCACGGCTGATTTCCGCGCGTTCCTACTGCAAACCCACCAGCTGCTCGAACTCGCGTTTCCTGTGGATCCGAACACGCTGCGCGCTCTGCCCTTTGCGGCTGCTGATTCAGCTCTGGAAGCAGAGATCTTTGAGCTCTCGGCGGAGCTCGGTCTGCCCACACCCAAACTGCTCATTTCGCCTATTTTGGGTGCGATCTGCGTGCCAACCCTGTCGCCTGGGCCTGAGCTGATTTTTGGAAAGGCTGTCGCCGACGCGAGCCCGAGCACGCGCACCTTTCTTATCACGCGCAGCCTGAAGCTCTTGATGTCCCACACGGCTGCACTCACAAGAATTGCGGCGATCGAGCTTTCGCCGATCCTCGCGGGACTACTCTCCACCTTCGACGACCGGATTCAGGTTGCGAGCGTGGAGCCGAGCAAGATCGCCGCGGTGCGCGCTCGAATTCAACCCCATGTCACCACGATAGCGCCCGATCTTCCGCGGCTTGCCGCAAGCGTCGCCCAGACACTCGGGGATCGAGCCAACCAACTCGGCCTACTCACCCATCAGTGGGCCAATCGCTCAGCACTGCTGGCGTACGGAGATCTCAACGCCGCCCTGCAGGCGATCGCGCTCAGCTCAGGCCAGCACGCATTCGGGGATCTGGATCGCGAAGCGCGCGTGAGATTCCTCATGCGCCACAACGAGGCCCGCGATCTCGTCGTCTTCAGCCTCTCAGATGATTACACGCTGGCGCGCGCCCGGCTGTAGCGTTTTCAACGCGGCTCGACTTCAGCGCGGCTCTCCCCGCGCGCCGTGAAAGCTCGCACCTGAATCGTCCGATATCAGCAGCGGATAAGCCCCACGCGCTTGGCGATAACCCGAATACAACAGCACCTTGGAGCCCAGCGCCAGCAGATGACGGGGTAGCTCGGGGTAGGTCCCGGCACTCCATTCTCCGGCATCAAAAGCCACCGAGAAGGGTGTCCAGGTCAGCCCATTATCGCGGGTTGAAGCCACACGGACGACCGTTCCCATAGTAGCGGCAACCACCGTCGTGCCATCGAGGCGAACCATGTCGAGCGGATACTGGCCTACCTTCAACTCAGCGCCGAGCGTGGGAAGATTCATCTCGCGACAACGCTGTTGGTAGGGACAGAGCCCCATTCGGCTCTCGCCAGCAACGCGCATGAGAAGCGCCAGTCCGCGGTCGTCACAACTCGTGGCAATCAACTCCCCGGCGGCCGGCACAGCCTCTGTCTCATACACGAGCAGCTGACCACGGAACGTGCGAACCGAGATCGCGCGCGACGCTGGCTGAACGCCAACCTGTGCAGAAAATGGGCCCGTTGGTCCCCCGCAGCGCTCAACATGTGCTGCACGTGAGCGAGGTACCTCGCGCCACGCGTAGCCATCGCTCGACGAATAGGTTGTGAATCGGGTGCCCGTTGCCAGTGTGACCTGAGCTTGCTGGCCCTCCACGAGTGTCGCGCGTTGCCAACTCGTTCGATCTGGCAGCCCGCGACCCCAGGCGGGCTTCACGAGCGAAGGTTTGAGCAGCCTCCCCGGTTCACCCTGCAGAAGCGGCCAGGCTCTCCGGTAAAGCACGGTGGCGACGTCCACGCCGAGGTCGAGGTCTTCGAGAGAAAAGGCCGTGGCCGTTCCGCTTTCCCACTCGCGAAAGGCCGAAGCAGGGGCGGAAAGTGCGCTCACCAGGCGCGGGGAACCGCCGAGGAGCACCGCAAGCTTGGCACAACGAGCAAAAGGAAGTGCCGCAGCGCCGGAAGACACCAACCTGCGGCGAAGCAGACGCCGAAAATCCCCGTCTGAGCTCAGAAAAAGCTCAGCTCCAGTGGGCCCTGCCATGCAAAGGGCATAGTCAGCAGCCGCAGGACCTACTGAGTACATTCGCCACGCTGCTGTCGCGCGCGGCACCACCAGCAGCACGAATGCCCCTGTCAGGATCAAGAATAGGACCCAGCGCAGGCGAAACGGGGCATTGCCTGCAATGGGCGCCTGCCGGGCAACGAGGGTTGTCACCTCACCAGGTTAGCTTTGTGGCCCAAGCTCGGCCAAATACGCAGCAGCGCGTATTACATTCGCTCGTCGGGACGGACGCGCTTCCTACGACGACGAGCGGCTTCGCTCATCTTCTTGCGCTTCTTCACCGAGGGCTTCATGTAGTGCCGGCGGCGCTTCAGCTCGCGCAGAATGCCCTCAGCCGCCATGCGACGCTTAAGGTGCTTGATGGCACGTTCGATGCCCTTGTCGCCAACGGCGACTTCAAGGGGCTTGCACTGGACGGTCTCGTTCGGGTTCGCCAAGGGGCGGCTGATATGACATTCTGGCCCCCCCATTGCAACCCCCAAAACGGGCAGTTAACGGGCCACGCGGAAAGATATTGCCCATGAACGAACAGCTGAGCCTGACCCCCACCGGCGTCAAAGCCCCCCACGGTGCACGGGAACTCGAAATTTCCTGGGCCGATGGCCACAAGAACCTCTACCCACACGCTATTTTGCGGGGATTTTGCCCATGTGCGGCCTGCCAGGGGCACTCGGGCGAGATCACGTATCAAACGGGAGGCGATCTGGAGCTCCGCTCCCTCGAACCGGTTGGCAACTACGCCCTCGGCCTCACTTGGGGGGACACTCACAGCTCGGGGATCTACAGTTTTCGCTACCTGCGCAAGCTCGGGACGCTCCTTGAGGAGCATGGCGCCGAAGGACTGGTGGCGATGGGCCGGCTCGGGCGCGTGTAGCGCCAATGGCACGAATCGCCGTCGTGACCTCCTCGTTTCCCGAGGGCCCAGGTGACGCTTCGGGACACTTCGTGCTGTCGGAAGTGAACCTGCTATGCCAAGCGGGCCATGAGGTGGTGGTGCTCGCTCCGGGAGCAACCCCGAAACACTTTCCAGCTAACGCTTTCAAAACGCACTGGCTCGGACCTCTTGAAGCCTTTGGCTGGCCAGGACTTCCGACACGTCTGCGAGAGAATCCTTGGCGCGCCGTCAGTGTCGCCAAGTTTGCGTGGCGGGTTCGAAAGGCGCTCCAAGCTCTCGGCCCATTGGATCGGATCATCGCGCACTGGCTATTTCCCTCGGGCGCTCTCCTGCTTTTCGCACCGCGGACCGAATGGGAGATTGTCGCGCATGGTTCCGACATCGAGCTCCTCCTAAGACTACCGCGCTGGCTTTCGCGACCCTTTCTGAACACACTGAAAACAAAGGGCTGTAAGCTACGGTTCGTGAGCGAAGCCCAACAAGCAAAAACAGCGGCTCGCTTTGGCAACACGCTTCCCGAAAGCTACGTGCGCCCCTGCACGCTTGACGTCTCGACCCTCACTCGAACGGCCACCGAACAGGCACTAAAACTCGGGCCAAATCGGCCAATTATTGCCATCGTTTCACGGCTGGTGCCGGAGAAGCGCGTGGCCACCGCGCTCCGTGCGGCCACGCTGATCCCAAACGCACAGGTGGTGGTGGCTGGAGATGGGCCACTTCGAGAGAGTCTCAAGGCTGCCTTTCCCGAAGCGAATTTCGTGGGGCTGCTCGCTCGCCCACTGGCGTTAGGTTTGATCGCTACAGCAGATGTCCTGATTCATGCATCGGAGCTTGAAGGCGCGTCGTCGGTGATACGAGAAGCCCGCGCTTTGGGCACGCCAGTTGTCGCGGCCAATTCAGGAGATCTTTTGGCGATGAGCCAACAGGACAAGGGTTTGTTCGTGCTTTCCAGTCGGGAATCGCGCGACGCTTAGCCGCCGCGGCGAAACGCAGCGAAACCAGACTATTCGTGCCGAACTCGCGGCAGGAGTTCCGCGAAGTTACAGGGGCGGCTGCGACTATCCAGCTGAGGCAACAGGATCTTCTCGAGCGCCAGACGCACCGCTCCGGTGGAACCCGGGAGCGCAAAGAGAAGTGTTGTTCCGCACAGACCCCCAAAGGCACGGGATTGCAACGTGGCTGGCCCGATATCTGCGTAGCTGAGAAAGCGAAAAAGTTCGCCGAAACCTTCGATGGCTTTTGTGACCAATGGGGACAGCGCCTCGGGCGTGACGTCACGCGCGGTAATGCCCGTCCCCCCGGTGGTGATGATGACGTCAACGCTGGCGTCGGCAATCCACCCTTTGACGTGATGTTGCAGGAGTGCCGCGTCGTCTTTAACGATGGCTCGGCCGCGGATTTCGTGCCCGGCTCCGAGCAGCATTTCCACGAGCGTCGCACCGCTCCTATCCGTTTCGAGTGTTCTCGTGTCGCTCACCGTCAGTACGGCAATTCCCAGAGGGTGAAAGGCTGCATCAGGCATGCCCCTACTGTAACCGGATCGCTCAGGCTAGAGTGAGCCGCTTGCACACTTGGCCTCGGCTAACCCCAAAACTTCTGCTGCGGCTGCGCACGCGTTCGACGCTCGTGCTGGTCGCGGCAACGCTGCGCTGCAATCTCCACGAGCCACCCCTGCACTCGCGGGCCGATCAGAGCCAAAGTTCACGGCTCAGCCATTCGAACCCCCCGGCACGGTCCGTCCCTTCGGCACCGCCTGCGGCCTCAGTAGCGGCCATCGACGCACCTCATCTCACTGGGGGCACCGGTTCGGTCCGCGGTGAGTTTGGGTTAATCAGCTCGGTGGAAGAAACTGCCACCCGGGCGGGCGTCGCCATCTTGGAAGCAGGCGGCAACGCGATCGATGCAGCTATCGCGACCGCCTTCGTACTTGTTGTCACCCACCCAAGCGCTGGCAACCTTGGCGGCGGGGGATTTCTCCTCGTACGCCCCGCACACGGCTCCACACTGGCCATCGATTTTCGCGAAACCGCACCCCAGGCGCTGACCCAACGGAAATTTGATAAAATGATCGCGCAGGGTGCCGAAGGCGCCGCCGCCGTAGGTATCCCCGGAACCGTGGCCGGGCTTTGGCTCGCCCATCAGAAGCTTGGCAAGACGCCCTGGCGCGAACTGCTCGCTCCGGCAATCGAGCTCGCCGAAGTGGGCCATCGCGTGCGAGCGCGTGAAGCGTTAACTATTAAGTGGAACTGGGCGAAGCTTCAAAAAACCCGCGAAGCTCGCGAGGCTTTTGGCACCTCCACTGGCCTTCCTCTCCCCGCCGGCAGTCTCGTGAAACGCCCCAATTTAGCCCGTTCCCTGCGCTTGATCGCTGATCGAGGCCGCGCTGGCTTCTATGCGGGGCCGATTGCAGAAGCCCTCACCCACCTCGGACCTGACGGGCTAATCACGCAGGGCGATCTCGATCACTACGAAGCCAAACTGCGCGCACCCCTCATGCTCAACTATCGAGGCTGGCAGATTGAAACCATGCCTCCGCCCTCGGCCGGAGGAGTTAGCCTGGTACTATTGCTGCGATTCTTGGCTCAGCAAGGGAGCGAGCAGTTCGCGCGAAATTCCGTTGAAGGCCTGCATCTGTTGGCGGAAGCCTCACAGCGAACTCAAGCTGAACGCCGGTTCTCCGTCGCCGATCCGGATCGCTTGCCGCTCCCAGAAGCGGAAGCCACCCGTCAGCGTTGGCTCACAGGTCCCCTGCCCTTCGCCGATCATCCGATCTTGGCCAATTCCACAACACCCTCCCCAACGTTGCATCCGTTGTATGCGCAGGCGCTGAAGGAGCTGGAGCACACCACTCACCTCTCAGTCTCGGATGCGGAAGGCATGGTCGTGAGCCTGACAACGACGCTTTCGGCTGGATTTGGGGCAAAACTCTGCGCACCCGGGACTGGGATCGTGCTCAATAATTCCGTGGCGGCCTTCGGCACCGGAGGGGTCAACACGATCGCACCTGGTTTTCGCACCGTGAGCTCAATGGCCCCAACACTCGCCACGCATCCGAGCGGTACTACACTCGTCCTTGGCTCACCGGGTGGCGACACCATTCCCAGTACGATTGCTCAGATCCTCACCGATCTGGTCGATCATCAAAGCACACTGGCGGACGCCGTTCGTGCAACCCGCGTCCACCACGGCTTCGTGCCAGACACGGTCCAATATGAACGCGATCCCCCGCTTCCAGCCAACGTGATTTCGGCCCTCAAGCAGAAAGGCCACCGCGTCAAGGCGCGCAGCAGCTTTGGTGACGCCAACAATCTGCTCATTGTTCAAGGGGTCGGGTACGCGATCGCCGATGAACGCGAAGGTGGGCTCGCCCTCGCCGCCAGTAAACGAGCTAATTAAGAACGAGTCGGTAATCCGCTTGGGATCCGCCAGCGATCATTCCCGAGGGGCAGGCGCCGGCTCCGGTTTGGCTGACTCTTTCACAGCAGGCACAGTGCCCGAAGCACTCGGGAGCAACCCGAACACTAACTTGAGGTCGCTCCCATCTACCCGGCTCTTCCGCCGGCGGAAACCGTCTTTGACCAAAATCACCGAAAGCGAAGCGCCTGCCGGCACCTCCAATGTTGCCGGTGTGAATCCCCGATCGAGCCATTTGGTCCCTTCGATCACGTAGACTCTTGCCGAACTCGGAACGGACTCGATGAGAACGGCCTTATGCACGGCTCCAGCAGTGTTTCCTGGAGTCTGAACCGGAACCGTCGGCCCTGCAGAAGGCGCAGTCTCAGGAACTCCGCTTGCCACAGAAGGCGCGGTCTCAGGAACTCCGCTTGCCACAGAAGGCGCGGTCTCAGGAACTCCGCTTGCCGCAGTCGGATTCAACTGTTCGGATACGACGGCGGTGGGCGCGGGCAAGGAATTCGGCGCTGCGGGCGTCGTTGGTTTCACTGGCTCCCGTGCACTCACTGGTTCATTCGCCTGCGGGCTTTGGGACTTCGGAGGCGACTGACTAAAAAAGACAAACACCAAGACAGCCACTAGCGTTAGCGACATGAGCGGAATGATCATACGTGAAGAACGTGCTGACTTCGGCGCGACGGGCTCACGAGCAGGCAGTGGGACTGAACTCGCCGCCACTGGCTTCTCTGCGACGGCCACTGGCTTCTCCGCGACGGCCACTGGCTTCTCCGCGACGGCCACTGGCTCAGCTTCTTTCAACACCGCGGCTGCGGCTGCAGGCTCTCTGGCTTCCTTTGGTACCAAAGGCGCTTTGGGCACCTTCGGCAGCGGGTCAGCCTGAGGCAGCGCACTCACGCCCGGAGCGTCTGGCGGCACCGATGCCGCCTGGGGGGCAGCGGCTTCGTCTGGCCATTCGGAGTCAATGGCCTCGGTGTCGAGAGCTTGATTTCGCTCCGGGATCCAGGATGGAGTCGGAGCTTTGGGCTCCGTACCACTGGCGTGGCTGGTGCGGGAGGACGCGGAAGAGCGTTGTGAGTCGGACATGACGATTGGTTCGGGTCCCTTGAACAGCGCCCATTTGGGCCGCGCGGAGACTACCCAGGTGGCCGACAATGTCGAGGGCGGCTCATTTCGCGCCACAGCAGCTTGCAAACCGTTGCACACCGAGCAGGCTAGGCTTCCGTTCGCAGCACCACTTTCCGATATCGACACATGATTCATAGGCATTTCGGGCGGTTTTTTGTCATGGCTTGTTTGCTAGGTGCGAGAGCGCTACCCAGTGCCGGCCCATGGACGAACTTTCGCGCGTCATATCGCGTCGCCGCACCTTCGCAATCATTGCGCACCCCGACGCCGGAAAAACGACGCTCACGGAAAAGCTCCTCTTGTTCGGAGGCGCGATCCAGCTGGCAGGAGCTGTCCGCGCACGCGGTGAACAACGACGCACCCATTCGGACTGGATGAAGGTGGAGCGTGAACGCGGCATCTCGGTCACGGCCTCGGCTATGACGTTCGAATACGACGAGCGCACCTTCAATCTGCTCGACACCCCCGGCCACCAAGACTTCAGCGAAGACACCTATCGAACGCTCACCGCCGTCGACTCAGCTGTGATGGTGTTGGATGTGGCTAAAGGCATCGAGGGGCAAACTCGCAAGCTGTTCGAAGTGTGTCGCATGCGCGATGTGCCCGTGATCACCTTCGTGAATAAACTCGACCGTGAGGGCATGGAGCCGTTTGAGCTACTGGACGAAGTGGAGCAATCGCTGGCGCTCGACGCCACACCTGCAAGTTGGCCGATCGGGATGGGGCACCGCTTCCTTGGTTGTTATGACCTCGTGCGTGACGAATTGGTCCCGATGCCGAAGGGTGGCATGACTCGCCTACCGGTGGGTATTCCCTGCAAAGGGCTGAGCGATCCAAAGCTTGGGCAGCTACTGCCCCCTGAAGCGCTGCAGAAGCTCCGCGAAGAGGTCGAAATGGCGCGCGCTTTGTGTAAACCCTTTGATCGGCAAGCCTATCTTGAAGGTCACTTAACGCCCGTCTACTTCGGCAGCGCCTTGAACAACTTCGGCGTGCGTGAACTCTTAAGTGGCCTATGCGAGCATGCGCCACCACCGACCACGCGCCCCGCCGTCGAAAGAGTTGTGCATGCCACGGAAACAGCGGTAACCGGCGTTGTTTTTAAGATCCAAGCCAACATGGATCCGAAACACCGTGACCGCATCGCCTTCGTCCGGCTCTGCTCCGGCCACTTCACGCGCGGCATGAAGCTGAATCACGTCCAGAGCAACACCGTGCTCAAAGTGCACAATGCGGTTCTCTTCTTGGCGCAAGAGCGCGGGTTGGCCGAGGAAGCCTACGCCGGCGACATCATCGGGATCCCGAACCACGGGAAATTGCGCGTTGGCGATACCCTGACCGAGGGTGAGAAGCTGCACTTCACTGGGATCCCCAGCTTTGCACCCGAGCTCCTGCAAACGGTCCGCCCCGCCGATCCTATGCGCGCTAAGCACCTGCAGCGTGCGCTTGAGCAACTCGCTGAAGAGGGTGCTGCGAGTGTGTTCAAGACTCGCATCGGCTCGAACTGGATTGTCGGCGTCGTCGGCTCACTGCAATTCGATGTTTTGGCAGATAGAATTCGCACCGAATACGACATCGCCGTGCATTTCGAAAGCACCTCGCTCTTCACCGCCCGCTGGGTAGAAGGCGACGAGCCGTTGGTTTTACGCAAATTTGCTGAAGATAATCAGGGTGCTATCGCCGACGACCACACGGGCGCACTCGTGTTCTTAGCGCGCAACAACTGGCACCTCGAGACCGCCATCAAAGAAAATCCCAAGCTGCGGTTTGTGAAGACGAAGGAGCAGACCCACTAGTCAGACTCAGACTCATCCGGCTCTTGGCGGAAATATCGACGCGAGGTCGATCTCAACGTCGTCGAACGGGTGTAGCGCAGCGCTCCCGGTATCCCCGACTACTTGTTCGACGACGTAACCTTCGCGGACGAGCCGCAGCACCGTGAGCGTCCGATTCAAGGGCTCAACCAACCAGTACCAAGGGATCCCAGTTCGTTGGTAGAGGGCTCGCTTCTCCCCCTGATCGTGAAGAGCCGTCCGTGGAGACAGACCTTCGCAGACCCAATCCGGTAGATGACGCACAGGACGCTCCGCAGGAAACTCCGGAATGCGCTCCTTTCGCCATCCAGAAATGTCGGGACGACAAATGTCGTGCGGTCCGAATTCGACGTCTACGTCCTGGATCAACCACCAGCCACCTGGTCCACCCCGACCACGCTGGAACGGTCCCCTCAGTTCCGCGTAGATTTCGCCCAGCGTGCTTTGGTGCGCAGGCGTGGGCGACGGCTGGAGCGAGATCTCTCCCCCGATGATCTCCGCGCGATCTGCGTCGGGCAAAGCAAGCAAGTCGGCATAGGTTGCCAGTCGTCTCGCGGGTTCGGGCACGCCCCATTGTGTCACGACGGGGACTCTTCGCCAAAGCACCTTGTAAACACAGCTCAAACGCGGAAGGTTGCGGCGGAACTCGCACGTGCGAAGGCGCGGCCCTCCCACCGTCGCCGACCTTCATCATGGCTGGGCTCACCGCGCGGTCGACATCGTGGAGCGTGGGCGGGAGGACAGCGTCCATCTGATCAGGCAGCCAACGGTGGCTCACCTCTGACTCGTGAGCGCATACACCATGTCGCCCACGAAGCGTTTGAATGAATCATTCTCCACGAACTGCTTGTAAACCTGAGTGTCGTCTTTCAGCAGAGTTGCATGACTTTTCCCAGGGCTTCGTCGTGGGCCATACGCGCGGTATGGGGCGTGTTCTCTTTCGCGTTTTGGTAGGCGGGGTCGGAGGCGACCTTTGGCGCGATGTCATCACGAATTCGCTTCGCCACGCGATCTGTATCGCCGAACAGTGTGCCGAACTGTTCATTGAACGTCTTGAGTATGTTGCTCAGGCGGTCGAGTTCGGGATCAGGCTTATGGCCGCTGGCACTGGTCGGAACGGGCTCGATTTCCGCATCCGCGTGGCCCCATCGGTGTGGCCCTTGTCGAATGGCAAAAACCACGAGTTCTTGCCCGCGAGCCGGGTGCACATTTGCACCGCGCTTTCGTCCACCGCGAAGTGCACCACGCACCGGCCGAACTCGAACAGCCGCTCGCGTGGGTCACGGTCGCGTTTGTACTGCTCAACCGCGTCCAGCACTGTCTGATTAGTGAGGCTGTTCTTGAGTTCGAAAGTGGCGATAGGCAGACCATTGATGAACAGCCCGAGATCGAGCGCACGACGCGGTTGCCAATCTCCCCCGAAAGCCGCGCCAGGAACTTGAGGCGGCCCATGTCCTTGGCCTCATCAGCATCCGCGCTCGCCAGCTTTTCGAAAGCGTCGGGCTGCGTGGCACGCAGGAAGGCGAAGAGCTGCCGCACATCCAGCGCATAGGCGCGCTCGTAGTCCTTGGCGCTGCCCGCGCTGTAACCGGTCCCACCGTAGGTCGTAACAGGCTCGGCCAAGCGGTCCGCTTGCGGGAGGACAGCGAAACCATCCGTGCCCGTCATGTGCCGCATGATCAGCGTCTCAAGGCCTTTTTCGGTGGTGTCGGTGGTCATGAAGGCCGGCGTCCTAGCTGGGGAAGATGGGAACCGATCAAGCAACCATAAAGCAATCCTTGCACGTTCGCGGCCTTATGAATCGACCACTGCCCTGACTGCCCGTACCGCCGATCAACAACCCATCAACAGAGCAAACTGCCACACAACCATATGTAATTATTACATTTATGCTGCCGTCATGCCCTCGTGAGCGGGCACTTTTCGAATGGTCGTCAACACAGAATTGACCGTTCACGAACGCACCTCGACCGCCCACCACGGAAGATACTTCATCTGGCTTGGTGCCGCGTCGCGCTCGCGAGGCACGATCAACCCACTCGCCAGCGCGTCACGGATCAGGCGAGAAGCGGTGGCACGGTTAGGGAACGTGATGCCGAATCTTTCCCGGACCGAGGCGTTGGTCAGAAATGCCCCGTGCGGGTACATGAGGCCTGCATGGAGGTAGCAAGCACGAACGCGTTCCTGCGGCATCGCAAAGCGAGGCCCGTTGTTCGGTGATGCACGCGTCGTCGACGTCGCGCAAAACGTCGTCGGCGATCCCCCAGATAAAGGAGACGATCTTATTGTGCGTTGCCTGATCCATTAACGGGGTTGCTCGATGCTAGGGACGGGGTGCGGTGGGCCACCCGCCATATAACAGCAACCCGCGACGGCGCGCACAGCTCATTTTCAACGGGACGCCCGCAGGTCTGCGTTCTTTTTCTCCGATCGGATTCCGGATGGCCAAGGGCGACCAGCCTTTCATACTTTTCGGGACCGTAGGCGGCACGGACTCGTTCGTTGTTGGCTTCGCTGCTGCAGCTCAA
>Ga0163150_10008461_pt1 | contig 11703 bp, 10 predicted proteins | sample OliLakLV19P2IB_FD_148628 | JGI IMG/M metagenome (GOLD analysis project Ga0163150, IMG submission 148628) | Freshwater microbial mat bacterial communities from Lake Vanda, McMurdo Dry Valleys, Antarctica - Oligotrophic Lake LV.19.P2.IB | ecosystem: Environmental > Aquatic > Freshwater > Lake >...
GGGTTAGGGACCAGGTTGAAGGCGAGGTCGAGGGGGAAGTGGTGGTCGCGGACCTGCTGGTCGCGCTGGTGCTCCTGTTTAGAGTTAGGGGGAAGGTTTGGCGTATTGCTCGGCGCTCATGATCTCGATGCCGACGAAGGGCTCGTTGCCTTCGACCCAGGCATCGTGGCCAGGGGGGATGGTGTAGGACTCACCGGGCCCGATGCTTTTTGTTGTGCCGTCAGTGGTGACCACGGTCAGCTGTCCCGACACGGCGTAGCCGACATGGGAGTTCTGACAGGACTCGGTGTTCACGACTGGTTTGATGCACGCAGACCAGCGCCATCCGGGCTGGAAGGTGAAGCGACCGAGCGTGTAGCCGTCGAGGCGTACGACCTCGACGCGTGTCTTGTCCGGAGTGCGCACCTCGTCGGGGTCGCTATGGGACTTCACCTCGAACTTCGAAACGGTGACTGGAGTTGACATGAGAACCTCCGCTGATCTTCCCGATCAGGCTGCGTGGGATGTGCGATGGGAGTCTGGCGCCCCGGTCCGGGTCACACGAGTGTCGCCTCAGAATCTTATCCGAACAGTCGGGGCGTCTTTTACGTTCTTTTCTTGCTGTTCTTGCTTTGCTTTTTTTGTTGCGTCCGGTTGCGGGGTGGAATGGCGTTAGGTGAGAAAGGAATGCTGGCGCAAGGTTTGGCTAAACGAAACAGGATGACATGACGAGTGAGAAAGCGCCCCCTTCGCTAGGAAAAGGGCGATAGGGACTATGTAAAGCGCGCTTAGGGTTTCCCGTTCGCGGAGACGAGGATGCGGGCCTGCATGTTGGGGTGGAAGTCGCAGTGGTACTTGTTCGCCCGGGCGGTGTCGAAGGTGTAGCTGTAGGTCTCGTAGGGGAGCAGGGTCCCGGAGTTGAGGGGTCCTGCGGGCTGGCCGTCGTTGTGATCGGAGTCGACGGTATGGGCCGTCGTGTCGTTGTTGGTCCAGACGACGGTGTCACCGGTCTTGATTTTGAGGACCCCGGGCTCGTACGCCATGTCGACGATGGAGACCTGCCAGGTGACAGGATCCCATTCCGCAACTGGAGCGCGATAATTTGTCGCGCTCGCGCCTGGTCCCATGGCGAGGAGTACAAAGAGCGTGGAGCCTAAGAAGGCTGTTAGGTGTTTGCCTGGCATGGCTAAAGCACCTCCACATTTGAAGTCGATCCGTAACTTGAGCCGTGCGAGCACGGTCCATTGAATTGGACCACCGCGCGTCACTCGAGGTTGTGAGTGTGGACGTCGCTGAGCTGGGAACGCATCATGAACTCTGAGGCATCGCGCTTGTCACAAGGGCAGGTGGCGGGGTGTTCTCGCACGTACACCGTTGCTCCAGAAAAACAAAAAAAGGCGGACGGTCAGACCATGCTGCGAGTGGAAAAGCTGAGCGAAGTGGGGTTGCTCCTGACGGATACGATCCGGGGGACGGTGGGGCCGGGAGTCGATGTGCGGCTCGCGAGTCCGGTGGAGGATCCGGATTCGGGGGATCCGTCGGTGCGGGTGAGTTTTCTGTGGATTACCCCATCATCGGCATCGCGCAATGAAAAAATGGAGAATCTGCCGGATGGCCGGAATTCGCCGGTGTCGTCGACGCTGCATGTGTTCTACATGATCTCCGCGTGCGGGACGAGCGTGGCCGGGAACTGCATCGCGGGGCACGATCTCTTGGGTCAGATGATCGCGCAGTTCAACAACGCGCCCACGATCAACAGCCCGGATGTCGGCGAATCGGGGGACGGTCTGAATGTGATGCTCGCGCCTGCTGATGCTGAGCTACTGGGGCGCATTTATCGCAACATGCAGGTCCGTCCGCGACCGTGGATGGTGGTGGATGTCGGTCCGATTCAATTGGGTGGGGGTACGGAAGAGTCTTAGCAGGAGAGCTCGTACGCTTCCCGCAACCAGTCCTGTACTTCGGCATCGATGGCGGCGGGAGAGTCCATCAGGATGTCGAAGTAGAAGCGATTGCGCGAAACACGTTCGATTTTGCGGATGCGCGGGCTCTTCAGCTCGATGCCCGATTTGATGGTCACGAGCAGTGCGACCTTGCGGGTATGGACACCGGCGATCGCGGATTTCGCCATGATGTGAATGCTGCTTTTGGATGGCTGGACCCAGATCGGCCCGCATTCTTCGGCAGCCGCGACCAGCGCATCGTAGGTCGCGCGCACGTGCGGCTCGGTCCGTGCGAAGAGCGAATCGACTGCGGCTCGCTGGCTCTCCGGCGTGTCACCCGCGAATTTCCGTGATCTGGCGTAGGGCATCGCTGCCGCCTCGTGGGTGCTGGGGAATAACGTGGGAGTTTAGGTTACCTGGGCGTCGTCGCACCATCGCAGGACCCGCAGGGCGCGGAGGGTGTTCCAGCGGCTGGGGAGATTGTCGCCGGGTTCGAGGGGGAAGTGGATGGCGCCGGGATAGGTGTTTTCGAGAAGCCAGGTGCCATCGGGTTGTTGTTTGGAGCGAAGGTGGTCGATGGCTTCGCTCATACGGGGATCGGGCGAATAGCGCGCGACGCGGAAGTAGTCGAGGGCGCGGAGGATGTCGTAGTGCCAGCGGATGGGGAATGCGCACTGGAGCCATTTTGGATTCACGATGTCGCCAGTGCTTTTTCGACGCATCAACAGTCGTTCCAACAGATATTCCTCGCCGCGGATGCGGGAGGCGATGGATGCGGGTGATCCGCCGGTGGATTGTTCATAGGCGAGGAGTCCTTCGAGGACGTTGATGGTCGAATGGAATGAGGAGCGGACCGATCCGTTCTCCGCTTCGCAATTCCAACCGCCATCGGCCATTTGCTCGCCGATGAGTCGCTCGATTAAGCGCTCGACATGCTGCGTCTGATCAAAGTAGACGCCGAGGGCGACGACGCGTCCGTTGATGCACGGCTCGACCTCGCCCTCGAAAAACGGCTGGTTGTCGTGCTCCCAACGACAGTGGGCGTGGACCTGCGCGATCGCTTGGCGTACGCGCGCATCGTGCGGATCGATACCGAAATCGCGCAGGAGCTGGAGCGTGGGCAGCGTGGAGGTCCAGGGTTGTCCGACCGCATCGAGGGTGGACCAGTCGAAGTCGCCGGGGAAGCACGCGCCGCCGGCCCACTGTCCGTCATCGCCCTGCAAATCAAGCAGTCGCGCCCCCCATCCTTCGTGAGCGACTCGCGCCCGCTCGGTCGCGATTTCCTCAGCGGGCGTATCGGCGAGGTCGCGCAGCACCTGCCAGCGGATCGCGGGATCGGAGTCGAGGAGCCAGGGGAGGAGTAAGTCGATCATGGGCGCTGTGGGTACTTTGTTGGTTTCGCCGCGTCGTGCTCATTGTAGAGGTGTTCCGATGGAAGGATGGGGCCCGGTGACTCACGCTTTGCGTAAATCACCTATATTGAATCGCGTTGGAAACGCTGAGAGGCGTTCGTACGCATGGAACGCCTTCGTTGGAGCCTTACGTGAACCAGTATCGTCGCCTGTGGTTCGGACTCTTCGCCGTGATTCTCGGGTCATTCGCGGTGCTCGGATGGGGTGGCTACGATATTTACATGAAGGCTCCGCCCATTCCCACTGAGGTGCGGAATGCGGCAGGTGAGGTGCTCTACACATCCGCTCAAATCCAGAATGGGCAGAATGTTTGGCAGTCGATGGGTGGGCAGGAGGTCGGCAGTATCTGGGGGCATGGCGCGTATGTGGCGCCGGACTGGTCGGCGGATCACCTGCATCGCCAGGCTGTTGGGCTGCTTGAAATCTGGTCGGAGCGAGATTACGGGCGGAGCTACGACTCGCTGAACGTCGAGGAATCGGCCGCGCTCCGCGCCCGGCTCCAGGGGGAAGTGCGGGCTAACACGCACGACCCGGGGACTGGTGTTGTGACGGTGTCCGCTGATCGTGGGCAAGTGCTCCGTGATCTGGACGAGTATTACGGTCGACTGTTCAGCGACGATCCCGAACTGGCGGAATTGCGGAGTGATTACGCGATCCAGAGCAATGCGATCCCGGATGCGGGGCGTCGGCAGGACATGGCGGCGTTTTTCTACTGGACCGCCTGGGCGTGCGGTACTAACCGTCCCGGGCAATCGATCACGTATACGAACAACTGGCCGCATGAGCCGTTGATTGGGAACCTGCCGACCAGTGCGCTGATCATCTGGACCGGAGTCAGCCTGGTCCTGCTTTTGGCGGGGATCGCGGCGCTTGTGTCCTATTTCGCTGTCACAAAGCACCACCCGGAACCGGAAATGGAGATGCCGGTGACAGATCCTCTGCAAGCGCTGAGTCCGACCCCGTCGATGCAAGCCACGCTCAAATACTTCTGGCTTGTTTCGGCCCTGATCCTGGTGCAACTGTTCATGGGTGTCCTGACCGCGCATTACGGAGTGGAGGGGACGGGATTTTATGGTCTGCCGATCGCTGAGTGGTTGCCGTACGCCGTGACGCGAACGTGGCATACGCAACTGGCGATCTTCTGGATCGCGACTGCGTGGCTGGCTACGGGGCTGTTTATCGCTCCGGCAGTCGGTGGTCATGAGCCGAAGTTCCAGAAGCTCGGCGTCGATTTCCTGTTCATCTGTCTCCTCATCATTGTGGTCGGGTCGTTCGCTGGGCAATGGTTCGCGGTCCAGCAAGAGCTCGGTGCGCTGCAAAACTTTTGGTTTGGGCATCAGGGATATGAGTATGTCGACCTGGGCCGGTTTTGGCAGATCTTTCTGCTGATAGGGCTGATCCTGTGGTTCGCGCTGGTGGTTCGTGCCCTGCGGCCCGCGTTCTCGCGACCGGAGGAGAGTCAGGGGCTGCTGGCGTTGTTCCTCATTTCGGCTGCTGCCATTGCTGGCTTCTACGCGGCCGGGCTCATGTGGGGTCAGCACACCAACCTGGCCATCGCGGAGTACTGGCGGTGGTGGGTGGTGCACCTCTGGGTGGAAGGCTTCTTCGAGGTGTTCGCAACGGTCGTCATCGCATTCCTTTTCACGCGTATGGGGTTGCTCCGAACGGAGTCCGCGACACGCGCGGTGTTGTTCTCGACGATCATCTTCCTGAGTGGCGGGATCATCGGGACCTTCCATCATCTCTACTTCTCGGGTACCACGCCTGCCATTATGGCGCTGGGTGCGAGCTTCAGTGCGCTGGAGATCGTGCCGCTGGTGCTGATTGGATTTGAGGCGTACGAGAACCTGACCCTGAGTCGGGCGAGGCCGTGGGTGCGGGAGTATCGGTGGCCGATTTACTTCTTCGTGGCGGTCGCCTTCTGGAACATGGTGGGTGCCGGCATCTTCGGATTCCTCATCAATCCGCCCATCGCTCTCTACTACATGCAGGGGCTCAACACCACCGCGGTCCACGCGCACACGGCGCTGTTCGGGGTGTATGGCACGCTGGGGATGGGTCTCATGCTGTTCTGCCTGAAGGGTCTGGCAGTCCGTCGCCGGTGGAAAACGGGTGTGCTGTGCTACGCCTTCTGGTCGATCAACATTGGCCTGTTAGTGATGGTCCTGCTGAGCCTGTTGCCGGTGGGCATCCTGCAGACGGTCGCGAGTGTGGAGCAGGGCTTGTGGTACGCCCGTTCGGCGGAGTTCATGCAGGCCCCTCACATGCAGACACTTCGCTGGTGGCGTGTGCCGGGCGACATGATCTTCGCCTCGGGAATTGTGGCGCTGGTCTGGTTCGTCGCGGGTCTCAAATTCGGATGGTCAGTGGAGCCGCTGGATGGTCCCACGGCCACGGACGACGGGATCCTGCCTGGCATCGCCGCGTCATAACTCGAGACGAGCGGGTAGCAGGAGTTCGCGTTCCCGACTACCCCTGGTTTGCTGGTCGCTTCGGCTTCTTGGTCGAATTCCCGGCTGTATTGAGCTTTACGGCGGCTTTGATGAGGGCCTTGAACGCTTTCTCGTTGAGCTTCTCGCCTTCATGGATATCGATTGCGCGACGGGTCCCGCCATCAAGGCTGGCGTTGAAGAGATCAGCGGGGTCGGGCAATGCGGCGCCCTTCGCGAAGGTGAGCTTGACGTAGTTCTTGTACGTCTCGCCCGTGCAAATGATGCCGTCGTGCTCCCAGACTGGGATGCCGTTGGGATTGGAGGCCTTGACCCACTTGGACGTCTCGACGACATCGGGATCGGCTGATGTGATGAGGGTACGGACGTGGTCGAGCATCGCCTCGCGCCAGTCGCCCGTCGCTTGGGAAGCTGTAGGCGCTGCGGTTTTCTTCGCGGTCACTTTTTTCTCGACGGTCTTTGTCGCCTTCACCTTGGGGGGCTCCTTTTGCTTCGGAATGCCCGCTTCCCAGCCGGGGAGTTTGGCGGCCTGTTTGCACCAGGCGGCGAGCTGCTTTTCATCGAGCTTGTCGCCCTCGTAGATATGGAGGTAGCGCATGCCCGCATCTTTGGAGCCCTCTGGTGGCATCGGCTTCAGCAGGGTGCCATCGAAGAATCCGACTTTGAGGTACTTGGTGAACGTGTGGAAGCTGATGCTCCAGCCTTGGCCTTCTGTGCGATAGAAGGGGGAGTTCCACTTGACGGCTTTGATGACGTCGGGGAGGGTGCGCGTGATGAGGGCATCGAGTTGGCGTGCGGTGTCGCTGCGCCATCCGGGGATGGCATCGATGTATGCCTGCACGGGGGCATCGCCATCGCCCTTCGCGATTTGGGGATTCCCCCCCGACAAGAGGACCGGCGCTTTCGATGATTTGCTCGCCATCCGCTCTTACGCTCCCGCTTCCACATGTTTTGCGAAGCGGTCGAGGATGGCCTGCCAGCCGGCACGTTGGAACTCGACAGGGTGGGTCTCCTCCGGGTCGAACGTCTCGCGGACCTTCACTTTGCCGTCCTGTTCGACGAACTCGACGATGAGCTCGCGATCGCCGAATGTGGATTCGATCCGCTCGTTCGGGATGATTTTGGTGTAGGTGCCGGCGAAGTCAAAGCCGAAGCTGCCGTCTTTCGCCTCCATGCGCGACGCGTACATGCCACCCTCACGGAAATCGACTGTTGCGGCGGTCGTGTGCCAGTCATCGGATGCGGCGTTCCACTGCACGATGTCCGCGGGTGTATTCCACGCCTCCCAGACACGCGTCATCGGTGCGGCGACTGTGGTTTCGACTGTGATCTTCATGGGGCTCGCTCTCTGTGGGTGATGCGGGACGACGGGGTCCGGTGGTTGGGACTCCCTGCAATATATCGCCTCTTTGCCGGCCGCAAGAAAAGGCTACTTGAGCTCGAAGCGGTCGGCGTTCATGACGTGGGTCCAGGCGGCGATGAAGTCGTGGATGAACTTGGTTTGGTTGTCGTGCTGAGCGTAGACCTCGGAGACGGCGCGGAGTTCGGAGTTGGAGCCGAAGACGAGGTCGACGCGGGTGCCGGTCCATTTTTTTGCGCCGGTGGTGCGGTCGAAGCCATCGAAGAGGCCTTCGGTGGCGGCGGGCTTCCACTCGGTGCGGATGTCGAGGAGGTTGACGAAGAAGTCGTTGGTCAGGACGCCCGGCCGGTCGGTAAGGATGCCGTGCGACGTGTGTCCGACATTGGCATCGAGGGCGCGCAGGCCACCGACGAGGACGGCCATTTCGGGGGCGGTGAGTCCGAGGAGCTGCGATTTGTCGAGGAGCATTTCCTCGGCGGCGGTTTTGACACCGGCGCGGGCGTAGTTGCGGAAGCCATCGGCGCGTGGCTCGAGGGCGGAGAAGGAGTCGACATCGGTCTGCTCCTGAGTGGCGTCGGTGCGTCCGGGGGTGAATGGAACCGCTACCGTATGTCCAGCCTGTTTCGCGGCTGCTTCGATGGCGGCGGATCCGCCGAGGACGATGAGGTCGGCGAGGGAGACGCGCTTGCCGCCGGTCGCCTTGGCGTTGAATGCTGTCTGGATCGCTTCCAGCTTCCCGAGGATGACCGCGAGTTCTGCAGGGCGATTGATCTCCCAGTCTTTTTGTGGCGCGAGGCGGATGCGTGCGCCGTTAGCCCCGCCGCGCATGTCGGATCCGCGGAAGGTTGAGGCGGAGGCCCAGGCGGTGCCGACGAGCTGCGATGTCGTGAGGCCGGAGGCGAGGAGCTGTGTTTTGAGCGAGGCGATGTCCGAGGTATCGATGAGGGGATGGTCGACTGCGGGGACGGGGTCCTGCCAGATGAGGACTTCCGATGGCACTTCCGGACCGAGGTAGCGTGCGCGCGGCCCCATGTCGCGATGGGTCAGCTTGAACCAGGCGCGGGCGAAGGCATCGGCGAACTGGGCGGGATTTTCGTGGAAGCGTCGGGAGATCGAGTTGTAGGTGGGGTCCATCTTGAGCGACATGTCGGCGGTGGTCATCATCGGGCGATGTTTGATCGAGGGGTCATGAGCATCAGGGATGAGGTCGGCTTCCTCGCAGTCGATGGGATGCCATTGTTGTGCGCCGGCGGGACTCTTCCCCAGTTCCCAGTCGTACTTGAATAGCATGGTGAAGTAGCCGTGGTCCCAGGTGGTGGGATTGGGTTTCCAGGCGCCTTCGATGCCGCTGGTCGTGGTGTGGATGCCCTTGCCGGAGCCGAACTTGTTGGTCCAGCCGAGGCCCATCGCCTCGATGGGGGCGCCTTCGGGCTCGGGGCCGACCAGTGCGGGATTGCCAGCGCCGTGCGCCTTGCCGAAGGTATGTCCGCCTGCGACGAGCGCGACGGTTTCCTCATCGTTCATCGCCATGCGCTTGAAGGTCTCGCGGACATCGTGTCCGGAGAGGACGGGATCGGGGTTGCCGTTGGGTCCCTCGGGATTGACATAGATGAGGCCCATCTGGACGGCGGCGAGGGGATCCTCCAGGACGCGGTCGCCGGAGTAGCGCTTGTCGCCGAGCCACTCGGCTTCGGCGCCCCAGTAGACATCTTCTTCGGCTTCCCAAATGTCGACGCGTCCGCCGCCGAAGCCGAAGGTTTTGAAGCCCATGGATTCGAGGGCGACATTGCCGACCAGGATCATGAGGTCGGCCCAGGAGATGCGGTTGCCACATTTTTGTTTGATCGGCCAGAGGAGTCGGCGTGCTTTATCGAGGTTCCCGTTGTCGGGCCAGCTGTTGAGGGGCGCGAATCGCTGGTTGCCGGAACCGCCGCCGCCGCGTCCATCCCAGATGCGATAGGTGCCGGCCGCGTGCCAGGACATGCGGATGAACAGGCCCCCATAGTGTCCCCAGTCGGCAGGCCACCAATCCTGGGAATCGGTCATCAGTGTTTTGAGGTCTTGTTTGAGGGCGGCGTAATCGAGTTTGTTGAATTCAGCGGCGTAGTCGAAATCCGCGCCGAGGGGATTGGAGAGACTCGAATGCTGGCGGAGGATGCTGAGGTTGAGTCGATTGGGCCACCAACTGGCATTGGACTGCGCGCTGGCGGTGGTACGGGATCCCTGCATCGTGTGGAACGGACACTTCGCTTCGTCGGACATGGATAGCTCCTTCATGGATAGCGGATCAAGGATCGGGCTCGGACCGAACCTGAGCTGGGCCGAGAATGATCGGCCCGGGGCATAGGGTAAAGCAAATTTAGGAATAATTCCTGATTTTTATTGTGAGCCGCGGGCAACTGAGAGGTAGGTCACGGTTGGGGGGATTCTGAAAACCTTCACCGGAGTCCTGGCTGGCCAGTGGCCCAGTTCTAACGGGGTGTCTAGCAGTCGGGTCAATAGAGAATCAACGGATGGCCGGGTGCTCATCCGCTGGACGCGAATGGCGACGGTTCCTGGAACGATCAACGCTTCTCACTTGCCACCATCGGTAACTAGCCCGACTTCCTGATCAGCCGCACGACCGGGGAGTGCTACACCGTCTGGAGTGTGGATGAGTCGGGGACGACGAAGGTGATGGCCCGGAAGGGGACGTTGGGGTGTTCATAGTCGGGGGATTGCAGGAAAAGACACGTGGAGTCTTCACTCGGCGTTAGCAAATTCTCTGATTTTTCTGAACACGACAGGAAAAAATCAGATACACTCAACTTGCGAAGTCCTCAACGACTTCAAAGACTTCAAATTACGATCCTTAGGGCGGCCCACACGGTCCTTCCGGGACAGTGGACGAACACCAGGGCATCGAGGTTTGACGCAACCACTTTGCGTCCCTAGCAGGTCGGCACTAGCCGATCAAACCCTCTTTACCTTCTCCGCTTTGTCTTGGAGGCCGAAATGGCTAACAGCTTGATTACAAGCCGAATTGGCTTGCCTCTCAACCCACCTGAGGGTCAGGCTCTGGACAGTATCTTCGTTGACAAGCTCATCTCCGCCGCTCAGGAATCGGCGAGCGATATTCTGCATGAACTGTATCCGATCGTCTCTACGTCTCCCGCCCGGACCCTGGATGGAAACCATTATCCCTCTTGCATTGAACCCCTAATGAATGAGGGCCAGGACGCTGCACGAGAGCGGGACTGGAACTTGTTCATCGCGACCATGCATGAGGCCATCGCGGCCTGCATTCGAAACAACCAGGAAATCCCGACAGAGGTCTATCTCCGGATTGCCAAGGGGCATATCTATACCGAGGATTTTAGCGGTGCGGTCATCTACGGGCGGCTGGCAGAGACAGCTGCACGGAAAAATGGGGGGGGGCACCAGCTCGAAGAGGCGTTGAGCCTCATCGCTTCGGGTCTCCTCGAACCTGTCCTGACTACCGGCATCCGAGAACCGAGCAAACGGTATCTTGGCAAAGATGTCTGGCCGATCCTCGAAAATGCCCTTGAGCAAACCGATCCGATCCTCGAGGGTAGTGATCCGGAGCTGATCCCGGCACTGCGCACCCGCAACTACACGGTCGTGCTCGCAGTGTTCGTTCTCATCTTGCTCGGAAAGACGGAAAATGCCGGCAAGATCCTCTCAGAGTACTGGACCCGGCCAGGATTTCAGGAAGAGCTTCATGTCCAGCTTGGAACTGTCACCGTTCAGGCAATCAGGACCCACTTGACCTCTAGCTTACTGGAGCTTGGCCGACTCCCCTTCGCTCCCCGTCCAGTTCAGTCCGCTATCCCGCAGCCATCATCTCAACCCAGCATCAGTGCTCGTCCTGAATCGGCGCTTGAGGTCGGTCGTTGGCGCCGGCATGGATCACTTGCGGCTGGTGTTCGACTCGTGGCGGTGCTGCTTCTGGCTGCAGCATTCGGGGTGGGAGTAGCTTTTGCTACTCAGTTCGTCAAGAAGGAACCGGCAGCAGTCACGAGCGGAGGAGCTGATTCTCCGGCAGCGCGGAGCACTATCCATCGTGCTCCCATCGCTGATCTGGTTCAACTCACCGTGCCAGGAAGGCTTACCGGGTCACTGCTATCTGGTCGACAAGACGCACTCAAGCCCCCCATCCACACCACCGGCCCGCAGGCAGTGATTAGTGGAATCACGACTTTCGGGGCTCGTGAACTCAAGCCACCGATCTACAGCCCGTTCGGGAAGGCCGAAGGTGTACCTGATGGTGGGCTAAGATTCTGCTAACGGGGTAGTGGCCCCGGGAATGGTAGGACGCAGATCGTCGGTATGGGCGCCCGCTTCGCGGGTGCCCTCGGCTCACTGCGCAAGGTTCAACCCATCATCCAATATCGACGCGTATCATCGACCCCATGACCGCTTCCGCGCTCCTGATCATCGACGTGCAGAACGAAATCATCGACGAGCCGGTGCATGAACCGGAGCGGTTGCTGCGGAACATCGGGACCTTGCTCGCACAGGTGCGGGAGCGTGGGGTGCCGGTGATCTATGTCCAGGAT
>Ga0163150_10008462_pt1 | contig 11700 bp, 7 predicted proteins | sample OliLakLV19P2IB_FD_148628 | JGI IMG/M metagenome (GOLD analysis project Ga0163150, IMG submission 148628) | Freshwater microbial mat bacterial communities from Lake Vanda, McMurdo Dry Valleys, Antarctica - Oligotrophic Lake LV.19.P2.IB | ecosystem: Environmental > Aquatic > Freshwater > Lake >...
TGCCGGCCGCGATCAAAGCGCTCAAGGATATCAAGGAGCAACAGCGATCTTTGGCCGAGCGTCGCGCCACGGCGCTGGCGACGATCCGCCGCGAGCCGGAATTGATCGCGGCCGGCAACATGACGTTTTTCGCCCATGCATTGATCGTCCCTTCGACAAACGCCGAAGAGCTAGCTCGGCATGATGCGGAGGTCGAGCGGATCGCAATGGAATTCGTTCGCGCGTCCGAAGAAGCCGAGGGAGCCGTCGTGAAGGACGTCCACACCCCCGAACTCGCCCGCGCCGCCGGCCTCACCGACAATCCAGGTTTCGATCTGTTGGCGATCTATCCGAAGGGCGACCCGCGTGGCCGACGAGCCATTGAGGTCAAAGGCCGCGCCAATACGGGCGACGTGGAAGTTTCCTCGAATGAATGGGCCAGAGCCGCCAACTTGCGCGACGGCTATTGGCTTTATGTTGTCTACAACTGCGCCACCGCCAAGCAGCGATTAGTTCGCGTCCAAGACCCATTTGGCACCCTGTTGGCGAAGGCCAAGGGAAGCGTACTGATCAGCTCCGCACAAATCATCCAGGCATCGGAAAGCGACCAATAATGACCGATTTTTCTCGACTCATCGAACATGCGTTTCCGCTCAAGGAAACTTCCTTGGACTCCGTCCACGAGAAGAACGTCCGCCACGGGCATATTTCCACGTTGCACATTTGGCCGGCGCGGCGGCCGTTGGCGGCGTGCCGCGCGGCGCTGATCGCTACGTTGTTGCCCGATCCTGGCGACGCGGAGAAGCGGAAGGAACTGTGCGAGAAGATCGCGGGCACTCTCGTCAAAAAGACAGAGAAGAAAAAGATGCCCAATGGCCAGATTGTGGAACGGATCAAGGAGGAGACGGTCGGGGGCATTCTGCACTGGGGGCGGGAAACGGAAAATGCCGAGACGCTCCAGTGGTTCCGCGACGAAATCCGCAAAGCATACGGCGGCCGCGCGCCCAAGGTGCTTGATCCGTTCGCCGGTGGCGGCGCGATTCCGCTGGAGGCGATGCGGTTAGGCTGCGAGGTGACGGCGGTCGATATCAACCCAGTCGCTTGGTTCATACTCAAATGTACGCTGGAGTACCCGCAGAAGCTTGCCGGGCAAACTCGCCCTCTGCCCGAGTTCATTCTGCACGACGACTCCTTCATGGCCGAGTTTTTCAAGAAGTCCAAGGGATACGGCAAAGCAGATATCAAGGCGGCGCTAAAACGGTTGCACCAGCAGTTGGAAATGAAGCCGAAGTGGAATCAGAAGTTTGATCAGGCGAGCTTTCAATTTCAGCTAGAAGGGGATGAGGCAAACGAGCTCCAGGCGGACTTGGCCTGGCATGTTCGGGCTTGGGGTCAATGGGTTCTCGACCGCGCTCGGCGGGATCTTTCGCAGTATTATCCGACCTACGCCGACTTCGGCCCGGTGACCAAGGACCTCATCGCCTACGAACATCAACCGATGCGGCTGGTACCTCAAAAGGACGACGGCACTGCGGACATCCACGGGTTGAATGCAGAATTCACTCAAGATTACTTGGACGACAAGCGCAACCCACGCTGGATTGCGAAGCCGACCGTCGCTTACCTGTGGGCACGGACAGTCACATGCAAAAACTGCCGCGCCACGGTCCCGCTGCTTAAGACTCGCTGGTTATGCAAGAAGGCCAACAAGCGTGTGTTGCTGACGATGGAACCCAATGCCGAGCGCACGGGCGTCGTCTTTGGCGTTCAATCGGAAGTCCCTTCGCAAGGTGGCAATACAGCCCAGAAACGCGAACATGACAAGCGCATTGGTGCAGGGACCATGAGCCGCGCAGGGGTTAAATGCCCCTGCTGTCCGACCATCATGACGATGGAAGATATTCGCGTCGAAGGAAAAGCGGGCGGACTAGGCAGTGTCATGACGGCAGTCGTCGTTGAGACGAAAGAAACAAAGGGTTACCGTCTTCCAACCGCACAGGAACTCGCCGTCGCTCAGCCTGATGAAAACCAAATAGCACTGGCCTTCAAAAATGTGCCGTTCGGTGCGCCAAATGAACCAACGCCCAAAGGGGGTGGCTCAGGTGCGGGCCGAGCGTTTGGTGTGCAAGGGTACGGGCTGATGGAGTGGAAACACTTGTTTACCCCACGGCAGCTTACGACTTTGGCGAGGTTTGCCACAGCGACTCGCGCCGCGCGCAATGAAATGCGAGGTTTGGATCATCCTTCGGAATGGATTGAAGTCGTCGGGGCGTATCTAGGGCTAATGCTGGATCGGCTCGCGAATCAAACCAGCTTAATTTCACGCTGGAATCTCGGCGGTGAAAAAATCGAAGGAACGTTCGCAAGATTTGCGCTTTCAATCATGTGGGATTTTGCTGATACCAATCCGTTGGCAGATACCAGTGGAGCCTATCTCAGCGCACTTGAGTGGATATCGTTGGTCGTTAGTCACCTTTCTGCGGCGGCAGAAGCTCGCCCTAGGCCCACTGTAATGCGACAGTCGGCGATTGAAAGAGTTAATGGTGAGTTTGATGCGATTGTCACTGACCCACCCTATTACGACGCAATTCCATACTCGGATTTGATGGATTTTTTTTATGTCTGGTTACGCCGGTCATTGAATGGTTTGTCGGCTGCAACCGATTCCGTATTTTCTGCGCCATTGGCTCCGAAATGGGATCACGAAGCGAACGACGGAGAGCTGATCGACGATTCCAGTCGCCACGGGCTTGATGCTGCGAAGAGCAAGCAGATCTACGAAGACGGCATGGCTCGGGTCTTTTCTCAATGTGCAACGGCACTAAAGCCCAACGGAAGACTGGTAATCGTCTTCGCTAATAAGCAGCCTGATGCATGGGAGACTCTCGTGTCGGCTATTATCCGTGCGGGATTTACGGTGGATGGGTCGTGGCCCATTCAGACAGAGCGAGTTGCGCGAGTTCGTTCGCTTGGCTCAGCGGCATTAGCCTCCTCGGTCTGGCTAGTCTGTAAAAAGCGACCAACTACGGCGAAGCCGGGTTGGGATAATAATGTTTTGGAACAGATGGCGAGTGATATTGGAGTCAAATTGCGGGAGTTCTGGGACGCCGGAATTCGCGGTCCCGACTTCGTGTGGGCAGCTACTGGGCCGGCGATGGAGGCGTATAGCAAGCATCCCGTCGTGCGCAAGGCCAACGAACCGAATGCCACGATGGGAGTGGGGGAGTTCCTCAACCACGTCCGCCGCATGGTGGTCGATTACATCGTCGGCCAGGTACTGACCGGCGAGCAGGGGGCGGACATGTCTGCCGCTGACCGGCTCGATGAAGTTTCGGCCTACTACCTGCTGCACCGGCACGATTTCGGCTTGGACGATGCGCCTGTCGGCGCGTGCATCCTTTACGCCACCGCCTGCGGCCTGTCGGATGCGGAACTGGACAAGACGTGGGATATTTTGGCACACGCTGGCAGCGACGCATCGTCGCTCGATGAGCTTAGCGAGAGCGAGGACGGGGACGACTCCGACGGGGAGTCAGAACCCACGGATGAAACTGGGGGCGGAAGCAAGGTCAAGCTGAAAGCCTGGAACCAACGCCGCGGCAAGAACATGGGCCATGAAGCGCCGGCAGGCAAAGCGGTACCACTGATCGACCGCATTCATCGCGTGATGCACCTCTGGAAGGATGGCGATGTGCAGAAGGTCGATGAGTTCCTCGACCAGCACGCGCTACGCCGCAACGAGCTGTTCAAGCGAGTTGTGCAATCGCTCATCGAGCTTTCGTCGGACAACGAACGTTCGCTACTCGAAAGCATTAGCAATCATATTGGTGCCAAGGGAGCGATCCGAGATCGCGGTCCCACTCTCTTTCAGCCGGAGGAGGCCGAGGGGGAATAATGGCTAAACGTCGCAAAACCACCGCCGTCGCGCGTCCCCAGGTTCCCTACGAATCGCTGGTGGGGAATATTGCCGATTTGCTGGAGCAATCGCGGCGCACCTCCGCCCGCGCCATCAACAACATCCTGACGACCACGTACTGGGAACTCGGCCGGCAGATCGTCGAATTTGAGCAAGGGGGCGAAGCACGGGCGGAGTACGGAACCGAGTTGCTCAAGCGGCTGGGGACGGATTTGACGGCCCGGTTAGGGCGGGGGTTTGCTTGGCGGAACTTGTTCAGCATGCGGAACTTCTATCTGGGTTGGGAAATATTGCAGACACCGTCTGCAACATTTGAGGCCAGAGTGAAACTGCCGGCGGGCCTGCTGGAATCGACCGGCGAAAGTTTGCAGACAGCGTCTGGAACATTGGCAAAATTGCAGACGCCGTCTGCCGAATTCGGCGGGCATTTGTTTTCGGCATTTCCGCTTGCCTGGTCGCACTACGTGCGGCTGATGTCGGTGGAAAAGCCGCACGCGCGGGCCTTTTACGAGGCCGAGGCGATCCGGGGCGGGTGGTCAGTGCGGCAACTGGATCGGCAAATTTCCACGCAGTTTTTCGAACGAACGGCCAACTCCAAGCAGCAAACGGCGTTGTTAGCCCGTGGCCGCCTGCCGAAACCGGAAGACGTCGTATCGGCCGAAGACGAAGTCCGCGATCCGTACTTGCTCGAGTTCCTGAATCTGAGCGACGAGTACAGCGAGAGCGAGCTCGAGGAAGCCTTGGTGCGGCATCTCGAAACGTTTCTGCTCGAACTGGGCGCAGGCTTTACGTTCGTCGCCCGGCAGAAGCGGATTCGCGTGGGACGGGAGTGGTATCGCATCGACCTGCTGCTGTTCCATCGCCGGCTCAAATGCTTGGTGGTGATCGACCTGAAAATCGGCAAGTTCACTCACGCCGATGCCGGCCAGATGAGCCTGTATCTGACTTATGCGAAGCAGCATTTGACGGAACCGGACGAAAACGACCCGGTGGGCATCATCCTGTGCAGCGGCAAGGACGATGCGGTGGTGGAGTATGCGATGGGCGGGATCAACGCCCGCGTGTTCGCCGCGAAGTACCTGACCCAGCTGCCGGATCAGGAAACACTGCGGAAAGAAATTGAAACCACGAAGCGGTCGTTGCTGCATCGCCGCAACATCAAGCCGCCCGCTGAGAACAAATAACTGCGATCCATAATTACCCGGTACTGGCGACGATTCAGTACGCATTTGAAGCAAGGTGAACGCGAATGGCAAAACTCAACTGGAAACCTTGGCACCAAGTCGTGAAGTTACGCGACGACCTAAAATCGGGCGAATTGCCGCTGCACATGTTCGCGGCCGACCTCTATGAGGTCATGATGCAGAACGGCAAACGACCCATTTACGAGAAGCCCGAGGAGTTCTTCGCGCTCACGTTCCCCACGCACAACCTGCGCAACCTCGTGCGCGAGGTGGTGCTCCGACTGGCGGGAAAGAACGACAAGGCCGTTCGTCAACTTGAGCTGACCTACGGTGGTGGCAAGACCCACACGCTCATCACCATGCGCCATTTGGTTCACGATCCGGCCAACCTCCCCGATCTCCCAGCGGTGAGCGAATTCACGGAGACCATTGGCCAGACGCCGCCGCAGGCCCGCGTGGCGGCCCTGTGCTTCGACAAGCTCGACGTGGAAACGGGGATGGATGTGCGCAGCCCCGACGGCGCAGTGCGCCGGCTCAAGCAGCCGTGGAGCGTGTTGGCGTATCAGATCGCCGGCGACGAGGGACTGAAGCTGATGCACGCCGAAGGCAAGCCCGAAGAACGCAACACGCCGCCCGCGGAGAATACGCTGACCGATCTGCTGTCGTTGCCGCTGAAGGCAAAATTGGGCACCCTGCTGCTGATCGACGAAGTGCTGCTGTACGCCAAGGTCAAGGTTCGCTCCGACCCAGGCTGGCTCGACATTTTGACTTCGTTCTTTCAGTACCTGACGCAAGCTGCCGCCAAGGTGGAAAAATGCTGCATCGTTGCGTCGCTACTGTCGAGCGAGCCCAAGGACCAGGCCGACGCGTTGGGCCAGAAGATCGTTTCCGAGTTGTACGACATTTTTCAGCGGCAACGTGAAGCGGCCGTGCAACCGGTTGAAAAGGATGACGTGGCCGAAGTGCTCAGGCGTCGCCTGTTTGACTCTGATTCCGTGAAGAATCGAGGAACGTGGCCGCAACATGTGATCGCGGCGCTCAAAGGGATCACCGCGCTCGACGATCAGACCGATAAGCAAGGCTCGGCTGCCGAGGACCGGTATCGCAATAGTTTTCCGTTCCATCCTGAACTGACCGAGGTGTTCTACACCAAGTGGGCCTCGGGAATCGAGCGGTTCCAGAAGACGCGTGGTGTGCTGCGCACCTTCGCCTTGGCGTTGCGCGAGGCGGAGAAATGGGACGAAAGCCCGTTGGTTGGCCCCGCCGTGTTTCTGAACGCGCCGAAGCAGGATGGACTATCTGAAGCGGCCCGCGAGTTAGTCGCCATCGCCGACACTATCGTCTCCGATGGTCACGCGACTCGCTGGACGGGGATTGTAGAAAGCGAACTGGCCACGGCGAGGCAGGTGCAAACTGAGTCTGTGGGACTCAAGCTGCGCGAGATTGAACAGGCGGTGATGGCGACCTTCTTGCACTCGCAACCGACTGGTCGCAGTGCTAAGACTCGTGATTTGTTTCTGCTGATCGGTCCTTGCCGACCGGACAAGATCGAGTTGGAGAAAGGCCTTGTCCGGTGGTCGAATAACAGCTCGTGGCTGGATGATGAGCACAAGCCGGAAAAGGAAAACCAACTGCGGCCGGAATGGCGGCTTGGTAACCGACCGAACCTGAATCAGATGCAGTCGGCCGCCGCGTCGCATATCCAAACCGACGTGGTTAAAGCGAGGCTCATTGAAGAAATTGGCAAGTTGAAGACGTTGACCAGTGGCGCTTCGGCATCGGGAGTACGCGTTCACACGCTGCCAACGAAGCCGAAGGATATCGAGGACGATGGGCTGTTTCACTACGGCGTGCTCTTGCCCAGCGCCGCTTCGGATTCCGGCAAACCTAGTCCCGAAGCTAAACGAATCCTCGACGAAACGAGCGGACCGGATAAGCCGCGAGTGTTCCGCAATGCGGTCTTGCTGCTCGCGCCATCGAAGGATGGACTCAGCGCTGCAGAGGCTCGCGTGCTCGACCACATGGCATGGGAAAAGGTACTGGACGATTTGACGCCGAAGAATGACGAGGAAAGGCAGCAGAAGGGATCGGTCGATGTTGCGCGGTTGCAGACGTTAAAGCTCTACATCGACAAGGCAAAGGCGCGCGTGCCCGAGTCAATTCGCCAGGCGTACTGCATCGTCGTCACCGTTTCGAAGGATGACGATGTTCATGCATTCAAAATCACCGTCAGCGACGAACCGCACTTCGAGACGATTAAGAAGAACACCAGTTCGCGAGTGCAGGACACCGCGATCACGGCTGAAGCACTTTTGCCCGGCGGCCCGTATAGCCTGTGGAAGGGGGGCGAAACCAGTCGGCGCGTGAAGGATTTGGCCGGAGCGTTCGCGCAATTGCCGCACTTGCCGAAGATGCTCAAGTCCCAGGCCATTGTGGAAACGCTGGTCGAAGGTTGCGTGCATGGGACATTCGTGCTCAAGCTCACCCGTCCCGACCGCACGTTCCGCACGTGGTGGCGTACGCGGCCCGATGCCGCCGCCCTGAACGACCCTGCGATGGAGCTCGTGCTGCCCGAGGCTGCCGAGCTTGGGGAAATCGCCGGCGACCTCCTCGCGGCGAAAGCACTTCCCGATCTTTGGCCTGCTGATGAGATCACGGCCCAAAACGTGATGGACTACTTCAACGGCACCAAGGTGGTCCAGGTCGATAAGGGTGGGTTCAGCGAGCCGGTGCCGATTCCCAAGGCGTCAACCCAGGTTGTCGAAGCGGCCATCGGCGAAGCCGTCGCCGACGGCAAAGTCTGGCTGCTTTCGGGGCCGGCGAGCTTATTGGCCGAGCCCATTCCTGCGGGCGTGTTGACCCCAACCGCCAAATTGCGGATTCCGCCGGCGAACATCGCCGCCGCCGCGATTCTGCCGGAAACCCTGCCAAACGCATGGAAGGATGAAACTGCGAACGCCCTAGCTATCGCCACGGCGCTTTCGCAGCAGGCCGGACATACGTTGCCGTGGAAGACGGTGCGGGACGTCATCGGTGGCTCGCTTCAAGCGCGCTTCATCGCCCTCAATGAAGGCTCCGCCGCTTGGCCGTGCGAAATGCCGGCCGCACAAACAGTGAAAATCAAGGTCGCTACGGCGATGGCGGGTGGCGGGGCCGGCGCTACAGGCGCGGGCACCAGTGGCGGTTTCAGCGGGGGACCTGCCGCCGGATCAAAGACGCTTGTGGCGCAGGCGGAACTAGAACCGTCTGAGGTTCAGGACCTCGGCGATTTGATACCGCAATTATTGGAAATCAAGAACAAGTCCAACATGCCGCTGGTGTTCCGTGTGCGAGTTGAGTTCGGTGACGGCGTTCAAACGCCCACGCCCGAATTCGTGGCAAAGATCAATGCGTTACTGGAAGGGCTCAAGGAGAATTTTAAGTTGATTTAACTTCCGCCCAAATGCGCCGCTGTTTTCGCCAATCCGGCACCAGGGCAATCGGCTGAAGCTGGCCGAGGTGGATCGGGTCATGCCCTCGTTCGACGCGAGGCAGGAACAGAATCGCTTCCTGAATATCGGGGGCTAGCATGAGCAAATTCATGATCTGCGTCATGCGGGCGCGGGTGACGTGCGCGAGGCGGGCGAGTTCGGCGTAGTCGGTCACCTGGCCATCGCGAATGAGTTGATCGAAGCGGATCGCCAGGGCCATGAAGCGGGCCACGCGCGGGATTCGGCCAACAGGGCGCGGCGTCGGCGCAGGGGCTTCGCCTTCATGAATACGTTTGCGAGCACCACGGCTGCTTTGCTTGAAGTGAATCGTGCTTTCGATGGTGATGGTCATGCGGCGTCTCCGGAATTGTTACGCGACAGTTCGTCGGCCAGCGTTTTGATTCCGCTGGGGTGAAACGTGATTGATACTTTGCCCGTGGCCCCGTTGTAGTCCACCCGCTCGACGAGCAACTGCACGACGCGGGTTTGTTCGCGCGCCGTGAGCGAGTCCCACACGGGATCGAAAACCGACATCGCTTTGGCGACTTCCCGGTCGTCGACGATGGTACGAGACAACGCGATGACCTGCTCACGGACCTCGGTGGCTCGGCGTTCGGCCGATCGGATACGATCCTGCAGGTCGGCTAACCTCGCCGTCGCCAGCGTATTGCCATCGCCAGGACCGATCCGTTGGAGCAATTCGCGGATCTCGCTATCCCAGTCGCGCAGTTCGCGTTCCAATCGTCCGTGTTCCGCCTCCAACGCCTCGACCTGCGATTTCCCAAGGTTGCGGGCCTGGGCAATGGTCGCTGTGAGAAACTCTGGATCGCGGCCAATACCCTTGATCTGCTCGACGACGAACCGTTCAATTTCGCCGGCCGGAATCGACTTCGACGGGCATGTGTGCCAGCCGCGTTTCTGGGCGCTGCTGCAAACGTAGTAGCGATAGCGTTTGTTGCCATCTTTCGTGGCGTGCGTTGGAGTCATGGCGCAGCCGCAGGGTACGCAGCGCAGAATTCCTTTCAGAAGCGCGCCGAACTTGTTTCGCACGTCGGCTCCGCCGGTGCGACCGTTACGCCCCAGCAACCCCTGGACCCGTTGCCAGACGTCGGCGCTGACAATGGCGGCGTGCTCGCCTTCGTTGATTTCGTGTTTGTACCGCAGTTTGCCGAGGTACGTGACGTTCGTCAGCAGGCAGTGCAACGAATCCTTGTTGAATGGCCGACCGCCACGTTCAGTCCCCTTGCGGGTGATCCAGCGTTTGTTGAGCCAACCGCGCCGGTCGAGTTCCGCGATGGTCGCGATCAGGGATTGGTATTCAAGGTACAGCTCGAAGATCGTGCGGACGCGAACAGCCTCATCTTCGTTAACAACCAACTTCGATCCGCGCGGATCAACATCGTAGCCGAGGAGTGGCATTCCACCCGACCACTTTCCCTTGCGGCGGGCGGCAGCGATTTTGTCGCGGGTCCGTTCCGAGATGATCTCCCGTTCAAATTGGGCGAACGAAAGAAGCACGTTCAGCATCAACCGCCCCATCGACGTGGACGTGTTGATGAGCTGCGTTACGCTGACGAACGAAACTTTTCGCCGATCGAACGTCTCGACCATCTTTGCGAAATCGAGCAGGCTGCGGCTGAGCCGGTCGACCTTATAGACGATGACACTATCGACCTTACCCGCCTCGATATCGGCCAGGAGGCGTTTCAGCGCCGGCCGCTCCATGTTGCCGCCGGAGAACCCACCATCGTCGTATCGATCAGGCAGGCATTCCCAACCTTCTTCGATTTGGGCTTTGATGTAGTTCTCGCCCGACAAACGCTGGGCATCGAGCGAGTTGAATTCCTTCTCCAGGCCTTCTTCGGTCGATTTCCGGGTGTAGATGGCGCAGCGAATGGTGGTCTTGGTTGCTTTGACTTTGCTCATTAGGCGTTCTCCGTTCCGAGGCGGAAGAAGTAGTACCCGTTGCAATGCTGGCCGGTGATCGCCTTCGCCACGGCGCTGAGTGATTTGTAAATGTCGCCCTCGAATTCAAATCCGCCCGGCAGCACTTTCACCAGATAGGTCTGGCCTTTGTACTCGCGGGTCAGAAGCGTGCCGGGAAGCGGCAACCGATCGTCGCCCTTCATCGCGAGTGCGACAGGTTTCGTTTGCACGACATCTGCCGCCTCAATCGGTTTGACCTTGGGAGGCGACATTCGCACGTCGGCATCGTTGGCCAACTCTGCCGCCCGTTGGCGGGCTCGCTCCGAGAGATCACCCTCGGCCTGCGATTGCAAACGCCAGAGGATACGTTTAAAGAGCCAGGCCTTGTTGCCCGCCCGTGTTTCTTCGCCGAACACTTCGGCGTACCGATTCCGCAGATCGCGGACGGTCATCCGATGCAAGGCGGCGATCTCTTTTCCGACATTCAATTGCATGAAATTCTCTCCTTGTTTGGGGTTCTCGGAAGCCGTTAACCGTTGTGGACACTGAGCACGGTTTTCGACGAAACCTCAAGGCGTAGGAGGCTGGAATCTTCGGGAACTTCCAGAGAGGAAAGCTGCTGCGTTTCGTCGGGCAGCGCGGTGCGGGCGTGAAGGCGCAGAATGCCGGCGGCGAAAATGCCCGCGAGCTCGTCGCGACATTCGTCGGGCGTAAGAACGGGAGAATCGTCGATTGGTCGCATGGGTGACTCCAGAGGGAGTGGCCCACAGCGACCTTCGCTTGGCGACGGGTGTGCTGTCCGGCAAGATCGGCGGCATCGCGAACGCGCGAGGCCTCTATTTGATAACCTACCCGGTTCGAGTTCGATTTGACGAAAATAGGGTCCAAAACCGACGGGGTTGTTAACTCGGAGGGGTCTGTTAAGCCGAGATTCCGAGAGTTTTGGCGAGAGGTTTTAGGGTGCGGAGCCGAACTTCAAGGTCGGTTTCGGACCCACGTTCCGATCTCTCGAAACAGAGATGGCGGAGAGACAAGAAGAATCGTCGCAAACCCTTGCGGCGAAAGGCCAAGAACGCCAAACGCCCGTTGGCCGAAATCTCGACCACGGGCGTTAACTGGTGTGCCAACTTCGCTCGTAGAGAACGAAAAAGCTCCCCGAGTAGGACTCGAACCTACGACTTAGCGGTTAACAGCCGCTCGCTCTACCAACTGAGCTATCGGGGAT
>Ga0163150_10008464_pt1 | contig 11696 bp, 7 predicted proteins | sample OliLakLV19P2IB_FD_148628 | JGI IMG/M metagenome (GOLD analysis project Ga0163150, IMG submission 148628) | Freshwater microbial mat bacterial communities from Lake Vanda, McMurdo Dry Valleys, Antarctica - Oligotrophic Lake LV.19.P2.IB | ecosystem: Environmental > Aquatic > Freshwater > Lake >...
TCAAACAACTCAACGACGCGCGGCAGACCTCCGGTGATGTCTTTCGTCTTGGTGGTTTCGCGTGGAATTTTCGCCAAAACGTCCCCTGGATTCAGCTCATCGCCATCCCCAACCATGAGGTGGGCACGCTCCGGCATCAGGTACTTCTTGACGGTCTTGTGTTTGTCGGAACTCTTAATGACGATTTGAGGCTGCCGTTTCTCATCTTGCGATTGCGTGACCACCCAGCGCGACATGCTGGTGACTTCGTCAACTTCTTCCGTCATGGTGACGCCATCCACCAGGTCCTTGAACTGAATCGTGCCGCCGACCTCGGTCAAGATCGCGTAGGTGTAAGGATCCCATTCAACCAGACTATCGCCCTCTTTGACATCATCGCCTTCCTTGAATTTGATCTTGGCGCCATATACGACCGAGTACTTCTCCTTTTCGCGCCCCTTCTCGTCGACAATGGCAATCAAGCCGTTACGGTTCATCACGACGAGATCGCCTTGCTTGTTCTGAACCGAGGTGAGATTGATGAACTTCAAGACGCCGTCGTTCTTGGCTTCGAGCGTTGACTGTTCAGATACCCGGCTGGCCGTGCCACCGATGTGGAAAGTGCGCATGGTCAACTGCGTGCCAGGCTCTCCGATGGACTGTGCTGCAATAACACCCACGGCTTCTCCCAGTTCGACCATGGCGCCGGTGCCGAGGTTGCGCCCGTAGCACTTGATGCAGACGCCGCGCCGCGATTCGCAGGTCAGCACCGAGCGAATTTTCACCCGCTCCACGCCCGCTCCTTGAATTTCACTGGCCAGGTTTTCCGTGATCTCTTCGTTGACATCCACAATCACATTGCCTTCGTAGTCCTTGATCTCATCCAGGGAAACCCGGCCCACAATGCGGTCGCGCAGCGGTTCGATGATCTCGCCGCTTTCCACAATGGAGCTGACATAGATGCCGTTCATCGTGCCGCAATCCGGTTCGGAAATAATGACATCCTGAGCCACGTCCACCAGGCGGCGGGTGAGGTAGCCGGAGTCGGCGGTCTTCAAGGCCGTATCCGCCAGGCCCTTGCGGGCGCCGTGCGTCGAGATGAAGTATTGCAACACGGTCAGCCCCTCACGGAAGTTGGCTTTGATGGGTGTTTCAATAATTTCCCCGGAAGGCTTGGCCATCAAGCCGCGCATGCCAGCCAGCTGACGGATCTGCTGCTTCGAACCACGTGCACCCGAGTCGGCCATGATGTAGATCGGGTTGAATTCGATGCCTTCCTTGTTCTGCGTCTCGATGCCGCGGATCATCTCGTCGGCCACCTTCTCGGTGACGTTCGACCAAATCTCGATCACCTTGTTGTAGCGTTCGCCTTTGGTAATCGCTCCTTCCTGGTACTGGCCTTCCACCTTCAACACTTCGCGCTCGGCTGATTCCACAAGCTTTCCTTTTTCGCTTGGAATCAACAAGTCCTCGATGCCGATGGAGATGCCAGCCCGCGTGGCATAATGGAAGCCCAGTGCCTTGACTTCATCGAGCATCTTGACCGTCTTCTCCAAACCCAGCTTGAGGTAGCAGTACTGCACGAGCTGCCCCAGCCCCTTTTTCTTGAGCAGGCCGTTGATAAAGGGCATTTCCTTGGGCAAATGGTCATTCAGAATGACCCGACCAACCGTCGTCTTCAGAAAATTCTTTTCCAGGTGGATGACTTCCGTGTGCAATACACTCTGGTCGTCGTAGGCAATCGTTAAATCGATTACGTCGCCTGTGTAACGGTAGCGGATGGGGCTCAACGTTTCGAGTTCTCCCGCTTCCAGGGCCAGCAATACTTCCTCGGCGCTGCCGAAAGCGCGGCCCTCCCCTTTGGTTCCTGGCTTGGACATGGTGAGGTAATAGCAACCGAGAACGATATCCTGAGTCGGAACCGTAATGGGCATGCCGTTCGACGGCGAAAGAATGTTGTTCGACGCCAGCATGAGCACGGAAGCTTCAATCTGCGCCTCAGGCGACAGCGGAATATGCACGGCCATCTGGTCGCCATCGAAGTCGGCGTTGAACGCCGTGCAGACCAGGGGGTGAATCTGGATGGCCTTGCCCTCGATGAGTTTGGGCTCGAACGCCTGAATGCCCAGCCGGTGCAGGGTGGGAGCACGATTGAGAAGAACCGGATGCTCGCGGATCACCTCTTCCAGAATGTCCCACACCAGGGGATCCTGCTGCTCCACCATTTCTTTGGCAGCCTTGATCGTCGTGCAATGCCCAGCCTGTTCGAGCCGGTTGTAGATGAACGGTTTGAACAGTTCGAGCGCCATCCGCTTGGGAAGGCCACACTGATGAAGCTTGAGATCGGGGCCGACCACGATCACAGAACGTCCGGAATAGTCGACGCGCTTTCCAAGCAGATTCTGGCGGAATCGCCCCTGCTTGCCTTTCAACGTATCCGACAGCGATTTGAGCGGGCGGTTGTTGGCCCCGCGCAGGACGCGGCCACGGCGGCCGTTGTCAAACAGAGCATCGACTGCTTCCTGCAGCATGCGCTTTTCGTTGCGGACGATAACGTCCGGCGCGTGGAGCTCGATGAGCTTCTTCAGCCGATTGTTTCGGTTGATGACCCGGCGATACAGATCATTCAAATCCGACGTGGCAAAGCGTCCGCCATCCAGTGGAACCAGCGGCCGTAATTCCGGCGGAATGACCGGAATCGCATCCAGGATCATCCATTCGGGCTTGTTCCCGGACTTGCGGAAGGCCTCAACCACTTTCAGCCGCTTCGAGAATTTCAGTTTCTTTTGCTGCGACGTTTCCGTCTTCATCTTATGGCGCAGCTCGACGGAAAGCTCTTCGATGTCGAGCTGCTTCAGCAACTGTTTGATGGCCTCAGCGCCCATCATCGCGGTGAATTTGCCAGCATGCTCATCCATGAGCAGCCGGTACTTTTCTTCGTTGAGGACTTCCTTGTCCTTGAGCGGAGCATCTCCCGCATCAACGACGACGTAAGCCTCAAAGTACAAGATCCGTTCGAGCTCGCGCAGGCTGATGTCGAGCAAATGGCCAATGCGGCTGGGCAGTCCTTTGAAAAACCAAACATGTGAGCAAGGACTCGCCAGTTCGATATGGCCCAGGCGCTCACGACGCACTTTCGACAGTGTGACTTCGACGCCGCACTTGTCGCAGATGACGCCGCGATGCTTCATCCGTTTGTACTTGCCGCAAAGACACTCCCAATCCGTCACGGGGCCGAAAATCTTGGCGCAAAACAGGCCATCGCGCTCCGGCTTGAAGGTTCGGTAATTAATGGTCTCAGGCTTGGTGACTTCGCCCTTGGACCAGGAACGAATTTTTTCGGGCGACGCCAGGCTGATCTTGATGCTGTCAAAATCAGCAATGACGTTGCCTCGATCGTAGGGATTTTGTCGAAACAATGTAAACCTCCTTGGGAGGGTACGATTAATAACTTGGCGGTTTCCGGGCGGCAGTGCTCCGGCCCAACGAAGACAGCGGGTCGCAGAATGAGGATCGAAGATCGAGGATTGCGCTGCTTTCGATCCTCAATCTTCTATTCTCCATCCTCAAATCCTTTCAGCTCTCCGCGGGGCCTTTGATGAGCTCAACATCCAGGCAGAGGCTTTGCAGCTCGCGGATCAACACATTGAATGACTCTGGCAGCCCGGGTTCGATGGCTGCTTCGCCTTTCACAATCGCTTCGTAAATCTTTGCGCGGCCGTAAACATCGTCGGCCTTGGCAGTCAGCAGTTCCTGAAGAATGTGGGCTGCGCCGTAGGCTTCCAACGCCCACACTTCCATTTCCCCGAATCGCTGGCCGCCAAACTGCGCCTTGCCGCCCAACGGTTGCTGGGTGATGAGCGAATAAGGACCAATGGAGCGCGCGTGAATCTTGTCGTCGACCAAGTGCGAGAGCTTGAGCATGTAGATGTAGCCAACCGTCACTTGCTGCTCAAACCGCTCGCCTGTCATGCCGTCATACAGGTAGGTTTTTCCTGACGTTGGCAACCCGGCCTTCGCCAGCTGCTGCTTGATCTCTTTCTCTGTGGCACCGTCAAAAACGGGGGTGGCGAAATGCAGCCCCAGCGCCTTGGCTGCCCAGCCCAGGTGAGTTTCAAGGATCTGGCCGACGTTCATGCGTGAGGGAACGCCCAGCGGGTTGAGTACAATCTCCACCGGCGTGCCATCCGGCAAGTAAGGCATATCTTCTTCGGGAAGAATTCGGGCGATCACGCCCTTGTTCCCGTGACGGCCGGCCATCTTGTCACCCACCGACAGCTTTCTCTTCATGGCGACATAGACCTTGGCCAGCTTGATCACCCCGGGAGGCAGCTCATCGCCTTTTTTCAGCTTGCTGATCCGCTCGTCGTGCAACTTTTGCAGGACGTCGATCTGCCGCGAAGTCATTTCCTCAATTTCCAGAACCTGCTCGGAAACCGAGCCGTCCTTCTGGCCCGTCTTGACGCGCGACAGATCCTTCGCGCTCAATCGCTGAATGATCTCGCGTGTCAGAGTCGTCTTCTTCGTCAGGATGCGCTTTCCGGATCGCTCGTTCACCAGGTCAACCGCCAACACCTGGCCTTCCAACAGCTGGCAAGCACGCTTGTTCCGTTCGTCTGTCAGGATGCGAATTTCGTCGTTGAGGTTCTTCTCCAGCTTCTCGATCTCGCCGTCTTCGATCGCCCTGGCCCGTTCGTCCTTGTCCTGACCCTTGCGCGAGAAGACCTTCACCTCGACCACGACACCTTCAATACCGGGCGGCGTGATGAGTGACGCGTCCCGCACATCGCCGGCTTTCTCGCCAAAGATGGCGCGCAGCAGCTTCTCTTCCGGAGTGAGCTGGGTTTCCCCTTTCGGGGTCACCTTGCCCACCAGCACATCGCCAGGTTTGACCGCGGCGCCGAGGCGAATGATGCCGCTTTCATCCAGGTCGCGCAGAAAGCTCTCGCTGACGTTCGGGATATCGCGCGTGATTTCTTCCGGACCCAGTTTTGTGTCACGGGCTTCAATCTCGAACTCCTCAATGTGGATCGAGGTGTAGTAGTCCTCTTTAATGAGCTTTTCGCTCACCAGAATCGCATCCTCAAAGTTGTAGCCCCGCCACGGCATGAACGCTACCAGAACGTTTCTGCCCAAGGCCAGCTCGCCCAGGTCCGTGCAAGGGCCATCGCCCAGAACTTGCCGCGCATGCACCCGCTCTCCCTTTCGAACGATGGGCTTCTGGTTGATGCACGTGTTCTGATTGGAGCGCTTGAACTTTTTCAGCTGGTAGATATCGGCGCCAACTTCGCGAGAGAGCTGGCCCGACTCGCCGGTATCGACACGCACAATGATGCGTTCCGAATCCACACTGTCCACCACACCGGCGCGCCGGCACATGACGACGGCTCCCGAATCGTGTGCCGTTACCTTCTCCATGCCAGTTCCGACGTAGGGAGCGTCGGCACGAAGCAAGGGAACCGCCTGCCTCTGCATGTTCGAACCCATGAGAGCGCGGTTGGCGTCGTCGTTTTCGAGGAAAGGAATCAACGATGCAGCCACGCTGACCAGTTGCTTGGGGGAAACGTCGATGTAGTCAATCTCGTCGCGGTTCTTGAGGACGAAGTTCCCAGCCTGGCGAGCATTGACAAGATCGGACGTGATATTGCCCTCTTCGTCCAATTCCACGTTCGCCTGGGCGACGACGTACTTATCTTCCTCCCAAGCCGTCAGGTAGAACGAGTAGGGCTCAAAATCAGCCGGGCGTTTCTTCGGCTTCGCCCGGAGCGTCTTGTTTTCATTCTCAACGACGTTCTTTTCCAGGTGCTCGCCAATCTTGAAATCAGAGTCTCCGCCATTCGTTACGGTGACGTAATCCACCACCCTGCCGTTCTTCACTTTGCGATACGGGCTCTCAATAAACCCGAATTCGTTGATGCGAGCATAACAACTGAGTGAAGAAATCAACCCGATGTTCGGTCCTTCCGGTGTTTCAATGGGACAGATACGCCCATAGTGTGTCGTGTGCACGTCGCGAACTTCGAATCCGGCGCGTTCGCGGCTCAAACCACCCGGGCCCAGTGCCGAGAGACGGCGCTTGTGGGTGATTTCAGAAAGCGGGTTGGTCTGGTCCATGAACTGCGAAAGCTGGCTGGACCCAAAGAATTCGCGCACAGCGGCCATCACGGGCTTCGCGTTGATCAGATCGTGCGGCATCGCCGTGGACATTTCCTGGTAAACCGACATCTTTTCCTTGATGGCCCGCTCCATGCGCACCAACCCGATGCGGAACTGGTTCTCGAGAAGTTCGCCGACAGCACGCACACGGCGGTTTCCCAGGTGGTCAATGTCATCGACCAGACCGATGCCCTTGCGCAATTTCAGCAGGTAGCGAATCACCGCGTAAAAGTCATCGGGCTCGAGCGTGCGCTTGCCGAGCGGAGAATTCAGATCCAGCTTGATGTTGAACTTCAAGCGGCCAACGCGGGAGAAGTCATACTTTCGTGAATCGAAGAACATTCCCTCGAAGAGGTTCGTGGCGGTTTCCAGCGTCGGAGGATCGCCCGGCCGCATCTTGCGGTAGATCTCGATCAGCGCCTCCTGCGTGGTCTTGATCGTGTCCTTCCGCATCGTCTGGCTCAGCACCACGCCTACGTCGTCCCGCTCGGGATTGAAGATCGAAAACTCGGTGATGCCGGCTTCGATGATCGCTGAGATCGTGTTCGGCTTCAGTTCCTGGTTCGACTCAAGCAGAACCTCGCCCGTCTCACGGCTGACAACATCCGCAACGGTCGAGCATCCTTCCAGATCATTCGGCGAAATCTCGACCTGCGTGATATGCGCCTTGGTGATGAGGTTGTAGATGCTGTGTGAAATCTTTTTCCCCGCGTGGCAGATGACTTCCTTTGTCTTGGGGTTGACAACGTCATGCGAAATCTTGATGCCAATTAGATTCTCGGAAACATTCCAATGCAGCTTGCTGTCCGAGATGGTAATCAGATCCGTCTTGTAAAACGCGCGAATCAATTCCTCATCAGACTTGAGGCCAAGCGCGCGCAGAAAGATGGTTCCCAGAAACTTGCGCTTCCGATCGATGCGCACATACAAGAGGTTTTTCTGGTCGTACTCAAACTCCACCCACGAGCCCCGGTATGGAATGATCTTGCCCAGAAAATACGTCTTGGCGTTGGCCGACTCGAAGAAGACGCCAGGGGAGCGATGCAACTGGCTGACGATCACGCGCTCGGTCCCGTTGATGATAAACGTGCCGTTCTCGGTCATCAGCGGGATTTCGCCAAAGTAAACTTCCTGCTCCTTGATATCGCGAATCGCTTTCTGCCCAGTGTCCGGATCCTTGTCAAAAATCGTGAGCCGGATCGTGACCTTGAGCGGTGCGGCATACGTCATCCCGCGTTCCTGGCACTCCGCCATGTCGTACTTCAACTTCAGGCTCACCGGATCGCCACAGCGATTGCAGAACGTGGAGATATTGCGATTGAACGTTCCGCACTTCGAACACACCACGTCGTCGATCGAGAAGGGGTTTGTGATAATCACGCTTCCGCAGGAACGGCAGCTGCTGCGCAAGTGCGACAGCCCTTTCAGGTTGGTGCACTTGCACTCCCAGTTACCGATTGAGAAGTCCACAAACTCCAGCGAAGAGACGCCGCGGAAATCGCTGATCGGAAAAACCGAGTTGAAAACAGCCTCCAACCCGATGTCTTCTCGTTCCCCAGGCAGAAGGTTCATCTGAAGAAAACGCTCATAGGATTTCTTCTGAACTTCAATCAGGTTGGGAATCTGGATCGAGGTTAAAATCTTCGAGAAATTGACGCGCTCTCTGAGTTTCCCATTCGACACAACTGCCATCTTGATGACTCCTTAAGAACCGGCGGCGGGTTCAGCCGGACTCCACTTTGAATAGTGATCTAGTCTGGAAAAATGGATTTCAGATCTGGTCTCTGAGGAAATAGGGAGAGGGGGAAAGCGCACTTTCCCCCTGAAGGAAATTGATCCAATTTTGAGATTGAAGATCGAATTTCGAACAATAGAACCTTGAATTTTACTTCAACTCGACAGCAGCTCCTGCGTCGGCAAACTTCTTCTTGATCGCTTCCGCTTCATCCTTGCTGATGCCTTCCTTCAGTGTCTTGGGAGCCCCATCGACCAGGTCCTTGGCTTCTTTGAGGCCGAGGCTGGTAACTTCGCGGACCACTTTGATGGTATTGATCTTGTTTGCGCCAACGCTGGTGAGAACCACGGTGAACTCAGTCTTCTCTTCGACTGGAGCAGCCGCCGCGCCCCCGCCACCTGCCCCGCCAGCCACCGCAACCGGAGCTGCGGCGGCCGCAGAAACCCCGAAAGCCTCTTCGAGGGCTTTCACCAGCTGTGACGCCTCGAGCAGGCTCAGTTCCTTAATCTCATCCAGGATTTTTTGAACTTTGTCAGACATTACATCCTCCTCAATGATGTTTGATTTCAAATCTTCAGAAAATCTTCAAGCTACTCTCTAAATTTTTTCTGCTCGCTCGCCTGGTTCACAACCACGGCCAGATTTCTCGGAACGGCCAAGACAACGCTCGCCAAACGCTGCGCCTGCGAATTCACAAGGAACATGAGCTTTGAGATCAGCTCCTCTTTAGAAGGCAACGTTGCGATTTGGTCGAGGTCGGCCAGATTGATCACGCGCCCCTCAACCACGCCTGCCCTGAACACAAATAATGGGTTGCTTTTCGCGTAAGTGGTAATGGCTTTGGCGAGGGCCACCGGATCTCTTTCGTTGTACAGCACAGCGCTGCTGCCAGCGAATTTCTCCTTCAAAGGCTCAACCGAGGTATCTTTGCACGCTCGTTGGGCCAGGGTATTCTTAACCACCTTGTACTTTGATCCCGCTGCGCGGATGCTGCGCCGCAGGTCGCTATCCTGGCTCACGGTCAGCCCCTGAAAACCAGCCACAAACAAGTTTTTCGCCGCTTTGAACTCAGCGTTCAATGCTTCAATTTCCTTATCCTTCTCGCTCCGGTCCATGAATGACTCCACTGAAAGTCGCACTCGTGCTTGTCCTCGACGAAAAGCCGGGTACGGCGACGAGAACGAAGACGAAGAATTTTTATCGTTCGTGGCTCAGTCCTAACTGGCTCAGCCCAGTTTGGGACCGTCCGCCAAGTCCCTACTTCTCAAATGCCACCAGATCCAATGAGACTCCGGGCCCCATTGTGGAACTGATGGAGATGCTACGAACATACTTGCCTTTTGCCGCCGCCGGTTTAGCCTTCACAACCGAATCGATCAATGTCCGGGCATTTTCAATCAATTTCTCAGCAGTAAAAGAGGCTTTGCCCACGGGCGTATGAATAATAGCGGTCTTGTCCACTCGAAACTCAACCTTGCCGGCTTTGATTTCCTGGACCGCTTTCGCCAGATCAAACGTTACGGTCCCAGTCTTCGGATTCGGCATCAGTCCTTTGGGTCCGAGAACTTTGCCGAGCTTGCCCACCGACTTCATCATGTCGGGCGTTGCAATCAAGGCATCAAAATCCAGCCAGCCTTCCTGAATCCGGGCAACCAGCTCGTCACCGCCAACATGTTCGGCGCCGGCCTGCTCCGCCTCTTTAACCTTCTCACCGGACGCAATGACGCAAACCTTTTTGCTTCTTCCGAGACCGTGCGGAAGAACAACCGTGCCGCGCACCATCTGATCGGCGTGCTTGGGGTCAACTCCCAGACGCATGGCAACTTCAACCGTCTCATCAAACTTCGCGGTTGCCATTTTCTTGATCAACGGCATCGCTTCTTCGAGCTTGTAGGGCTTTACCTCAACAAGGCCCTTTGCCTTCTTAAACCGCTTTCCCACACGACCCATTTCCGCTCCTTAACCCACAATCTCAATACCCATGCTGCGAGCGGTGCCTTTCACAATCTTCACCGCGGCCGCCACGTCATGGGCATTCAAATCGGGCAGTTTCAACTTGGCAATATCTTCCACCTGCTTTTCCGTCACCTTTCCAACCTTGTTCTTGTTCGGCTGGCCAGACCCCTTGGCAATCCCTGATGCCCGCTTCAGCAAGATCGAGGCTGGCGGAGTCTTCGTGATGAATGAATACGACCTGTCAGCGTACACTGTGATGACAACTGGAATGATCAGCCCTTCCGAATCTTTGCCAGAGGTCTTGGCGTTGAAGGCCTTACAGAAATCCATGATATTGACGCCATGCTGTCCCAACGCCGGTCCGACGGGAGGTGCAGGCGTCGCTTTCCCGGCGGGAATCTGCAGTTTGATGTAACCCGTGATTTTTTTTGCCATTGAGAATATCTTTCTTCAGCGCTGTGGTAGGAACACGCTGCTGCGCGTCCTTGGTCTCGGTAGCTTTTGATCAGGACCGCGCAGCAGCGCGCCCCTTCCTATACCTTCTCCACCTGCAAATAATCCAGCTCAACCGGTGTCTGGCGCCCGAAGATGGTCACCATTACCTTCAACGTATTCCGATCCTCGTTCAGTTCGTCGACAGTGCCATTGAAACTGTTAAAGGGGCCGTCAATGATCTTCACAGATTCGCCCTTCTCAAACGTCAGCTCTACTTTCGGCTTCTCGGCAGTCTGCTCGGCGTGGTAGATGATCTGGTCGACTTCCGCCTGGCTGAGAGGAGAAGGTTTCTGCCCTGATCCCACGAACCCGGTGACGCGGGGCGTGTTCTTGACGATGTGCCAGGCCCGATCCGTCATCTCCATCTCAACCAGCACATAACCTGGAAACGTCATTTTGGAACTGGTGACCCGTTTGCCGCCTTTCATCTCGATGACGTCTTCGGTCGGCACGATGATATCGCCAAATTCTTCTTCAACTCCAAACGCCTGGATGCGGCTGCGCAGACTCTCGGCGACCTTCCTTTCAAATCCCGAGTACGAGTGAACGATGTACCACTGTTTTGCCATTGCCGCTCCGTAATTGGACAGACACCGAGCTACCTGAAAAACTTGAAGATCCGATCCACACCTAGACGCAGCACCAAGTCCACCAAGCCCAGATAGATGCCGAAGAAAAAGACCGCGCAAACGACGACAATGGTCGTGCCGTAAACTTCCTTTCGTCCCGGCCACGAGACCTTCTTCATCTCCGTCCGAACTTCGACAAAGAACTGCTGCATCTGCCTGATCCTGAGTTTCTCCAGAATCGAGGATCGTTCAACCAAAGTTTCGGTTGCCATAGGGTTGACCCGTTTGATGAGAACTGGCAGGCCAGGAGGGACTCGAACCCCCAACATCCGGTTTTGGAGACCGGCGCTCTACCAATTCGAGCTACTGGCCTGTATGGAAAATCGGGCGCTCCGCGAGCACCCCGCGACCTACTTCGTTTCACGATGCACGGTATGAGTTCTACAGGTATTGCAGAACTTCTTAAACTCCATCCGAGCCGTGGTTTTTTTCTTATTCTTCGTCGTCGAATAGTTTCGATTCTTGCACTCGTTGCACTGCAAAGTAATGATGTCTCTCATGTTTGCTCAACTCAAAGATCCAACCAACACCACGGGTCTAAAGGCTCCTTACGCCAGGATTTCGGTCACAGTGCCGGCGCCCACCGTCCGTCCGCCTTCCCGAATCGCAAACCGCAGTCCCTTCTCCATCGCGATCGGCGCGATCAACTCGATCTCCAGCGCCACGTTGTCTCCCGGCATCACCATCTCGGTCCCCGACGGCAGCGTCGCCACTCCCGTCACGTCCGTCGTCCGGAAGTAAAACTG
>Ga0163150_10008466_pt1 | contig 11695 bp, 10 predicted proteins | sample OliLakLV19P2IB_FD_148628 | JGI IMG/M metagenome (GOLD analysis project Ga0163150, IMG submission 148628) | Freshwater microbial mat bacterial communities from Lake Vanda, McMurdo Dry Valleys, Antarctica - Oligotrophic Lake LV.19.P2.IB | ecosystem: Environmental > Aquatic > Freshwater > Lake >...
ACTTGACGTTGAGCGCAGCCAGTATCATTCCCAAGCCAAACGTAAAGGCTGCCAGCAGGACAACCAGCAGCGGCCACAGCAGAAGCAACCAGCTGGGCTGAATCCTGTAATAGAAAATCAAGACCACCAGCAGCGAAGATCCGACCAGAAAGTCTGGCAGCCCGGCGACGGTTGCTGACGCCGGAAGGATGATTCGAGGGAAATAGATCTTGGTCAACAGACTGGAGTTGGCGACCAGACTATTTGCCAACTGAGGCAGCGTCGAGGAAAAGTAGACCCAAGGCAAGAGAGCACTCAGATAAAACAGCGGGTAAGGGCTGCCGTCACTGGGCAACCGGCCCAGCTTGCCGAACAGGACCGTGAAGACGATCATGGTGAGCAACGGCTGGATTACTGCCCAGACAACTCCAAATACGGTTTGCTTGTATCTAATCTTCAGGTCGCGCCAAGTGAGAAAGTAAAGGAGTTCCCGGTAACGCCAGGCATCCCGAAAGAGGTCTGTATTCATACGCTCGATAACCGTGGTGCGTCTTCCATCGGATCCGGATGAGTCGTCGTCTGGTAGGCCATTTCGACACCCATGTCTGGCATGGTGATCAATCTATCAGGTACCGAGCGTCCGATCAGACAGGCGCAACGCAGCACAGCACGCTCAGTGCCATCACGATGAGCAGCGCTTCCGCACACTAATCTCGTGATTTCTATTTAGATACTTCATTCATGATAAGTGATTTGGAGGTTGATCACGGGGAGACAACCAGCTTTCGACAGTAGAATGCTTCGGCGTATCGCGAATCTCCGCCTGATTCGACCCCGCGCAATCTCATCAAGGAAAGAAAAGTGTCCTCAGTGAACCAGTGCTTGTTTTGCTGCGTTTTGAAGTTATCCAAGATACATCGTACTTTTAGTGTTTTGACGCGCTCATCGAGATGGACAAAGACGTTCGGAGACCCTAGATCTCCGTCGTACTTGGGAACCTCGTACTCAAGGATTACGTGATTACGGAAGGCGTTCCACGTCAAATCAGAGATGGTTCGATGGTCTTGATGTAAGTCGTTCCGGTAATGCGTGAATATAAGATCGGGCTGGAACTTCTGTTTCAGTTCCTCGAAGAACTCCTTGATTCTGGCACTTTCGGCAAAGAAGAAACTCTCTCGAAAAGTCTTAATGATGATTCTCTTCCGCTTTGCAGGTTTCAGAAAGGAATCAGCACTCTTTGAGGCCTCCCGCTTCCTTTCCCCAGTTGCACTGAACACAATCCACCAGAACTCCGCATTCTCATTGTTTCCCGCAAGTCTCAGAACAGTCCCGCCACACCCGATTTCGATGTCGTCGCTATGCGATCCCAAGCAAAGAACGCGTAACGTTTGATTCCTTCGCTTTTCCAAGCTTAGATTCAGCATCTGCTCACTTAAATAATGGCTCTGGTCGCAGCTCCTTGGCTGCCCGCCGTCTGTTCAAGACGTGCCACAATTCCCGAGCGGAATTGACCCACACGACGTTAAAATAGCGGGACAATCGCGTTATCACCTGATGTCGCGGCTGCCAATAGTCGAGCCACTGGTCGGGCATCAGGGCTTCCACGCCGACCTCTGGGACAAGAGGTCGGCTCACTTCATGCCACCATATGCTTCTTGCGGGTTTTTAGATCGCATTGCTGGGCCGTCTCAAGCGGCCCGAACTCAACGAGGGTCTAGCTGGCCAAAATGGGCTTCTCCCAATTCCAAACTTCCACAATCTGTCCCAGCAGAAGTTCAATTCCCATTGTGCGAGGAATATTTGCGACACCCTCAGGGAGGCCAATCAGCACCGTGGTTCCTGAGTTCGTGGCGCCACTGAATGGTTCCAGCGGTAAATTGCCACTCGATTCTCGCTTGACGCCAGTCCTGTAGTGTATATCAGTTCGGCTTTTGGGCTCGGTATACTGTGCTGCAGCCACTCTGTTAGATACGTCCTGCGAAAGGAAAAATCAGTGAGTACGATAAAATCAGGGTTTCTGGAGTCAATATATCGCAAAGCCCGTACGCTGTCCGTTTCTGGCAGATAAACCAATGTGCCTCCAGAGTAGTAAGGGACAATGGTGCGGGTGTCCATAATTTTCTTTGAGCCCTGTGCGTATTGTTTCAGCCACAGGCCGGCTTGCTTCAAAGGAAGAGCTTTTCGCCCGCCACTGTCCAGTTCCTGAACTCCGTCATTCAGGACACCGAACCCGGCTACTGCCAGGAGAGCCAGCATCGCCACCGCTGGAATTGCCTTCTCGATAACCGCGAGCCTCCATGGACATTTCATCAGAGCCAGGCTGCCCCTGAACCATTCCCTGAGGCAGGTAACTCCCTGGGCAGCCCAAATGATCAGGAACGGCACCAAAGGAAGCAAATATCTGAATTGAACAAAGTGGGCCGCAAAGAGCATGAGAATGGGTGAACCAAGGAAAAAATGATTTATGACCCTTTGATAAATGGTGTGCCTATTGCGAAGTGCGGACTTAAGGAAATAACGTGTCATCGTTTTCAGCGAAACTGGAAATGGAGAGTAATCCACGAAGCGATTTTCATCGAGCAGGGGCCCTTCGTCTTTCAAGTCGGAGCTAATTCCCAACTGGGCTTCGTCAACGCTTAATCCAGAGTTGATTCTGCTGCCAATCGTGAAGTTCATCTTGTTCTTGGCCTCGAATCGGAACCGGCCTGTATGCCCGGAAAGAAAACCCACGTAAGGGGCTGCGATGACCGCAAAGGTCCCTAGGATCAAAAGATTCCGATATAGGAGTTTTTTCCACATTATCCCCTGAGCCCAACCCAGAATCCCACAGGACAAGACGGTCAGAACAACAATTGCGACTGCTTCCACGCGAGAAAGATAGCCGAGTCCGAAACAGGTTCCAGCGAACACCGAGTGTTTCCAATCGTTGTCGGTGATACAGCGCAGTCCCCAATAGACTCCAAGCATCAACAAAGTAAGATAGACGGTCTCGTTGTAAACCGCGCTGGAATACCCGATCAACAAGGGGTGGAACGCCACAAGCAAGCCAGCGATGAGCGCAGTGGTTCTGCCATAGAGTTGATGCGCAATGAGGTAGACGGGGACAACAAGGAGGGTTCCCAACAGCAGCGACACACATCGACCAGCCACTTCAGAATTTCCACAAACCCAGGTCGCGAGGGCAATCAGAATGGGAAATAGTGGGGCGTAGGTAAGCTGCGGTTGCCCCATATTGCCAACATAACCCCTCCCGCCAAGAAGGTTTTCCGCAAGGCGGGCGTATTCTCCGCCTTCGTTTTCAATGACAGCCGTTCGGGTTAAAATCCAGCAGAAGCGAAGGCTCATTGTGACCATGATCAGGAAGAGTAACCGCTTCCAGCGAAACACTGGCCTTTCCATCGCCAATTCTCTATCTAGTGTTGTGTCTGTCAAATGGTATACAGTCAGCCGTCGGGTGGGGGTTGTGAGTCTGGTGTGGTTTTCGCTGGATCTTCGAGAAAGGCACCGTGTCGAAGTATCTCACGAAGTGCAGGGAGTTGGGGATCTGGACGAGCTAACCATGTACGCGACCCTTGCAACGCATCGACTGCGTGTAGGTGAGGCTCCGCCCGAAGGGACCCTGCGAAGCAGGGTCAATCTTCCGGAGGATGGTCTTTTCCCCTTCGCTTTCCAAAACAGTACTGACGAGACCAAATTTAGAGGGGCAATGCCATTCGTATATATGATCAAGTCTTTGATCGGCGCAGCGAATTCGAACACGGAGCGTGTAACATGCCTATAAGAGTGGCCGACTTCAGTGCCCCAGACAGTCATCCGCTCATCATGGCCTCAAGTTACATTAAACCCACCCCAACCCCATCACAATTTGTTGGGGTGCGGGGCGTTATCATGTAGATGTAGCTAGTGGGCTGTAGTCTCTGGAAAGGAAATGGATGAATTTACCGGATTCAAGCTACTCCAACACCGTAGGTCGATGGCGTTACATTCAGTCCATTCATGAGACATCGGAGCATCGAAACCCAGACCACTTGGTTGGTCACTTTCTGCCACTCCTAGAACGTTGGAACGCGAAATGGCTTAGCCAAAGAAATCTTAACTTCTTACGTTCGCATCGCGTCTACTATTATTTGATTGCGCGGACTCGATATTACGACCAGGTATTCCTAGATGCTATCGCACGAGATGCGCAATACATCATAAACGTCGGCTGTGGAACCGATACCCGCAGTTATCGATTCGTCAATGAACTAGAACGCAAAGGAACTAGGGTCTGCGAGTGTGACCAACCAATGGTAATTCGTGCGAAGCAAAAGATTTGCCAGCGACACTGGCCCTCCGATTCTGTTTCGTACCTTCCGCTAGATCTGAACGATGAAGCATGGCCGGAATTTGAGGTTTGGCTCGCAAGAAATGTCACAGGCTTAACTCTCGTGCTTATGGAGGGCGTAACACCTTATCTCAACGATCATAGCTTCAGTAGATTTTTGGAACTGCTTGCTCACAAGCTTCCATCGGGTAGTCGCGTTGCTTATGATTTCAAGATTTTAGGCGTCAACGATGCTTTCGGACGTGGAGGCCGAACACAGTCTCCGTTCCGACTTTCATCAAGCCGAGAATGCGTGGCCACTTATCATGAAAACCGAAAATACCGGCTCACCCACATGGAGCTAAGCGATGAACTGTCAGTACGACTGATACCAAATCTAGCCACTTCGGGGTTTCCGCTATTTCGAGAGGACGCACTGATTCAGGCCGAGCTGTTACCTGCCTAGCGCCAAGGACCATAGTTAATTAATCATAAGCCGACTTTGACAGTGCCATCCGTGTCAGCATGATGGAAGCACCGGCCAGCAAGTGCCTAATTTGATTGAGCGTGGTGTAGAAATCAGACTCTCCGTCCCAGAATCCCTTGCATATCGCACGCATTTTCCACCAGGCTTGGCGAGTGACTTTGAGGTCCCCGACGACGAGAAACTTGACATAAAAAGCTCCCCATCCTCGGAGATATTCACAGGCACGGTCGCGCTCACCAGGGTCGTGATAAACGATGGGCCCAGGAAAAAACACACCGCGATAGCCACTTCGAAGTACGCGATAAGCAAAATCGATGTCCTCACAGGATAGACCTCTTCCAGGTCCGACTCGCGTGTCTCTACCTTTAACTTTTTCCAGAACCACAGGGCGAATAGCTAAGTTACATCCTAGAACAAAACCTTCAAGCGACAGTAATTCATTGAGCGGCGTCCTCTTCAGAGCACGCGTGACAGCGACTAATCGTCCAATAGATTCTGCTGGTTCGACGCGTCCAGCAACCAGCCCAAGGCTTGGGTCGTCATCAAATTTGTCAAGAATCTCTATCAGCCACCCTTTGTCGACGATGACGTCATCGTCGGTAAAGGCCAATATCTTCCCTTTAGCTGCTGCGACACCGTGATTCACAGCAAAGCTCTTTCCACGCCGTAGCTCGCAGAGATAACGAAACTGGATAGGCGCTCTGTCTCGGGATAGAGAGGCGACTAAATCCTTTGTATCGTTGCTGCAACCGTTATCGACGACCAGGATTTCCGCTTTCCAGCCTGACGGAATTTGGCAGGACTGTATCGACTCAAGACAACGTCGCAAGCCATTAAGCCGGTTTCTTGTTGTAATGATGACAGAAACAATTGATTCCATCAGAAAGTCGAGCACCCCCATGACAGTCGTTTAGGCCGGAAGAATAACGAGGGCAATAGACCTCCTGTCAGCAGGTCACAGTGGGGGGAAATCGCCTTCACGTCGGAGCCCAGCGGCTTTCAACGCTACGCGCACAAAACTACGTTTTAATTAGTAGTCCTTCGATTGTCTGCTTTGGATTCAATATCTTGTCCAGTATTTGAGCGATTACAGCTTTCGTCAAAGTAACTCTATCGAGCGGATGCCCAGCTTTCTGAAGCTGGCGTTTGTGATAGGCCCAGAACTCTTTGTTTCTACCCTGGAAGAAACTCTTACCAAGGAACTTGTAATAATTCACGAGGCGTTTACGGAGGCGCTTTTGTAGCTCCTGCTCGCTCAGATATCTTGGACCATACTCTGTTAAATAAAGGAGGTTTTCTGCAATATAGAAATTGAGAATTCGGGACTTCTCGCTGGTTTGTCCAGTGTGCACACGTTCAAAAGCGAGAATCTGATGAACAAAGCCGAAGTCGCAACGGTCCAAGTACTCATAGCACGCAGCGGTGTCCGCGTGCGGGCCCCAGTCTGGATAGAAGGCTTTCACGCTCCTGAGAAGCTCCGAACGATAAAGGTGCGATGTCGGAGCTCCCAACACATAGGGACTGCCAAGCAAAGACCGCCGACATATTTCTTTACCAGAAACCACAGTCTCAGGATAAGGCATACCAAGGTTATTAATTCTCTCGCCGCTTATCTGATACGTAGTAACGATGCCGACCGTCGGATTTGCTTCGGCCAGGTCCACCATTTGCCTGATGCAGTCAGGGAATATCCAGTCGTCAGCGGACACTACTTTGCAGTACTTGCTCTCATGAGACATCAGACGGATCGCATGATTGTGGTTGCCGTAGACGTCCAGGAATTCCGTATTGTTGTGGACTCGGATTCGCGGATCTCTGTCAGCGAAAGACTGTGCTACAGCCAAGGTGCCGTCTGTGCTGCAGTTATTCACAATGAGGTATTCCCAATTGGTGTAAGTCTGGGCAAGGACGCTCTCAATGCACTCGGCTAGATATTTCTGTGTGTTGTAGACCGGCGTCAGAACGCTGACAAGGGGTTGTCGTTGCGCTTGCATGTCACACTCTGCCTATCTTGTCTCTTCCTTGCGCACCCACATTGGCTTTCCAGACTTCCCAAGGAGCCCGTCCTCGCGTGTACAGATCTTCCAGGTGTTGCTTGTCTTTGAATGTATCCATGCTCTTCCAGAACCCATCGTAATTGTACGCAATCAGGTGGCTCTTCCTGATCAACCGCTGAAATGGTTCGATGACGAGTTCTTCACCCTGCCTGAGATGCTTGAAGATCTCCTTCTTGAATATGAAGTAGCCGCCATTAATGCGAATTTTCGATCGACTCACATCCCTGATATCTTTGACGAGGGCGTCATTTCTCAAGGTCACAAAGTGATAACTGAGGTTTGGCTTGACACATACGAAGCTTGCAGTCTTGTTGTGTCTGCGGAAGTGCTCAATCTGATCAGGAAGGTGAAGATCCGTCAGGCTGTCGCTGTAATTTGCCAGGAATACTTCTTCACCGCTCAAGTGGGGTTCGACGGCCTTTAGTCGTTCACCGATGTTGGAGTTTGCGCCGGTGTCTGCAAAAGTGATTCTCCAGTCATCAATGTCACTGCTGAGCAGTTGGAGATGTTTGCCACCCGCAGCCAGTACGAAGTCGTTGGACAGACACTCGTTATAGTTCAAGAAGTATTGCTTGATCACATCGGCCTTGTATCCCAGACAAAGAATGAAGTCTCTGTGCCCGAAATGGGCGTAGTACTTCATCACATGCCACAGAAGTGGCCGGTAACCGATGTTCACCATGGGTTTTGGAACGGGGTCTCCGTTATTCTCCCGTAACCGCATTCCCAATCCGCCACAAAACAAAACAACTTTCATCAGGTCGCTCTCTCAGTCGCCTTTGGGTTCATCCATTCGAGTTTGCTTTCGCTTTCCACGAACGCGGTCGAGGACCTTCTGAGCTGCCTGCTCGCCACTAACAAAGGACTGATCTGTCCAAAGATAACCCCAGTCGCCATAGCGCCCGCAGTAAGCAATACCGATCTCTTCAAGATATTCGTGAACTACTTGGAGAGCTTTCGGTCTGTCGAGGTCAAATATGATGTTGGCGTAGGGAATACACATGGCCTCGCGATAGAGTATCCTGTCGTCTTCCCGAATCAGTCCACAGCGGCGTAGATCTGCAATCACCGGTTCGACCAGAGTTTCTGGGGCGCGGTCGAGAGGGCGATACTTCATTGAGAAGTAGACCTCGGCCTGAATGCTGCTGGTGCCAGGCGGGACCGTCTGAGGTGACATCAGGTGCGGGAAACTAATGCGGCTGAAAAGATAGTCGCGCTCATAGAAGTACGTCCAACTGGCCTTTGAAATATTGGGTCGGTCAATTCCAACATTTACTAACACCACTGTAGTGCAGGCCAGTTGGGCGGCAGCTTCGAGCACGTCGCGAGGTGCTCGAACGATCATGGGTACCAAATCGGGCAAAGGAACAGAGGACACCAGGTTCTCATAGGCCGTAACCAATCCATTCGCAAAGTGAAGTTCCCTCTTCACAGGATCCAGACGCACCAACTGATGCCCCAAATGGATGTCGGATTGATCTACAAACATTCTCAAGAAGGAGACAAACCCATCCTGGGAGGGATATCGATAGTCCGATACATAGTGAATATCAGGAGTCGAGGGCGACACAGCCCCTAACAGGACTTCCTCCAATTTGGCCTCATAGAGCCTCGGTCCTACCCAGTCAGTTGTCATGTTTGCGGCCGTGGTGGTGTGGTACTTCCATGTGTACTCCATCGGAAACGTCTTCGCGTAGGTTCTCCCGTAACTTGCCACCAACCAGTCTTCGTAGTTCTGAATGTTATGTGGCACTTCATGCTGCGCCTGAATGAAATCCCTGAGGACGTCGACGACCAAGGCATGAGGCAATCCGTGCAGATTGCAGATCACGGGATGCTTGATCCATTGCCCTTTCCAGTGGTTGTCAATGTAAGCCTGAATTATTTCGTACTTCTGATCGACACTCCTGGCAAACAGCTCCTGAATCCGTTTGTTTTTGGTAAATGATACATGCGGCCCTTCGTCAAAGACGAACCCTTCGTTGGACTTGTAGGAGGAGGTGTGGCCGCCGATATGTAGATTCTTGTCGTAGAGAATCGAGCCAACTCCTTCGGAACATAGCTGAAACGAAGCTCCCAGCGCAGCCATGCCTGAACCGATTATGGAAACTCTATTCACCGGATGTTACTCTCATGCGACACAACCATCAGCTTTCAAAACAGCGTAACCACTCAATCAGGAGGACCTCAAGGTCGTAACTACTTCTAGAGCCGTGCCCACAGGAAAGTGGCTCTCCTGCGCTGCTCTCAAAGCATCACAAACTCGTCCGTAAGGAAGCTCAACATCGGAATAAAGGATCGCTTGGTCTCTTCTGACAGCCCTTATCAGGCGGCAGCCCTCAGAAAGTCCCATGGGTAAGAGTCCCGTCGCTCTCGAGACATCCGCATTTTCAATCGTTCCAAAGCACGTGAACCCGCCTATTCCATCCAGAGTCTCTCCTGGACTTAGGTCCCGCTTGGCGATTGTAATGACATCACACATTGGCTTTCCGGCAGGCGTTACCGTAGGGTCGCGAAACAGAACGGCTCTTGCCACTGTCAGGGGCAACTGCAGATGGGGAAGGTGATAGGGTGTGTAAAAAAGATAGAAGGGACCGTCACCCATCTTGAAGTAGCGCATATACTGTTGTCTGACCGGTTCGGCGTTGTACCCCACGACGAAGGCCCCAGTCCCGGGCTCGGCTCCGAGCGCATAATCCACGATACCCCTATTCAACATCTGGTCCTCGGGCAGGTACTTCAGGACCTCCCGCACATCAGCGCATCTGGGTCCGTTCATACCCCGCTTTCCGACTCCAAATCCGGTAGCGTTGGCCAGAATTGTGGCCTCCATCGAAAGCTTGGTTCCGTCAGCAAACGAGGTGATCATCTTCGGCTTCTGGCTGTTCCTGGCCGCGAACTCCCTCTGGGTGTCGGGTGTCCGATAAGGGTCAATAAATCCCTTGATGTTTCCGGCAGCGACGGGGTGGTAACCAATGGACTTGACGAACCGGTAGAGATTCATGGCCACGCCCGGCTCATCGCCGTCCGTGTTGGTAAACACAACGCCATGACGATCTGCATAAACCTTGAGTATAGGGCCCAAGGTGGCATCGAGCTCTGCGTTCATCAGAATGACATGCTTGCCACTTTCAAATGCCTTGAGCACCACCTGGGCACCAAACTCGATTTCGCCAGTGACTTCGATGATGGCTTCAATTCCCGCAGCTTTGCAGAGCAGGTGCGCATCCTCTGTAACCACATAGTGGCCCTGAGCAACGGCAGCCTCCACTTCTCCGAGGGAAGTGGCAACGACCGGAGGCTCAGCGCCAGCCTCCTGATAAAGCTGCTGGGCTGCGGAGAGGGTGCGGTTAGCCACACCGACGAGTCGCATTCCGGGAATTCCCTGGATGATCGCAGTAGCGACTCCCCGCGCCATGTATCCGGCGCCCGACATGGCCACCCGAATCGGGTTTCCTGCTGCCTGCCGCTTCTCCAATTCCTTATCAACAATAATCATCAACCTAATCCTTCAATGACATCTGAATGAGTCTGGCATATCACAATTTGTAGGGTGGCCAGTTTCGGTCTTTCTCCGAAATGACTTCGACCTCGAGCGGCCAACGGATTCCAAAGGCGGCTTCGTCAAAGCGAACGCCGCGCGCGGACTCCGCAACAAAGAACTGCGACGATTGGTAGTAGAGTTCCGAGTTACCTACGAGGGTCTGGTAACCATGTGCGAAGCCCGAGGGAATGTAGAGCATTGTTTGATTGTCTTCGTTGAGTTCGACACCAAACCAGTGCCTGTACGTCGGTGAGCTGGATCTGAGATCTATGGCAACATCAAATACAGCTCCCCGAGTGCACCTGACAAGCTTGACTTCTTCATGGGGGCTGACCTGATAGTGCATTCCTCGCAATGTTCCACGTTTCTTACTGAACCCCACGTTCGCTTGAACGACCTTTGCGACCAATCCGAGGCGTCCGAACTCATTCTCACACCACGTGCGGGCGAAGAAACCACGTTCGTCCTCGATCCGGTCGAGCTCGACGACGTAAAGGCCAGGTACTGAAGTCTCCGTGAATCGCATCAGTTTTCACGCCAGCCGATGCCTTCATACTTCTTGAAGCGCTGCCTCTCCAGCATACGCCGGCCATCCACAAGTACCGGCTGCGGGTCCAATCCTGCCAGCAGCTCAGGTAGCTGCCGGAACTCATCCCAGCGTGTCACCAGGACTAAGGCCTGAACATCACGAATGGCATCTTTGAGTTGTTCGCAGAAATTGATTCCGGAATCACCAAAATGTCTTCTAGCCTCGGGTATAGCGATAGGATCGTAAGCGGTGATCAATGCTTGCTCTGATTGGAGCTGACGAATCACAGGGAGTGCCGGAGATTCCCGCATGTCACTGGTGTCGGGACGAAAGGAGAGGCCCAGCACCGCAACCCGTACGCCGCGTAACGAGGGAAAGTGCTTCTTCAGCAACTCGATCATCTGCAAGGGTTGGTGCTCGTTGATCTGGCTTGCCGCTTCAAGCAACGCCATCTTGCTTCCAGCCTGCTGGCCATGTGCAATCAGTGCTTTCACATCCTTGGGCAGGCAGCTTCCACCATAGCCACAACCTGCGGCCAAGAAGCCGCAGATCTGCGCAAACTGCCTGGCACCGCTGTCCTGCGGATAACTCAGGTAGTTGCTTAGGTGTACACCGGTCATCACATCGACAACATCGATATCACCCAAGACCGAACACAGGTTGGCAAATTCGTTGGAGAAAGAAATCATGGTGGCCAGCAGTGAATTCGAAGCGTACTTGATCATCTCTGCGGTCTTGTTGTTGGTCTTAAGTCGCGGGACGCCTTCGTACCCGGCGTAGACCTGTTCCAGGA
>Ga0163150_10008467_pt1 | contig 11693 bp, 10 predicted proteins | sample OliLakLV19P2IB_FD_148628 | JGI IMG/M metagenome (GOLD analysis project Ga0163150, IMG submission 148628) | Freshwater microbial mat bacterial communities from Lake Vanda, McMurdo Dry Valleys, Antarctica - Oligotrophic Lake LV.19.P2.IB | ecosystem: Environmental > Aquatic > Freshwater > Lake >...
CGCTACGTCTGCATTCACGGCCATTTCTATCAGCCGCCCCGCGAGAATCCGTGGCTCGAGACCATCGAGCAGCAGGATTCCGCGTATCCATATCACGACTGGAACGAGCGGATCACGGCGGAATCATACGGTCCGAACGCCGACGCCCGCATTCTCGACAGGCGCGATCGCATCACGCGCATCGTCAACAACTATTCGCGCATCAGCTTCAACTTCGGGCCGACACTGCTGTCGTGGCTGCGGGACAACGCGCGTGAGACGTATGACGCGATCCTGGAGGCAGACCGCGAGAGCATCGGGCACTTCGGTCACGGCTCGGCACTCGCGCAGGCGTACAATCACCTCATCATGCCGCTGGCGAACGATCGCGATCGGAGGACGCAGGTTGTATGGGGTCAGCGCGATTTCGCGTTCCGGTTCGGTCGTGCCGCCGAAGGCATGTGGTTGCCGGAAACGGCCGTTGACGTAGCAACGCTCGAGAATCTCGCTGATGAAGGTATCACGTTCACCGTGCTGGCTCCGCATCAGGTTTCGCATGTGCGGCGGATCGGCGTGAAGGAGTGGCAGGAGGCGCCGGCAGGCCGCATCGATACGCGATTGCCCTATTCCTGTCCCCTGCCCTCGGGTCGCTCGATTGCGATCTTCTTCTACGACGGTCCCACGTCACGTGCCGTCGCCTTCGAGGGACTCCTGCGCAACGGCGAGCACTTCGCGCAACGCATTCTCGCCATTCTTGGTGACAGCGAAGCGCCGCAGCTCGCACACATTGCTACCGACGGCGAGACCTACGGACATCACCATCGCCACGGCGAGATGGCGCTTGCGTACGCGCTGCACCAGATCGAGAGCGAGCAGGTCGCTATTCTGACGAACTACGCGACCTATCTCGAGCTGCACGCGCCCGAACATGAAGTGCAGATCGCGGAGAATACGTCGTGGAGCTGTGCTCACGGCGTCGAGCGCTGGCGCAGCGACTGCGGCTGCCACACGGGTGGTGCGCCCGGGTGGCACCAGCGCTGGAGAAAGCCGCTTCGCGAAGCGCTGGACTGGCTGCGGGACGAGGTTGCGCCGCTGTACGAGAAGAAGGCGGGCGAGCTGCTGCATGATCCATGGGCGGCACGCGATGACTACATCGATGTCGTTCTCGACCGCCGTAATACCGTCACGTTCCTCGCCCGCCACGCGCGCGCCAATCCAGGGCAGCAGGACATCGTGGATGTGCTCGAGCTGATGGAGCTTCAGCGCCATGCCATGCTCATGTACACCAGCTGCGGCTGGTTCTTCAATGAGCTCGCCGGCATCGAAACGATCCAGGTGTTGCAGTATGCTGGCCGCGTGGTGCAGCTCGCGGAAAAGTTGTTCGGCACATCGATCGAGGAAAGATTCCTGAAGCTGCTCGAAGACGCGGAGAGCAATGAACCGGGCACGGGCAATGGCAGGGCGCTGTACGAGGCGGAAGTCTCGCCTGCGCGCGTGGACCTGCTCAATGTCGCGGCGCACTACGCAGTGAGCTCTCTCTTCGAGGATGCGGGACGGAAGAGCCGGATCTACTCCTACGAGGTCGAGCTCGAGCAGGGTGACCGCCGCCAGAGCGGCGATGCCGTTCTTGTTGTGGGCCGTGCGCGCATCACGTCGGAGATCACGCGCGAATCGGATGTCGTCACGTTTGCGGTGCTGCATTTCGGCAACCACAACCTCACGGGTGGAATCAGGCGGTTTACGACTGATGAAGAGTTCCGCACGCTGCGCGACGACCTTCTGCGCGCCTTCTCCAGTGCGGACATCACCGCGGTTGTCCGACTGCTGACGAAATTTCCCGAGTACTCGTTCTCCCTGAAGTCACTCTTCGGAGACCGTCAGCGACAGATCCTGTATCGCGTGCTGGAATCCAATGTCGAGGACGCAGAGCGCGCGTACCGCAGGTTGTATGAAGAGAACGCGTCGCTCATTCGTTTCCTGATTGCGCAGGACCTGCCGCTGCCACGCGTGTTCCGGATGTCCGCGGAGTTCGTGCTGAATCGCGACTTGCGTGCAGTCCTGTCGAGCGACCCGTTCGACGCCGCGCGCGCGCGTGCCCTGGTGGATGACGTGGACGCGACCAAGGTCCCGCTGGACATTGAGGGTCTGAGCTATGCGGTGGGCAACGCGCTCGAGCGGCTGGCCCACTCGTTTCTCGAGAACCCGACGGACCTCGCGCGCCTGGAATCATGGAGCGACATGGCGAGCCTCACCGATGCGCTGCCTCTTGATATCAACTTGTGGAAGACACAAAACATTTTCTACGAAATCCTGAAGACCGTGTATCCGCCGGTGCAGCACCGCGCTGAGCGTGGCGATCCCGAGGCCGCGCGCTGGATCACCCTGTTCTCATCACTCGGCGAGCGCCTGTCCGTCGCCGTCCCCTGAATGCAGATCGCCGTAGTGGGTCGCGACAATCCCCCCCGTCATGACATCCCACTTCACGCCCAGGAAACCCGCCGCTTCCATCCGTCGTGCAAGCTCGGGCGGTTCCGGAAAGCGCAGTACGGAATCGGGCAGATACTGGTATGCGCTACCGTGCCTGGAGATCATTCGGCCGATCAGCGGCAACACATACCGGAAGTAGGAGAGGTAGAGTGCGCGGAACGGCTGCCAGCCCGGCGTCATGAACTCGAGGACAATCAGCCTTCCGCCAGGCTTGATGACGCGCGCGAACTCGCGCAGCCCGGCATCGATATCGGCGAGGTTGCGGACCCCGAACGCGACCATGGCGCCATCGACGGAACGGGCGGGCAGCGGCTGTCTCAATGCGTCCGCGCAGGCCGGGAAAATCGTCCGTCCACGCAACTTGGCGCGGCCGGCGTCGAGCATGGGGTACGAGAAGTCGAAGCCAAGCACGCGGCCGGTGAAATCGGGGCGGTCGGCAAGCTCCACGGACAGGTCGAACGTGCCCGCGCACGCGTCCAGAAGCACGCCATCACGGGGTGCGTTCTGGAGCAGGCGGTCGACGGCACGTCGTCGCCACGCACGGTCACGGTTGAGGCTGAGCAGGTGGTTGAGCAGGTCGTAGCGCGACGCGATGGCGCCGAACATCCGCTGGACATCGTCCGCTTTCGTCGTGCCTGCGGGCGCCGTCTGCTTCGCACCGTCCGACGGCGTTGAGCCTGACATCTACTGGGGCCAGTCCTTTCGATTACATTGATCGGCGGCGGAAACTAGCCCGGGGCCGAACCGCCAGCAAGACAAACCGACAGTGAAACCGGCCGCGGCGAAGCGACGTACGGCATGCACGCACCGCAGCAGATCGGCGGTCTTCGTGCACAGGTGAATTGGACTATTCGAGTTTAACCGACCAGCAGGTCGTCCAGCTCGCGCGTGAAGGACGCGAGCGGGCGTTCCGTGAGTTGATCGGGCGCTATCAGCGTCCGGTCTTTTCCCTCATCTACCGTCTCGTCCGCGACCGCGAAAAGGCTGAAGACCTCGCGCAGGACACCTTCATCAAAGTGCTCAACGCGATCGACCGCTACGACCCCGCGTTCAAGTTCAGCTCGTGGATCTTCAAGATCGCGCATAACACGGCGCTCGATCATCTGCGACGTCGCACTCCTGACACGCTCTCCCTCGATGGCTCGCCGCACGCCACGTCCGCGGCCGAAACCGAGGCCACGACGATCACGCCCGAGAGCCAGGACGAGAACCCGGAGGAATACACGCTGAACCGCGAACTCGGCAGCGAGATCGAGACCGCCATCGGCACGCTTCGCGTCGAATACCGGACGGCCATCATCCTCTGTCATGTCGAGGGTCGGCCCTATGAGGAAATCGCCCAGATCATGGCGGTGCCACTCGGCACCGTGAAAACCTATATCCATCGCGGCCGCAAGGAATTGATGGTCGCGCTTGAACACCTGCGCGTCTGAAACCGGAACTGCCAATCCCACGTATGGACACCAGGAAACCGGAGAACGACTGGAATGAGTGAAATGAAGCATCCGACCGCCGAGCACCTGGAAGAGTTCGTTGAAGGCGCATTGCCCGTACGGGAACGCGTCGTCGTCGAACTGCATCTGCCAGGCTGCCCGAGCTGTCAGACGCAGGTCGAGGAGCTGCGCGCGCTGTTTGGCGCGCTGTCCGGCCTGGCTCGTTTCGAGCCGACCGTCGGCTTCGTGGATCGCGTCATTGTGATCCACGCACTCGAGAACCTCGAGGAGTTCGCGCCGTCCGCGGTCTTCAGCGATCGGGTCATGGCGTCGGTCAAGGTGCCCCAGAGCGCCCGGCAGTCGGACTGGCAGTCGGCTTGGAAGAAGCAGTCAGCGCGTGCCGGCGCCCTGATCTCGCACGTCAGTCCCAAGAGCAGCTTCGGATGGGCAATGGCGACCGTCATGCTGGCTGTCCCGATGCTGCTCGGTGGCGGCACCGTCGCATGGCTGCTGTCTCGCTCGTACGTCACATCCAGCGGGCTCTGGGCAATGACCACCAACTGGATCATCGAGGGGCTGCAGGGCGTCGGCACAACCGTCGTCGGCGGTGTCATGCGCACCGACCTGGCCGTCTGGACCGCTGCCAACATCACCGAGTTCATGGCTCGCGCAGGATTCAGCGGCCTCGGCCTCGTAGCGGCAACCGGAGCCGCCACAATCATGCTTTCGAGCTGGATTCTTTACAAAAACCTGTTCCGCACTCCTTCGCGGGAAGCTCACTATGTTTCATACTCGTTCTGATCGTACATCGCGGCGACTGATTGTCGCCGCCAGCCTGCTCGCCTTGTGCGCTTCGGCTCCTGCCGCAGCGCAGGACCTGGCGCGCGTGCAGTCCAGCGAGTTCTCGATGTCCGGCCGCGAGGCTGGACTCAAGCTCGAATTGTCCGGTGATCGCAACATTGAAGTCGCGATACGCGACGGCGGCCTCTTCATCGATGGCGTACGTGTCGCCGCTGCAGCGCGTGGCGGCGATCTCGATCGCAGCTGGCGCGAGATCGTGACCCGCGCGATGGATGCGTCGTCAGGTGACCTGCCCGGCCTGCTGATGGGCTGGACGGCGCCGGGCGCTGCCGGCGTACAGATCAGCGCTGCGTTGAATGCCGCGCTCACTGGAATCGAGATCCCAGCGGCAGCGGTGGCTGCGGACGCACAGGCAGCGCCGATCTCCGACACAGTTTACCGCCTGAACGATCGTATTGAAGAGCTGCAGCGTACGGTCGAAGAGCTGGAAGATGACCGCGTCGTCGTGCACCAGACTCAGCGGCGCAATCCCTTCCACTACATCTCGGAAGGCTTCGCAGGAATTTTCTCGATCCTGGTCACGTATGCGGTTCTGTTCGCGATCAGCTTCGGCGTCATCTTCTTCGGTGGGCGCAAGTACATCGAAGGCGTCGCTGATACAGCGCGCAGCGCGACCGGACGCAGCTTCCTCGTCGGCATGGCCGCCGCGTTCCTCGTGGTTCCCGCATTCGTACTCGGAATCATCGGGTTGATCATCTCGATTGTCGGAATACCGGGGCTGCTCGTGTTCGTGCCCGGCTTCCCCGTCCTATGCGTGCTGTCGGTGCTGCTCGGCTACATCTCGGTTGCGCATGCCGTAGGCGAATCATTCGCCGAGCGACGCTACTACGTGACCGACTGGTTCCAGCGCGGGAATTCGTACTACTTCCTGCTCTCCGGATTCGGGCTGCTGCTCGCGCTGTTCCTCGCCAGCCAGGTCGTGCACATGGCAGGACCCTGGCTGCGCGCGATTGGCGGGATCCTTGTGTTCCTTGGTGTGGTAAGTACGATCGTCGCAGTAACGACAGGCTTCGGTGCGGTGCTCATCTCACGCGGCGGCACACGGCCGGTCCGCGGGAAGGGCGCAGCTGCCGAAGAGCCGGACTTGTTCACGGAGGACTCTGGTGACTGACACACATAAAGGCGCACGCGCAGCCTCGAGCAACGCAGCTGCCTATCGCTCGTTCATGATTCGCTTCGCGATCGCGATGACGATCACAGCACTTGCCCTGCTCACGCCGAAGATTGCGCACGGACAGGACTGGCGCACCGTAACAAAGACGCGCGAGCTCGATCGCGAGAGCACACTCCGCGTGAACGTCGAGTACGCTGCGGGCCATCTCTCGATCGGCCCCGCAACGGACGGCAAGCTTTATCGCACGACGCTGCGCTACGATGCTGACGTGTTCGATCCGGTGTTCGATTACAGCGGCGGCAAGCTGCACGTCGGCGTTAATGGCGGCGAGGTGAAGGGCAGGAACCTGAAGTCGGGCAGGCTGGATGTGAAGCTGAGCCCCAAGGTGCCGATCGAGCTCGACCTCGAGTTCGGCGCGACCGAAGCGACAATCGATCTGGGCGGGCTGCGCCTGCGCAGTGCTCAGATCGCGACGGGAGCGAGCAAGACGACGCTCAACGTGTCGTCGCTGAACCCGGAAGTATGCTCGCTATTCGAGGTTCAGGTCGGCGCGGCGAAGTTCGAGGCGACCGGCCTCGGAAACCTGAACGCGGAGCGCATGAGCCTGGAAGGCGGAGTCGGCGAGATGTTGCTCGACTTCACCGGCCAATGGAAGCGGGACATGACCGCGAAGATCGACATGGGCCTCGGCTCGTTGACGATCCAGGTGCCGCGCGGCCTCGGCGTGAAGATCACGAAAGATGGCCTGCTGGCGTCCTTCGACAGCCAGGGCCTGACGAAGCGGGGCAATTCGTTCTACTCGGAAAACTATGAGAAGTCGAGCCGTAAGCTTACAATTAATCTCGATGCAGCGCTCGGATCAATCCGGGTCGTCTGGGTCGGCAACTAACCGGAGGCGGATCATGTCGACAATTCTTACCGTGCTGCTCATCGGGATCGTTGCGCTCGTGACGCTCTCCGTCGTCGGCGCAGTGCTCGGCCTGGCCTTCGGACTAGTGACGTTCCTGCTCTTCAAGGTCGCGCCCGTCATGCTCGTCGGCTACGTGGTGCTGCGACTGATCAAGCCGAAGCCGAAGCAGCTCTCCGCCGAAGACCGGAAGTGGCTCGAAGGCTGAATTGCGGGTTGGAGATCGTGGGGGGCGGCCTTGGCGGGTCGCCCTTTTTTTGTGGGTTGCCCGTCACGGCTGCATGTGCAGCTATTGGGGCTGTCGAGCCGGCAGCGCTTCGAGGCCTTCGATCACGCGTCGCACAACAGCGCGGAACGCGATACTCGCCGGCGAGTCGGGTAATGCGAGGGCGGTTGGAGTTCCCATGTCGCCGGCAACACGCACCTGCGGATCGAGCGGCACCTCACCGAGGAACGGCAGGTGCATGTCATCGGCGAGCTGCTTACCGCCGCCATGACCGAAGACATCGACATGACCACCGCAATGCGGGCACGACATGCCGCTCATGTTCTCGACTATGCCGAAAATATGGGTGTTCACGCGCTCGAACATGCGGACTGCGCGTCGCACATCGCCGGTAGAGACTTCCTGCGGCGTGGTGACGAGCACTGCGCCATCGAGTTCGACGATCTGCACGAGTGACAGCTGCGCATCACCGGTGCCTGGTGGCATGTCGACAATCATGTAATCGAGCTCACCCCACTCGACCTGCTCCAGGAACTGTCGAAGGATTCCCGATACGAGCGGACCGCGCATGATTGCGGGCTGTTCGTCGTCGAGCAGGAAGCCGAGGCTCATGAGCTTCACGCCGTGCGACTCGAGAGGCACGATCTTCTCCGCGCCCTTCTCACCGGTAACCTTCGGCTTCCGCTTCTCGCCGAACATCAGCGGGATGTCGGGACCATAGATGTCGGCATCCAGGAGTCCGACGCGCTTGCCGGCTGCTGCGAGCGTCGCCGCCATGTTCGCCGCCACTGTCGACTTGCCGACGCCGCCCTTCCCCGAGCTGACCGCGATCACGTGCGCGATGTTGCGAACGAGATTCGCATCAGGTTTCGGCGCCGGCACGGATCCGGGCTGCAACCCCTTCGAACGCGCCGGCTGCTGCTGCGGCGCGTTGGGCAGGCGCACGTCGATCTTGACCTTCGAGACGCCAGACACTGCTTCCGCGGCACCGCGCGCCTCGCGCACGAGCGTGCCCGGATCCTCAGGCTTCAGCAGGAACTGGAAACGCACCATCCCTTCGGCGTCCACATCGATATTCTGCACATGGCCGCTCGCCACGACATCTGTGCCCGTTCCCGTCATGACCTGCCGCAGCGCATCGAGAACGCGCTCCTGCAGGACTCCTTTCTCTTCCGTCATCGTCGGTCCCCTTAGTACAAACGGCCAGCACCCGGTGCGGGTGCCAGCCGTGTCAATGTAATCATCCGGCCACGTCCTACAATGCGAGGATACCCCTGACTTCGGGGACCGCCATCATGACGCGCCGCTCAATGCCCTGCCTGAGCGTCAGCATGGACACGGGACACGAGCCGCATGCGCCCACCAGCCGCAGCTGCACGATTCCCTCGTCCTCGTCAAAGTCGATGAACTCGACGTCGCCGCCGTCCGAGCGCAACGCCGGCCGGATCGACTCCAGCACATCCTCGATCTTCTGCCGCGGATCAATCACCGTATCCATGTCCCTAATCTAGCCCCCTTTCGCCCCCCCGGTCCAGCCACGAGGTGTCTGGCACCAGAAGTCAGTAAGTGCACAGGGGAGCATTTCAGACCTTTTCGGCTATGCTCTTGGCCTGGGTGAAGAGGAGGAGGTAGTCGGGGCCGCCGGCCTTGGAGTCGGTGCCGGACATGTTGAAGCCGCCGAAGGGGTGGGCGCCGACCATGGCGCCGGTGCATTTCCGGTTCAGGTACAGGTTGCCGACGTGGAAGTCGTCGGCGGCGCGGTCGAGCCGCTCGGCGTTGCCGGAGTAGAGCGCGCCGGTGAGGCCGAACTCGGTGTTGTTCGCGATCTCGAGGGCGTGATCGAAATCGCGCGCCTTGATGAAGGCGAGGACGGGGCCGAAGATCTCTTCCTGTGAGACGCGCGCGTCAGGTGCGACATCGGCGATGATCGTCGGCGGAATGAAGTAGCCGCCGCTCTCCGACGGATCGGCGACTTTTCCGCCAAGCACGACGCGCCCTTCCTTCGAGCCAATCTCGATATACTCGCTGATCTTCCTGAACGCCTTCTCGTCAATCACGGCGCCCATGAAATTTTCGCGCTTCGTCGGATCGCCGACCGTTAGCTTCCGCGCGCCCTCGAGAACTTTCTCGAGCACTGCGTCGTAGACATCCTCGACAATAATCGCGCGCGAGCACGCACTGCACTTCTGTCCCTGGAACCCGAATGCGGCCGCGACAATTCCCTGCGCCGCCGCTGCTACATCGGCAGTCTCATCGACGACGATCGAGTCCTTGCCACCCATTTCCAGGATTGTGCGCTTCAACCAGATCTGGCCGGGCTGCACCTTTGCAGCGCGCTCGTAGATGCGGATACCGATTTCTTTCGAGCCGGTGAACGCAATGAAGCGCGTGCGCGGGTCATCGACAATCGTGTCACCCACGACTGCGCCCGGGCCCGGTATGAAATTGACCACGCCCGGCGGCAGGCCGAGATCGTTGATCAGCAGGTCGACGAACTTCGCTGCAACAATCGTGGATGTATGCGCGGGCTTCAGCACGACGGTGTTTCCGGTGACGAATGCGGCCATCGTCATTCCGCCCATGATCGCAGCGGGAAAATTCCACGGCGGAATAACTGCACCGACACCGAGAGGTATGTAGCGCATCTGGTCGCGCTCACCCGGCATTTGTACGACCGGCTGCGGTCCCGCGAGACGCAACGCTTCACGCGCGTAGTATTCCGCGAAATCGATCAGTTCCGCGACATCGCCATCCGCTTCCGCCCAGCTCTTGCTTACCTCATACACGAGGATGGCGCAAAACTCGAAGCGGCGCACGCGCAGCGCCTCGGCAGTGCGGAACAGGTAATCCGCGCGCTCATCCCACGGCACCTTACGCCACGTCTTGAAGGACTCGGCGGCGGCAGTTATCGCATCACTCGCCTGCTCGGCGGTCGCACGGACTGTGTAGCCGAGGATCTGCTTCGGGTTCGCGGGATTCGTTGCTGCATCGCGCTCACCTTCGGAAATAGCGCGGCCTCCGATGATCAGCGGGTACGTCCTGTCGAACTCGCCGCGGAGCTGCTCGAGAGCCTCCTCCATCTGGCGGATGTTCTCAGGATCGCTCCAGTCAAGGAACGCTTCATTCGTGAAGGGCTGTATGTCCGTCATTGTGGCCATGATCTGCCTCCTGTGCCTGCCGGCCTGTGGGTCAGTCTGGAAGTCTACCGGGGGGTGTTCTGGAGGTCAACGGGACATGAGCTTCGGGGTACTGGCTTCGGGCATCAGAATCGGGCATCAGAATCGGGCATCAGAATCGGGTATCAGCTTCGGGTACGTCGGGGGCTGTACCTTTGTGCTGGTTAGATGGTGGAGGATACGGTCGCCATGGTCGCGGCCGTTCTCGATGAAGACCTTGTTGGCATCGTATCCGGCAGAAAGGACGCCGGCAATGAAGACGCCCGGCACGTTGGTCTGCATCGTCTCATGATCGTGAACGGGAATGCCGGTGGTCGGATGGAAATCCACACCGAGCGATCGCAGGAGCACGCCATCCGGCATGTACCCGACCATGGCGAGCACCCAGTCGTTCGGCAGCTCCTCGGTCGTGCCCGCGTCTTCGTTGCGCACAGTGACCGAGCGGGGCGATATCGACGCCACCCGTGAGCGGAAACGGGCAGCGATCACGCCATCGCGGATGCGGCCTTCAATGTCAGGACGCACCCACGGCTTCACGTTCGCATCCAGTGCTGGGCCGAAGTGCACCATCGTCACGCGCGCGCCCCAGTGGTAGAGCTCGAGCGCGGCGTCGACAGCGCTGTTCGCACCGCCGATCACGACAACATCCTGGTCGTAGTACGTGTGTCCTTCGCGGTAGTTGTGCGAAACCTTTGGCAGGTCTTCGCCCGGTACGTTCAAGCGATTCGGTGAGTCGAAGTAACCGCTCGCAATCACGACATTCGCGGCACGCACCAAATGCGTCGAACCGTCCATACGTAGTGTTGCGACATCATATCCGCCGGCTGCGCGCACAATCGACGTCACCTCTTCGTACTGATGCACATCGAGCTCGTACTCGCGCGCGAGCCGAAGATAGTAGCGGAGCGCTTCGCGCCGCGTCGGCTTGTCGCCGACGACGACGAAGGGCACAGCGCCGATCTCCAGCCGCTCTGCGGTGCTGAAGAAGGTCATGTGGGTTGGATATCGCGATATGGAGGAAACGACACTGTACCGGTCGAAGAGGATGCAGGACATTCGCGCCCGCCGCGCCGCGATGCCGACGGCAAGACCACACGGCCCGGCGCCCACCACCGCGATGTCGACGGCTACCGCGTCCATCACCGCAGTGTCCGCTGAGCTGCCGGACAAGCTCAGCTCTCCCCCGCCGCGTCGTCCGGAACAACGAGTTGGAAACGATCCTGATCGGTCACGGAATCGAAGATGGCTTTCAACACTGCAATCAGCACCGGACCAATGATGATGCCCATCAACCCGAAGCTGTACACGCCGGTGACCAGTGCAATGAACATCCAGTAGAAGTTCAGTACTTCGGACTTGTCGGCGGCTATCTTGGGCCGCAGGTACATGGAGATCAGGATGGTATTGAGCACGAGTCCGGTGACGAGCATGAGCACGCCGCCGACGACGTCGCCGCGCCAGAGCACGAGGTAGATCGCAACCGGCGTGTAGATGGTCCACGACCCGACGA
>Ga0163150_10008468_pt1 | contig 11693 bp, 6 predicted proteins | sample OliLakLV19P2IB_FD_148628 | JGI IMG/M metagenome (GOLD analysis project Ga0163150, IMG submission 148628) | Freshwater microbial mat bacterial communities from Lake Vanda, McMurdo Dry Valleys, Antarctica - Oligotrophic Lake LV.19.P2.IB | ecosystem: Environmental > Aquatic > Freshwater > Lake >...
CCTCGATAATGCGGTTCGTGACGGCGGTGAGGGTCTGGCGGTCGTGAGAAATGATTACGAAGGCGCGCGGCCAGTCCTGCAGGAAGCCTTCGAGCCATTCTCGCGCTTCGAGATCGAGGTGGTTCTCGGGTTCGTCGAGCAGCAACAGATCAGCGTCTTGCAACAACACCAGGGCGAGCATCAGGCGCGTGCGCTGGCCGCCGCTCAACGCGCTCGCGTGCAAATCAAAATCGTTTATGGTGAACCCGAGACCGTGGAGCACGCGCTTGATATTTGTCCGGAAGTCGTATCCCCCGCGCTGCTGAAACTCGTCCTGCACCGCGCTATATGCCGGCAGAACGGATTCATCGCCCGCGCTAAGTTGCTCCTCGAACGCGCGCAACCGCTGTTCGAGCGCAAGCACGTCGGCAAAGGAGCGCAGCACGACGTCGAACAGCGTTTCGTTGGGGTCCAGCACTGGCAACTGGGCCAGGCACGCCACCCGCGCGCGCCGCATCCGTTCGATAGTACCTTCGTCTGCGTCGAGCTCGCCGAGCATCAAACGGAATAGTGTGCTTTTCCCGGCGCCGTTGCGGCCAATCAGACCGACCTTGTCCTTTTCCTCGATGCGGAGATTAATTCCTTGGACTACGGGAACCCCGGCGAAGCGCTTGGCGACGTTTTCGAATCGTATGTAACTCATTCGTAGATAATAGTCTCTGATAATTTTTCATGAGTGAGCAACAAAGTATACCAAACTGGCGGATCAATTTCCGTCGCCGCGCGACTCCGATAGTCCTGACTGAAAGAAATATGAGCGCCGCGTTTGGGCGCGCCCTGCGCGCAAAGCTCAGTTGCGGGGATTGATGGGCTGGGGATTGGATGGGGAACGGCGGTATTGGGAAGAACAACGCGGCGCCGGATCGGAATCCGGCGCTACGTTGGCGCATCGAGAAATGAACCTACTATTTTAGGAATGCGAACCGTTCGCGGTTAAGCGCCGTGCGCGCATTGGAGATCAGATCGGGGCCGTGAACGTACATCGTGCTGTCGCCGAGGCGCCACTCGCCGTTGTCGTGCGTGAAGTGATAATCGATCGCCCAATACATGACGCGATGGTCAATTGTGATAGCGCGGGTGTAGACGGTGCCGCGGCCAAAGGGTTCGCCAAACACAACGTACTCCGGCGTGACGAATGCATCGACTGCGATTTCGGCGGACCTAAGACCTTCCTGTAACACACGGGATTCGTTGGCATACTTTTTCATGTGATCACGCAGATCGGCGACATCCGAATACGAGTTTGCGTGAACATACAGACCGAGCGAAACAGTCGCCGCGAATGCGGAGATCCACCCGACGGCGCGTGGAACGTTTTTCGTTTTCATCGTTCTATCTCCGAGCAATGTTGTTATACGCAGCAACTTATTGCCGGTATTAACACGCGCGGGATGGTTTCTATTCATTGCGGGGAAGCGGCGATGAAAACAGGGATCAGGTAAGCGGCATGCCGCTGGCCTTCAATACAACTTCTTGTACGGAGAGATCGTGCGCTTTCGCATACGCAAATGAGTGATCGCCGCGCATACACGCCGCGAAATCCGAGAAATCGGCGGCGTGGCGCGGCAACTCCTCGAACACAATGGGATGTGTGCCAGTGTTGTAGCCGCCAGCACCATTGCGCAACGCCAAATGTCCGGCAGGCGGCTCCAACGGCGTCAGAACAATGGAGCCGTTGCTACCGGCGATTTTGAAACGGCGCGTAGGAAACGGCTGAAACTCCATCGCGGCGGATTCAATAAAGGCTATTGCGCGGGGATATTCGAATACGGCGAGCGTGTTGTCCGCGAGCAGATCATTCGTAGCGCCGTCATGCCGGATGAAAGAAGTGACTTTTTCAGGAGCACCGAGCAACAGCACGATCATGTCGATTACATGGCAGCCAAGTTCGAACATGATGCCGCCGGAGAACGCGCCGATGCGCGCGCGTTTTACGGCGTCGAGATCAGTACACATACTCGCGTTGATCGAATAAATTTCCCCGAGCCAATTTTCGCGCACGGCGCGCCGGATGAAATCGAATCCGGGGTTGTAGCGGAACATGTAGCCCATCTGCACGAGCAATTGTTTTCGTTCGGCTTCTTCCATCAGCGCGCGAAACGCTGGTAATGATGCGCCAGCAGGTTTGTCGAGATGAATATGTTTACCCGCGTCAACCGCGTTGCGCGCGAGTTCGAGCAGACGCGGCACACCGGATTCTACGGCGGCCATTTTGATTGAAGTGTCGCTCAGCAATTCGTCGCGCGACAGCCAGCGCACGTCTTTCAACGCGGGGTTATTTTCAAGCTGCGATCGCACCGCGTCATCCGGCTCACACACGCCAACGAGGTCGAAATCCGGTGATCGTTGCAGCACTTTGAGCACGTCGACGCCGTGGGCGTGATCGATGCCGAGGATGCCGCAGCGAATTTTTTTTGGTTGGTCCGTAGCAGTGGCAAGCGTGGTGGTGGCGGCGCCCAAGGCGACAGCCTGGAGAAACGAACGGCGGTTCATGGTTTGGCTCGCATTGAAACTTTTCTTCCCAAACTGACGCGAATTGGGGAGCAGTATTGGAGCGTTGCGAACCAAATCAGAAATGGCAACGCGCAAAGCAGCCAAACCAATGCTCCCATCGATTATGGAGTTAGCGTAGAGAGTGGGGCAGATGGTCCGCAACTTCGTTCCGGTTGTTCGCGGTTGGTGTGTACACGGTGGGCGCCGTAGCCAGGGCATTTTGCTTATTTGCGAAGGAAGCTTGCCGATGTTAAGGGAAAGCGGCAGCTAACCGCTGCCGCGCTCCAAGGCGCTTCACGCGGATTTTGGACGTGGATCGGGGACAGCCACCGGCAACCAAAACGCGTTGCCGGTGACAGTCCCCTGGATTTATCCGACTTCTCCGCCTGCCGCATGTTCCTCGGCGAGACCCGAAACGAAATCCGGATCGAGTTTTGGAAACAGCACCTCGGGCGTGTTCAATGGCGCGCCGGATTTGATGCCGGCTTTCGCGGCGTTCCAGCCGTCCTCGCCGCCGTCGGGCCCGCCTTTTGGGAGCGCAATATTGAGTATGCGCGCAAGTTTTTCCGCGCCGTCTGGTGTGAACGGCACAAGTGCGGTACATAACGCGCGGACGACCTGGCAGCACACGTACAACGTTGTGCCGGTGCGCGTGAGATCGGTTTTGCGCGTGGTCCACGGCGCTTTCGTGTCGAAATATACGTTTGCGCGGCGGCCCATGTCGATCAGCCGTTCGGAGGCTTGGCGGAACCGGAAGTTTTCGAGCGAATCCGCGATGCCATCGAGTTGCGCAGGCAATGAATCGAGCAATGCGCGGTCTTCAGCATCGAGTGTGCCGGATTCAGGCACTTTGCCCTCGAAGTTTTTCACGGTCATCGTGAGCGAGCGATGCACAAAATTACCAACGACGTCGCACAGCTCGCCGTTGTAGCGATTGACGAATTCGTCCCAGTCGAACGCGGCGTCGCGCGCTTCCGGCATGATTGCGCAGAGGTAGTAGCGGATCGCGTCGCGGCAGAAGCGTTCGACGAACCAGCGCACGCTGATCATGTTGCCCTTGGACTTCGATCCTTTTTCCGTCTTGCCGGTTTCGCGGTTGTAGACGTTGAGGTATTCGTTGCCGACGACGTTATCCGGCAGAATGTAATCGCCCTGGCCCATGAGCATCGCGGGAAAGATCACGGTGTGGAACGGGACGTTGTCCTTGCCGATGAAATGGAGCATGCGCGTGCCCGTGTCCTTCCACCACACAAGCCAGGCATCCGGATCGCCCTTCGCGTCGATGCCCCATTGTCGCGTGTTGGTGACGTAACCGATAGGCGCGTCGAACCACACGTAAATTTTTTTACCTTCCACGTCTGGGCTTTCCAGCGGGATGGGCACGCCCCAGTCGGTGTCCCGGGTGATGCAGCGGGCGCGCAATTCGTTCACCCAGCCGTATGCAATGCCTTTGACATTTGCGCGCCATTCGGGATGGCCGTCGAGCCATTGCTTGAGCGAAGCGGAAAAATCCTGCAAGCGCAGGAACCAGTGCATCGAATCGCGCAACACCGGCGTCGAAGAATCGCCGGGAATGTTCACACGCGGATTCACGAGTTCCCTGGCGGCAAATTGCGCGCCGCAGTTCTCGCATTCGTCCCCCGTAGCCTCTTCGTACCCGCACTTCGGGCATGTGCCTTTGACGTAGCGGTCGGGGAGATATTTTTGCGATTGTTCCGTATACCACAGCTCCATTGTTTGCTGATTGATGTGACCGCCTTCCAGCAATTTCGTGAAAAACGCCTGGGTCGTGTCCGAGTGCAGGTCCCACGACGTGCGGCCATAGATGTCGTAGGAAATACCGAGCCGCGCAAACGATTCAGCATTGGCCGCGTGATACCGGTCAATAATCTCCTGCGGGGAGATGCCCTCCTTTAGCGCGGTCAAGGTAATCGGCACGCCGTATTCGTCTGATCCGCCGATATACAGCACCCGCTCACCGAGCAGGCGTTTGAACCGTACATAGATGTCTGCCGGCAGATACGCCCCCGCGACGTGGCCGAGGTGGATGTGCCCGTTGGCATAGGGAAGCGCACTGGTGACCAGGGTGCGCGTAAATGTGTTTTCCGTCGTCATGAAGATTCCCGTGCGTATGCCTACAGTCAAAAGAAAGCGCAGGCAATCGCCCGCGCCAGAGGGGAGATTGTACTGTTCGATGGGCCGACGTGTCCAAGCGGGTACGGTGGGCGACATGCTCTACCGCAATCCAAAGGGCCTTGGAGTGCGGCGGCGGTAGCTGCCGCCATTTCTTCACAGACTTTATGCGCTATGGCAATCTGAGAGCATAAGCCGTTGCCAATAGACTCCGGCTCCGCCGGAAGCCAAAGCGGTAGCTCCGTCCGAAGCGGACTCCGCTACCGCAGTCCAAAGCCTTGGAGTGCGGCGGCGGTAGCTGCCGCTTTTACTTCAAGCGGGCAGCAGCGCCACGCACCGCTCAAGACCACTCGCAATCCGAAGCGAAAGCGGTAGCTCCGTCCGAAGCGGACTCCGCTACCGCAGTCCAAGGCCTTGGAGTGCGGCGGCGGTAGCTGCCGCTTTTGCTTCAAGAAACCAACAGCGCCACGCATCGCTCAAGACCACTCGCAATCCGAAGTGAAAGCGGTAGCTCCGTCCGAAGCGGACTCCGCTACCGCAGTCCAAAGCCTTGGAGTGCGGCGGCGGTAGCTGCCGCTTTTACTTCAAGAGGGCAGCAGCGCCACGCACCGCTCAAGACCACTCGCAATCCGAAGCGAAAGCGGTAGCTCCGTCCGAAGCGGACTATGAGGAGAACGAATTGAAAATCCCTGAAAGTAATACAGTTGCAAGTCACAGGTATGGTTGATGGGAAACTATGCGGTAGGACAGCGGAATGTCCGGCTGTCTTGGGCCTGTAGCCGCAGATGATGGCGAAATCCGTGGGTGTACGCTATACTGCAGCGTGCAGATAACGGATGCGGAACAGGGGAATTAGTCATGCGTAAGTTCCTGTCTTTTCTAGCGATCCCGCTCGCGCTCGGCCTGCTAATGGGTTGTCCGCGCCTCAATGATCCAAAAGGGTTCGAATACACCAGCGCCGATTTACAAGGTGGCTGGCGCGGCTTGAACGATTTCCTCGCCGGTGCCGAAGGCGGCGGCGCGGGCGGTGGCGATGGTGGGGACGTCCCGGCGCGGGAGTTGGTCGAGCCAGACGTCATCCGTCTGGTTGGCGACACGCTCTACGTGCTGAACCAGTACCGCGGGTTGACGCTGGTGGACATGGAATCGAAGGAAGTCATCGACCAGGTCCCCACGCTTGGCTTTCCCCGCGATCTCTACGTGGTTGGGAACCGCGCCTATGTGCTGGTGGCCTATGCCGCGGATTTTGAGGCGAACGGCGACACGGTGTCCTACGAAATTGCGTCCCGGCTGTATGTCGTCGATATTGCCGATCCTGCCGATTGCGAAATCGTTTCCACCTTCGGGCTCGAGGGTGATCTTGCTGACAGCCGTCTTGTGGGTGATGTCTTGTATGCCGTGACCGCGGAATACGATTGGAGCTGGCTAGATGGCATCGCGGTGAAAGCGAAAGCTTCCGCGTCGCATATCAAGAGCGTAAACATCGCCGACGAGGACAATATTTTCGAAGTGGACCAGGTATCGACGAGCAGCATTGGCGATGTCGTATACGCGACGAACACGGCGATGTTCGTTGCGGGATGGGACTGGAACGACGACGAAAGCACGATTACGTATATCGATATCAGCGACGCCGCGGGCGATTTGCAAGTCAGCGATTCTGTCAAGGTCACGGGGCACATCGCGGACAAGTTCAAGATGGATGCGTTCGATGGTGTGCTTCGGATAGTGTCCAACGGCTGGCAGGATGATGGCCGCCGTACATACGTTACGACGGTCGATCTCGCCAATCCGAATGACCTCGCGATTCTCGCGGACATGCATTTCGATCGCGCCGATGGCGAAACGCTGTTTGCGACCCGGTTCGACGGAACCCGCGCGTATATCGTCACGTTTTTCCAGGTGGACCCTCTGTTTGTGATCGATCTTTCCGATCCCGCGAACCCCGTGGTGGCGGGCGAACTCGAAGTACCCGGCTGGTCGACGCATATCGAGGCGCACGGCGACACGCTTGTTGCGCTCGGCGTCGATGACACGGACGGCGATTGGAAGGTGAGCATGAGCCTGTTCAACGTCGCGGACCCCGCGAACCCGTCGTTGACGGACCGTGTGAGCTTCGGAGAGAACTGGAGCTGGTCCAGCGCGTTCGAGGATGTAAAGGCGTTGACCGTTCTGGACGATGTCATCATTGTTCCATTCTCCGGATGGGAAGAAACGGGCGGCGGATTTGATCGTCTGCAATTTGTGTCGTGGTCGCCAAGCGATCTCACCAAACGCGGCACGGTGGATCTGCAAGGCAGCATCGTGCGGTCGTTCGCCTATGAGGACGATTTCTATGGGGTGACGAGCGAGCAGCTCGCACAAATCGACGGCGCCAATCTTGATGCGCCAGCCGTTACGGATAGCGTTGTCCTCGCGGAGAACGTCGCGGACTTTATCGAGTTGTCCGCGACTGTTGGCGTGGAAATTCTCACGCAGTACGACACGGGCAAAACCATCGCGCGCGCCGTGGGTCTGCCGTTGAAAGGCGGCCTGGGTGAAGTCGAAGTCGAAATCGGACAACTCGCCGGCGCGCACAAGCGCGGCGATTCGGTTGTGCTGATCGGTACGTCCTGGAACGACGAACCGGGATACAAGGTTGCGGTGTTGGACTTTGCCGATCCCGTGAATCCAGAGGTCGATGGCACGCTCGATGTTGACGTCCGGCCCTATTACGGGTTCTGGTGGGTGCTGCCGCTATTTGACGACGTTGTAGGCGGTGGTGGCGGCATGGTGCCCGGCGGTGCAGGTGTGGCGATCGATGCGATGTTCTGGCCCAGACTGCCTGCGCATCAACAGGAAACGACGATGATCGCCGGCGATACGCTGGTATTGCGTTGCACGGCGGATGCGTGGGACGAGACGCTTGGCGACAACGTCCCGTACGAAGGGCTTGCGCTTGTGGACCTTGATGCGCTCGAGGTGTCCGCGACAATCGGGCTCGGCTTCCAGGCGGTCGCGACCGTCGAGCCCGTGGGTGACAAGGTCTACGTATCGAGCAAGACGTACGTTAATGAATTTGGGTTTCCGCTGAACCAGGCGCCGTTGTGCGCGTACTTCATCACGGAGTTCGATCCGGCGGAACTCGACGCGGGTCCGACGGTAAACGTGCCCGGCACATTTGTGCAGTATGATTCGGATGCTGGCGTGCTCGTGTTGCGCGACGATCAATGGGAGAGCGGAGCCGGGTATGACTCGCTTGTCCGTAGCGTGTCGTGGAACGGCGGGCTGGGCGTGGATGAAATCGATGACACGACACTGCCCAGTAATACGTCGGTTGTACTGGGCCGCGGCGCGAAGTTGTTTGTCGAGTCTTACGATGATGGCGTAAACCTCGACATTGTCGACGTATCGCCCGCGGGCGCGTTGCAGAGCGGCGGAGACGTGCTTGTGACTGAATCGTGGGCAAACCTCGTGGATGCGAACGGCACGAGCGCTTACTTCGGCGTCGGTGGCGGCGCGATTGTCCGTTACGACTGCAGTGGGAGTCCCGACCTTAAAGAAATCGTCGAGGTAATGGGAACGCCCAATCAGATTCGGTTTGGCGAGAATGGCGCGTTTGCACCGCTCGGCTACTTCGGGATTGTGCAACTGCCTCTTTAAGAGACGTAATTAAGTTTGTCAGACGGCCCATGCGAATGTGCGTGGGCCGTTTTTTTGCGCGAGCCTTGGAGTGCGGTAACGGTAGCTACCGCTTTGGCTGTTTATGGGCGACGACGTCGTACGCGCACACGGCAAGGGTAGGCCAACTGTGATAAACAGCCAAAGCGGCGCCTTGGGGGCCGCCGCAGTCCAAATAGGCTTCTCAGCAAACCCAGCGCGCTCCAGCGCCTTGGACTGCGGAAGCGGAGTCCGCTTCGGACGCAGCTACCGCTTTCGCTTCGGATTGCAAGTGGTCTGGACTGATGCGTGGCGCTGCTGGTCGCTTGAAGTGAAAGCGGTAGCTACCGCTACCGCACTCCAAAATGGGCTGACCGTTGAGTTGGAAAGTGCGCTATTTGGATTGCGGTAGCGGAGTCCGCCTTCGGACGCAGCTACCGCTTTCACTTTACAAGGGGGGTTGGCCACCGTCCTGGAGGGCGCCAGGGCACGGTTCGAGGCCTGCTAAAAAAGTGCTTGTCAAAAACTGGTTCGGCTTGTATAGTTATTGCGTAGGCACTTCCAAGTGGGTTGAATCGTGGCTGCGGGATTGCTTCGGTGGTCCCCATAACTTAGGGAGGGTGCAATTCTCTCGAATCCGATTTGTTTGGACTCTTGAATCAACGTATCTTGCAGTAATTCATAACTATTAACGTTTAACAACTGAGGTTCCGGTGCAGTGGCGACTGCCGTGAGGCAGGGGCCGGTGCATCGGCCAAGGGAGTCCCTGAGAATGAAGAAGAAAGGCTTTACGCTTATCGAGCTGCTGGTGGTAATCGCCATCATCGCCATTTTGGCGGCGATTCTCCTTCCGGCGTTGGCTCGTGCCCGCGAAGCAGCCCGTCGTTCGAGCTGCCAGAACAACTTGAAGCAGATGGGTATCATCATCAAGATGTTCACGGGCGAAACCAGTGGTGAATATTACCCCTACAACATGATCCGGTACGACAGTGCATATAGCAGTCTTACCAACAATACTGGCAACAAGGGCGATATCGGCATTTGGTCGGACATCGACGGTGGCCAGTTGTACCCTGAGTACCTGACCGACCCGAACATCCCGATCTGCCCGTCGGAAGCCGAAGGCGCCGAGAAGGTGGACAAGGAAAAAGACATCTCACGTTGCCTTGCAGGTTTGGGTTGCAGCAAGTTCCGCCGTGTCAACACGACGTGGGCGAGCGCGGCAGCCCAGCTTGATCCGAAGGTAACGCCGGCGATGCGCGCGGCGGCCCAGGCGCGTATTGATAACTCCACCGCGGGTTGGTTCCTGCGCACGTCGAACTATTCGTACGCATACCGTCCCCGTCTTGTCAACCCGCTGTGGACGACTGAACGCAGCGACATGCAGATCATCTCGATGGTTCTCGACTATGATGATGACACGGTTGGTGCCACGCTTCCCGGCCAGGCCGGTGGTAGCGACTGGCAGAGCCAGTGGGAAAACGTTGACATCTTCCTGCCGAACTACGGTGGCGGCACGGACGTTTCGGCGATGTGGTTGCGTGAAGGTATTGCGCGCTTCCTGATCACCGACGTATCGAACCCTGCATCAGCGTCGAAGGCGGAATCCGAAGTGCCGGTATATTGGGACAGCGCACGTGGCAGCACGTACGACGACGATCCCTTTGCGGCGCCGCCCAATGCGTACACCCCGAGCAGTGAAAACTATGTCGGCAACTTCAACCACATTCCTGGTGGATCGAACGTGCTGTACATGGATGGTCACGTCGAGTTCGTGCGCTTGTTCGCGGACCCGGGCACCAAGAACTGGCCCTTCACGGAAGAAGCCGTCAATTGGGCGTACTTCTAACCTAAGTTAAAAATCCACGCCCAACCCGCGTGGTAAGTGCTTCGAGCCCGGACCGGAAGGTCCGGGCTCGGTTTTTTTTACAGTGCGAGCGGCTAACGAAGGAAACAGGAAAAACATCCCCCTAAATCCCCCTTCGAAGGCGGACTTAAGAAACTGTGCGAGCGACTAATGAAGGGAAAAGGCAAGCACAGGCTATAGCGCCACTCGCTATCAGCCCGTGGTAGAAGTCGAAAAAGACCAATTCGACATCGAAAAATGCCTTATTTTCCGGGGTTCGAACGCATCAAAATCACTTCTGCCACGGGCTCCTATCAGCGCCACTCGCTATAGCGCCACTCGCTGTGGGATTACCCGAATGGCCTATGAATCCCTCTTTAAAGTCCCCCCTTTGAAGGTGGATTTAGGGGGATGTTCCGTACGCTTCGACTCGCTGCACTTCAAAAAAAAAGTCCGCGATGCGGAATCGCATCACGGACTTTTTGAATCTTAAAAGTAGTGCGTACTATGGCGTCGCGGGGGCTTCGCCTTCCGCGGGAGCGGCGCCTTCGTCCGGCGTGCCCAGGGAACCGTCAAGGCCGGCGCCCTCGAGCTGGGCGGGGGTGTATAGCTCAGGATTCTTTTTCATGTCCCGCAGTTCCTTTTGAGAAGCCACGTTGGGCGGCAGGTCCGCCTGCGACGCATCCTTACTGCCGCCGCACGAGGGCAGCAACGCTACGGAAAAGGCGCCAACGAAGAGAGCCGCAAAAAACCTGTTCATCGAATCGTTCCTCCAATGTTGTGTTACACCGTTACCCGTTACCCAGTAAAGTAAGGGACAAATGATTTCTGGTGCGATTGTATCACTGAACTGGGAATTTTCCAACCCATCCGGGGAAAATTTCAGATTTCAGATTTAGATGACGCTGGGCCCGGCCGAATGACGTCGAGAATCCGCGCGGAGCGCTTTGGAGTGCGACAGCGGTAGCTGCCGCTTTGGATTCAAGTGAGCAGCAGCGCGATGCACGGGTCGAGACTTCCTGGAAACCGAAGTGAAAGCGGTAGCTGCGTCCGAAGCGGACTGCGCTACCGCAGTCCAAGGCGCTCCGCGCGGAGCGCTTTGGAGTGGTAGCGCTGCCGCTTTGGACTCAAGAGAGCAGCAGCGCGCTGCACCGGTCGAGACTTCCTGGAACCCGAAGTGAAAGCGGTAGCTGCGTCCGAAGCGGACTGCGCTACCGCAGTCCAAGGCGGTTTCCCGCGCATTGACCGATCCGGGCGGGCGCGATATGATCGTCATAGGTATGAAAACACTTGCCGCAGACACCAGCACGCCCGTAAACACAGTTGCCGTGTGCGAGGGGGAACGCATCCTGGCGGAGGCGGTAGTCGATTGTGGGCGCGCGCATGCTGAACGGCTCATGGGCACGGTGGATTGGGTGCTACGGGAAGCGGGGCTTTCGCTGAACGATTTGGAACTGCTTGCCGTATCCATTGGTCCTGGTTCCTTTACGGGCCTGCGCATAGGCGTATCCGCGTGGAAAGGTCTGGCGTTTGCCAGCGGCTT
>Ga0163150_10008469_pt1 | contig 11693 bp, 6 predicted proteins | sample OliLakLV19P2IB_FD_148628 | JGI IMG/M metagenome (GOLD analysis project Ga0163150, IMG submission 148628) | Freshwater microbial mat bacterial communities from Lake Vanda, McMurdo Dry Valleys, Antarctica - Oligotrophic Lake LV.19.P2.IB | ecosystem: Environmental > Aquatic > Freshwater > Lake >...
TCAACGCCGCAGGCAGCCTACGGCGGGATTTTAGCGAGTTCGCCGCAAGCTGAGGAGGCGCTGTTACGCGAGGCGCAAAGGCTGGCCCAGGCCGAGAAGGTCAAGTTCTTGGAGTTAAGAAATTCTGGGAGCACCTTGACGGCCTCTAACCTAGTGACCAAGGATCTCTACGTTACCTTCCGCCAAGAGCTCTTTCAGGACCCGGAAAAGAACATGCTCGCCATCCCCAGGAAGACACGAGCGGAGATCCGGGAAGGAATTGGCAACCAACTTGAATTTCGCGAGAGCCAGATCGGAGTCGATGAGTTCTATCAAGTCTACTCCTGCAGCGTTCGGGAGTTGGGAACTCCGGTCTTTCCCAAGAGTTTGTTCGCCAGCGGACTTCAGGAATTTGGCTCCAACTGCAGAATCTTTTCGGTTCACTGGAAAGGCGTTCCGGTTTCTGCAGTGTGGACGTTGTTCTACAAGGACCAAGTGCTGCCATACTACGGCGGCTCTCTTCGCGAATATAACCGGCTGTCCGTGAACAATTTCATGTATTGGATGCTGATGAAGTATGGCTGCGAAAACGGCTATCACCTCTTTGACTTTGGCAGAAGTAAGAAAGGTACTGGCTCGTTCAATTTCAAGAAACGGTGGGGAATGACGATGTCTGATCTTCCTTATCAATATGCTCTGATGCGCCAGCAGACCTTGCCCGACACTTCCCCGTTGAATCCCAGGTTTTCGATGGGGATTCGTATTTGGCGGCAATTGCCGTTAGCCATCACCAACACGCTCGGCCCGATCATTTCCCGCCATCTCACGTGAACTAATGCGAATTCTTTATCTAGCGCACCGCATTCCTTATCCGCCGAACAAGGGCGATAAGATCCGTTCCTTCCACCAGATCCGGCACTTATCCAGGCAGCACGCGATTCACCTGCTCGCCTTCTTTGACGATCCCGCGGATCGGGGTCACGTAGCGGTGCTGAAAGAGTTCTGCCGAGACGTCGAATTGGTGCCACTGCATCCTTGGCCCCAACGCATTCGGGCTGGAGTAGCTTTGCTGAGCGGAAAACCGTGGACGCTCGGGTATTTCTCCACGCCCTTGATGAAGCAGGCCGTTTGCCGTCAACTCCGTTCCCAATCGTTTGATCTGATCTTTGTTTACTCCTCTTCCATGGCACCATACGTGTCTGATGCGGCAATACCAAAGGTCCTCGACTTCGTGGACTCGGACGCATCCAAGTGGAATCAGTATGCTGAACGCAAAGCTTGGCCTGTGTCGGCACTTTACGGTTCAGAAGGACGGCGGCTGGCTGGTTTTGAACTCGCCATGACCCGCAGCTTTGATGCTTCTGTCTTCGTGTCATGCCGAGAAGCAACACACTTGGAGGTTCCCGGCGTGCGGGAGAAACTCAAGTTCATTCAAAATGGAGTCGATCTGGAGTTTTTCCGGCCCCAAAAACCGCCAGCGTCCACTGCAACAATTGTGTTTACTGGTGCGATGGATTACTACCCCAACGTGGATGCCGTGGATTACTTTGCCAACCACGTGTTTCCCCTCGTCCGACGGCACGCGGAGCTGGCTCGGTTTCTCATCGTCGGCAGCCGCCCGGCGCGGCGGGTGCAGCGCCTGGCGAGGCTCACAGGTGTGGAGGTGACCGGAACGGTGCCAGATACCCGGCCCTATCTCGCGCAGGCGGCAGTAGCGGTGGCCCCGTTGCGCATTGCTCAGGGCATTCAGAATAAGATACTGGAAGCGCTTGCAATGGGCATTCCGGTCGTGGCCACGTCCAAAGCGGCGGCGGGCATTCAGGGTTTGAAGGATCTGTCTGTGACGGTGGCCGACGAGCCGGAAGACCAAGCACAGCACGTGCTCCGGATGCTGTCGCGAGGCCGGCTTTCGCACCAAGAAGTAGCCCGCACACGCGCTTGTCTCAAGGAACACTACTCTTGGGATCACAACATGCTGGCGTTTGAAAATTTGTTTGAGCAGATCGTAGCCTCGCGCCTTGCGACTCGACTTTCCGGCTGAGGTCCCATCCTAATCGTGATAGAGCTATTTGCGTTTCAATTCGCTGACCCAGCCCCGGCTTCACCGGACGTGACTCGCCGGTGGCAGTCGACGTTGCCGCATGTCCAGGACTTCGTCGGCGATGGCTGCATGCTTCAGGTGAGCGGAGACGCTCCCGTCGACTCCTGCTGCTTCTCTGATGAAAGAGTGAGCTTGATCTGCCATACTGACCTGTTTGCACACTCGTTGGCTTTCGAGGAGGTCAAAAAGCCGGCTGAGAGCCTGGCTAGGCTCTACTTGGAACAGGGTGAGAATTTTGCTGCCAGTCTGCACGGTTCCTTCTCCATTATTCTCTTCGATCGGCGCGACCGGACGTTGAGAGCCTGGATCGACCATTTTGGTGTGCGGCGTCTGGTCTACTTTTCCACACCTCTAGGCTTGGCCGTTGCCAGCGATTTCAATCGCCTCAAGCCTGCAGCGGAGGGACTCCTGCGGATAGACCCGGCCGCAGTTCTAGACTACCTTGAGTACTGCTGTATCCCAGGGCCGCGGACGATTTATCGTGGCGCGAAGAAGCTGGAGCCGGGTCAGATGCTGACAAGCCGACCCGCTCCCTCGGTCCGCAGTTACTGGGATGTGCCGTTCAATGAATCCCGCTCGGGAAGCAGCGAGCGGCAGTGGGCGACGGGTCTGTTTCAGGCCATCCAGCAGGCGGTGGCTCGCACGGCTGATTCCCGGGACGGACAGCTGTTGGGCACTTTCCTCAGCGGAGGAACTGACAGCAGTTCCATTACAGGCCTGCTAGGACAGATCACAGCCGAGCCCGCCCGCAGCTTTTCCATTGGATTTGATGATCGGCGCTACAACGAGATCAGCTACGCCCGTATCGCCGCCAAGCGGTATAGCTGCGATCACCATGAATATTTTGTCAAGCCGGAGGAGATTTCGAGCCTCGCCCGAAAAGCCAGCCGTTTGTACGACGAGCCGTTCGGCAACTCCTCGATCATTCCGACTTATTACTGTGCGAAATTAGCCGCCGGACACGGAGTCACACACCTGCTCGCCGGAGATGGTGGCGACGAACTCTTTGGAGGAAACGAACGCTACGTGAAAGACCCGGTGTTTGAGCGCTATAACCGGTTGCCCGCTTGGGTTCGTCGCCGCCTCATTGAGCCCTCGGTTCGCGCTGGAGCTGCCGTGTTCGGGCATGGGCCGTTGGACCTTGCGGCTCGCTATGTACGCCGGGCCAGCCTGCCGCTGCCCGATCGTCTTTTTTCATATTCCTTCCTGGCAAGCGCCCTGCCTGAGACGATCTTCGATACTGGGTTCCGAACTACCTTGAATGGCAGCAGCCGCCTCGAAGCAGCTCGGCGTTATTATGGCGCCGCCCCGTCCTCCAGTTACGTCAACCGATGGTTGTACCTCGATCTCAAAATCACGATCGGTGCGAACGACCTTGTCAAAGTAACTCGAATGTGTGACCTCGCCGGAGTCACGGCCCGGTATCCGCTCTTGGACTGGAAGCTGGCAGAATTTGCAGGGACGATTCCTCCAGCGTTGAAGGTTCGCCGAAACCAGCTGCGTTATCTCTTCAAGAAAGCAATGACGCCCGTGCTTCCCAAGGAGATCATCAAGAAACAAAAGCATGGTTTTGGGCTGCCATACAGCGTTTGGGTCGGAGAAAATGCCGGTTTAAAGGAGTTCACTTTCGACGTTCTGGGTAGTGCGCGCTGTCGGCAACGCGGGTATTTCCGGCCAGATCTTTTCGAGTGGCTTTGGCGCCAGTATGAGGAGGTCGACCGGACTTACTTCGGAGATCTGCTCTGGGTTTTTCTCATGCTGGAACTCTGGCACCTGGAACACTCGCGATCAGCCTTGTGAAGGCACAGCTGGCCAAGACATGCCAGCTGGATCGAGTCGCCAATACGATGCTGGACAATGCGCCGGCATGTAGACACATCCTATTCTTTCGACGAGCCGGAGTGCCCAGCTGCTGCAGTGGGCTGACTCGAAGGAGGAGCCGGAACGCCACCCGGGCACGGCTGTGGCAGGCTTTACTTCTCCCAACGGCCAGCTGGCTGACTATAACGACGCCGGCCAAGCAGTCGTGGCAGAATTGGGGAACTGACCCACTAACGATGAGCTTCGGCGTCAGTACATCCTGTGAGGCTCCTTTTGAGCTGCGGCGTGATCAACCGTGGCAGCAAGACCCGGAGATGTTTCGATTCTATTTTTTCCTTTGTCGGCATGTGCGGAATTAGCGGCGTACTTTACTTTGACGGACGGCTGGCGGACGAAAACGTGGTTCGCCAGATGAGCGACGTGCAGCGCCACCGCGGGCCGGACGAATCGGGCGTCCACATCGGTCCAGGAGTAGGTTTGGGGCACCGGCGGCTCAGCATCATCGACTTGAGCTCAGGGCAGCAGCCTTTGTGCAACGAAGACGGATCCGTATGGATTAGCTTCAATGGAGAGATCTACAATTTTAAGGAACTCAATCTGGAATTGACAGAGCGTCATCATTTCCGCACGAAATCCGACACCGAAACGATCGTCCACCTCTATGAAGAGTTTCCTTCAAGGTTCATTGAAAAGCTGCGTGGCATGTTCGCTTTCGCTCTCTGGGATGGGGCGCGCAAGACGCTCATCCTGGCACGGGACCGCGTCGGGAAAAAGCCGTTATACTACTACATTGACCACGAGAAGCTCGTCTTTGGCTCCGAGATCAAAGCGATTCTTCAGCATCCAGACTTGACGCTCGGGGTGAACGATTTCGCCGTTTGCGACTACCTCTCTTTGGGCTATATCCCTGCGCCAAAGTCCATTTACCGCCAGATTCACAAAATCCAACCCGGGCATTTCCTGGAGGTCAGGAATGGCCAGGTTCGGGAGCAGGAATACTGGGACCTGAGGTTCTGCGTGCAGGAGGGTCTTTCCGTCGAGGAATGGACGGAAAGGTTCGTTGCGGAGTTCCGAGACGCCGTGCGCATCCGATTGATGAGCGAAGTGCCCCTGGGGGCATTCCTCTCGGGAGGGATCGATTCTTCGGCGGTGGTTGCCATGATGAGTGAAGTCGTCTCACATCCGGTCAAAACTGCAACGATCGGTTTCCAAGAGGACGCGTTTGACGAATCCGGTTTTGCCCGGCAGGTGGCTAAACACTTGAACACCGACCACTACGAGAGGGTGGTGACACCCGACAAGATCAACGCGATTGAAACCCTGGTGTGGCATTACGACGAGCCGTTTGCGGATTCCTCAGCTCTGCCTACTTACTACGTGAGCCAAGTTGCTCGGGAGCATGTGACGGTGGCGCTCAGTGGCGACGGCGGCGACGAGAACTTCGCTGGGTATCGCCGATACCACTTCGATTACCAGGAAAACCGTCTTCGGTCCGTTTTGCCACTGGTCGTCCGCAAAGCTGTCTTTGGCCCTCTAGCTCGGGTTTATCCGAAAATGGATTGGGCGCCGCGGGTACTTCGTGCCAAGTCAACATTTCAGAGTTTGGCTCACGATCCTGTCGAGGGTTATTTTGAAACCATGTCGACGTTTCGCGGCTATGAAAAGCCGCTTGTCCTATCAGACAGCCTGAAGGCCCGTCTTGGAGATTATCAGACCGTAGAGGTTTTCCGTCACCACTACCAGCGTGCTGGCACAGAAGATTCCCTGTCACGCCTCCAGTACCTGGACATAAAGACCTATCTGGCCGATGACATTCTTACTAAAGTGGACCGGGCGAGTATGGCCAACTCCCTCGAAGTACGTTGCCCTCTGCTTGACCATCGACTGATGGGACTGGCAGCCTCCATGCCGTCGTCACTCAAGCTGAACGGACGGATCGGCAAGTTCATTCTCAAGAAAGCTATGGAACCGCGACTGCCCGCAGAGGTTCTCACCCGGACCAAGATGGGTTTCGGCGTGCCTTTGGCGGACTGGTTCCGCAGCGGCATCCGCGACTACGCGCGGAAGCACCTGGTGGAGCGCGAAGATCCATACTTGTCGACTGCGTTTGTGTGCAAGATGTGGGAGCAACACCAGTCTGGACTCCGGGATCGTTCGACCCAGCTCTGGAACGTGCTGATGTTCCGGTTGTGGCTCCAGCGGTTTAACGACTAATGGGTTGATGTCAGGTCAACGAATTCCTACTTTGCACCGTCGGCATTCGTTCTCAACCTGACCATTTCGATTACGAGTCTTGCCCGCTTTCAGCTGGTGGCGACTTCTTGTAACGCCAGAAACGGCATTGACACCGAAAGATGTCGCGCTAGTTGGGATCTTGCCACAAGGGCCTTGGCATCAACTAAAGCAAGTTTTTTGGGCATTGAGCGCCTCGATTCAGTCAAGCACTTCGCTGGGTTGATCCGTGAACATCGTAGCCTGAATCAGCAAGGTACTAAAGTCAGCTCTGGTAATTGTTATAGGACTGGCCTAGCAGCGGTCGACGCTTGAGGCTCTGATTCGGCTCAACGGGTCCATCCTCCATTCCTTGTGGACTGTCGATTCGATGCCAAGGCATTTTACGGAATCTTCGACGTGTTTGTAATGAACTCGCTTGGTCAAGGAATGTCAAACACCCTCATGGAGGCCATGGCTTCTGGATTGCTTGGAGTCTGCACGGCGGTTGTTGGAACAGCTGAAGTGGTGGAGCGAGGCACGAGGAAACCAGATGCCGCCCGGCGACGAAGAGTCTTTGGCAGCTTGCATCACAGAATTTCTCAAATCGCAGTCACTAACTAGCCAAGGCAGCAGCCTGCCTGTCACGGTCAGCAATTTGTCCAGACACCTTTCGCTATAGGCCACGCTCGAGCGTTATGTGCGACTCTTTGAAGCCCGCCAACTATAAGGTTCAATGGGAACGCTTCAATTGAGATCAAACCCGAAGTTCGTAGTGAACGAGTTTGTTCTTGTTTCCGATAGAGAGGACGTCGTTGCCGATACGACAGGTACACTCAAATTCTTACTGGAGTTGGCGCTTTGATTTTCAAGCTCTGGCAGAAGAGGCTCTACCGTCCAGAGGCTTGGAAGCTCATGGCCCGCGACTGGATCGGAGAACGCGGTCCAGTACTCGACAATTCCTTTCATTTGAAGGAGGCAGCCGATTGGATTCTGCGCGCCCAGGCCGGCACACCGGATGACGGGGTTTGTGGTGGATACTCTTTCGAAGATGGCTGGATCCCTTCGTATCCGGAGACCACAGGTTACATTATTCCCACCTTGATCGGATATTCGAAATACTCAGGTAATCGTCTCTATCTTGAAAGATCAGCGGCGATGTCAGAATGGGAATTAAGTTGCCAGCTTGAATGTGGCGCATTCCCTGGGCATTTCGTTGATCGAGTCAATCCACCAGTTGTCTTCAACACAGGACAGATTATCTTTGGCCTCTTGGCTGCTTACGAGGAGTTCAAGGATGAGCGTTTTCTGGACTCTGCCCTGCGAGCCGGTGCATGGCTTGCCTCCGTTCAGGAGCCGGATGGGTCCTTCCGGCGGCACGAGTATCATGGCGTGGTCCACAGCTATAACACCAGGGTTGCGTGGGCAATGATCGAACTGGCAAAAGTCAGTGCTGATGATCAGCTGCGACGTGCAGCAATCCGCTGTATAGAGTGGGCACTTGGAGAGCAAACCGAAAACGGCTGGATCCGCCATGCCTCCTTCATTCCTTATCGGGATCCCTTCCTTCACACAATCGCCTACGTGGCGCAGGGCTTCTTGGAGGCAGGTTGCCAGCTGAAGTGCGAAAAATATGTAGAGGCTGCTCGCAGAATTGGCCGTGCTTTGATCTCTAAGGTTAACGAGAAAGGCTTCATTGCCGGCGTGTTCGACAGACACTGGCAGCCCAGAGCAAATTACAGCTGTTTGACCGGGAATGCTCAGATGGCTGTCCTCTGGCTACGCTTGTATCAGTTGCACCAGGATGCTATTTACCTCCAGACCGCCCAGCGGGCCCTTCATTTTCTGAAGTCCCTCCAAAACTGTGAAACGGATAATCTGTGCGTTCGGGGCGCGATTAAAGGCTCACACCCAATTTCAGGTCGCTATCTTTTTGGAACCTATCCAAACTGGGCTCCAAAGTTCTTCATGGACGCTCTGTTGCTCGAAGAGACCATCCGAACCGGGAACGGACCGTGGATTCGATGCTGGTGAGATGAAAGTTCTCGTTCTGAGTTCCCTCTATCCCAACAATATTTGGACTCATCACGGTGTGTTCGTGAAGGAGCAGATGACACATTTTTCCAAGTTGGAATACTGCGAAGTCACTGTCGTTGCGCCGGTACCTTACTTCCCGCCCATCAAGATCAACCGCCGCTGGCTTTATTCGCAGGTTCTTAAGAAGGAGCGTATTGAAGGATTGGAAGTGCATCATCCGCGCTACGTCATCATTCCTAAAGTGAGCATAGCCCTTCAGGGAGTAATGATGTTTCTGGCTCTTTACCCAAGCATTCGCAGAATCCAGGAGGAGTTCGACTTCGATCTGATTGATTCCCACTACGTTTATCCCGATGGATTCGCGGCTGTTCTTCTTGGGCACGCGCTGGGTAAGCCCGTAGTCGTCTCAGCACTAGGCACGGACATAAACCTATACAGAGAATTTTGGCTGATCCGCAAATTGCTTCGGCAGACCCTCGAGAAGGCCGACGGAGTCATTGCGGTTTCCAGTGCTCTCAAGGAGGCGATGATTCGGATGGAAATCCCAGCGGAGAAAATTAGCGTCGTTCCCAACGGAGTGGATGTTGAGAAGTTCTATCCAATTCCAAGACCAGAAGCCCGGTCAAGACTGAGCCTTCCAAATAAACGAATTCTGCTGTCAGTGGGAGGTTTGGTCCCAGGCAAGGGTTTCGACCTGCTTTTCGGGGCCCTACAGCTCCTCGTCGGAAGTCAACGACGACAGGATCTCTACCTAGTGATCGCTGGTGAGGGGTATTTCCGCAAGGACCTCGAAAAGCTCATTTCAGATTTCAGGCTTGATCAGTACGTGCGATTGGTTGGAGATGTGGCCCATGCAGATTTGCTGGCGTACTACAGCGCAGCCGACCTATTCTGCCTTGCCAGCAGCCAGGAGGGCTGGCCTAACGTGATCATGGAATCCCTAGCCTGTGGAACTCCTGTCGTTGCCACGGCTGTCGGAGGTATTCCCGAGATTCTGAGTTCTGAGGCGCTTGGAATTGTGGTGCGGCGTGATGAAGCTGAGCTGGCGCAAGCCATAGCACAAGCTCTCGAAAGGCCGTGGTGCCGCCAGACGATTGTGCAATATGCCCAAAGAAATACATGGCATCAAGTCGCCAAATCGAAGCATGCCGTATTCGACTCGGTTCTGCGACAGTGTTCGAACAATAGGTCCAATCAGCCTGCTCCAGAACTCCACGGACCAGTTAAGGGCAGATGAGCACGTTTCCCCTCAAGGTGCTTCACATTCTAGATCATAGCCTTCCACTGCACAGTGGCTATACTTTCCGAAGCCACAGCATTCTTAAGGCTCAAGTCAAATTTGGCTGGAAGCCCGTCGCGCTTACATCCCCTAAGCACGAGGCCAGCTGGAGGCATGCCTCCGATCCCGTTGAGTCGGTGGATCAAATCCTCTACTACCGGACGGGTGCCTCGACCCAGGGCAAAGTACCTTTCGAAAGCGAGATTCGCCTAATGCTCAAGCTTGGTCGCCGGATAGAGGCAGTGGCGAGAGAGGAGAAACCGGATCTGTTGCACGCCCATTCGCCTTGGCTAAATGCCGTCCCAACGCTCCGCGTTGGTCGTAAGCTCAAAATCCCTGTCGTTTATGAGATTCGGGCATTCTGGGAAGATGCTGCCGTGGATCATCGCACTTACTCCGAACGCTCTTTGAAATACTGGTTTGTTAAACACACGGAGACATGGGTCTGCCGCCAAGTCGATCAGCTAGCTGTTCTATGCCAAGGAGTGCGGCAGGATATAGTCAGCAGAGCGATACCAGAAGCAAAAGTTACGGTGGTGTACAACGGAATCGACCTCGACGACTTTATGCCTTCGGAACCAGATACCGAATACGGGCAACAATGGAAGCTTCGGGGCAAGCGAGTCATAGGATTCATAGGATCGTTTTATCGTTACGAAGGGTTAGATCTGCTGATCGACGCTTTTGCACTCTTGACCAAGGACCGGCAAGACCTAGTACTCCTACTGGTAGGCGGTGGCGAGATGGAGCCGGAACTCCGGGGCCAGATCGAGCGACTTGGACTCCAGCAAAAGGTCCTCTTGCCCGGGCGCATTTCTCACAGCCGGATTTCCGGAGTGTATGCTCTGATGGATGTGTTGTGCTACCCACGCTACTCCATGAGGCTGACGGAGCTGGTGACTCCACTGAAGCCGCTGGAGTGCATGGCAATGCGTAAGCCATTAGTGGCCAGTAACATCGGAGGGCATCGGGAACTGATCACAGATGGCCAGACAGGAATTCTGTTCGCCCCCGGAGATACGCTGGCGTTGACTGCCGCGCTTAAGAGAGTTCTAGACGACCCGGAGTTGCGATCTAGATTGGCGAACAGAGGTTGCGAGTGGGTCCGACAAAGCCATCCTTGGGAGAAAACTGCCAGTGCCTATCGGAATGTCTATTCGAAGGCACTGAGACGAAGAGTTTCCATGGACTGACTGCTCATTCTAGGAGATAAGGCATCTTGGGCAATTTTTTGGTTGTAGTGCCATCAGAACACGCTAACGGTGAAACACCGCAACCACTCTTCTATGCGGGGCTAGACAGGCTGAGTGCTCTAAGCTGCAAGGTTCCAAGCAGGACTGTTGACACCACATGGGCCTATGCAGCCTCATTTCCGCGGGCCAATGGTTCTGGCTCCTCAATCGTTACGGATTCTAGGAATGGCAGTTGGCTGCTCAGCATGGGTACTTGGTTTCACACCGACGGCTGTGCTTCGGGCAGTGAGTCTTTTCTCCTTAAGCGTTACTTGGAAGTCGGACCAGACCGTCTCGCCAATGAGCTTGAGGGATTCTTTGTTCTGATAATCGGCGACGGTCGCTCGGGCGAAGTCGTGGCTATTACGGATCTGATCGGGAGTTGTCATGCGTTCATGAGAAGTGGGAGTTCCAGCATTGCGATCTCGGGATCATCGTTTCTGTTGGCTTCCTTAGGGGAGAGCCACCTCGACTTAGTTGGGTGCCAGGAGTTTTTGCATACCGGCGTTATTTACGAGGACCGCACCCTCTATCGGGAAGTTCGAAAGCTCGGACCGGCTGGCATTTTTCGCTTTAAGCGAGGAGCGTTGATTTCTGAGCACCGGTATTGGAGGATTACCGATCTGTCGGCTGAATCAATCGGAGGCGAAACAGCCTCAGCTGCATTGATGGACGCTTTAGTTCACGCAGCACGCAGGATCTCAAACGTCTTTCCCCGGCTGGTGTGTGACCTCACTGGAGGCTACGACTCGCGTGCGCTGGTCTCAGGTTTCATGTCAGCTGGAGTAACATTCGAGACGACAGTTTCTGGAACCGCAGAGAGTCCAGACGTCCAAATTTCTCAAGCCTTGGCTCAGAGGCTAGGCCTGCCTCACAGGCATCAGGTTGTGGGCCAGGAGAGATCGTTTGAAGATATCCGGAAAGCGATTGCATTGACAGATGGAGAGTACGACTTGTTGGACTACAGCAGGATCTTCTTGGTTCACAAGTCTCTGTCAGCTGACTTCGACCTCAGTATTAATGGCTCTTTCGG
>Ga0163150_10008471_pt1 | contig 11692 bp, 11 predicted proteins | sample OliLakLV19P2IB_FD_148628 | JGI IMG/M metagenome (GOLD analysis project Ga0163150, IMG submission 148628) | Freshwater microbial mat bacterial communities from Lake Vanda, McMurdo Dry Valleys, Antarctica - Oligotrophic Lake LV.19.P2.IB | ecosystem: Environmental > Aquatic > Freshwater > Lake >...
GGCTTGAGGATAACAGCATTCCCCGCCGCCAAGGCGGGGCCGACTTTGTGGACTACCAGCAAGAGCGGATAGTTGAAGGGAGTGATGGCTACAACAATCCCGCAGGGTACCCTCAAGGTGAAACCCAACTTTCCTTTGGTGCCAACCTGCGCGTCCAAGGGTAGAGTCTCGCCTCGAAGCTGACTTCCTTCAAAGGCACAAAGTCTCAACAGGTCGGGCATTCGGCCGACTTCGCCGCGCGATTCACTCAGCGGCTTGCCCTCTTCAAGGCTGATTGTCCTGGCGAAATCCTCTAATCTGGCTGCCAACAAATCAGCGGCCCGATTCAGGATTTGCGAGCGCTCGTACCCCGTGAGTTGCCCCATGGTTGAGGCGGCACGCTCCGCCGCATCAAGAGCCTGGTCTACCTGCGCGCTAGTCGCCTCAGGTACTGTGTCGACAATTTCGCGGGAATATGGGGAGACAACCGGAACCATCACCGGAGATTCCACCCAACTTCCATTGACGTACATTTTCATAGAACCGCGCTCCTAATGAGAATTTCTGTATAGAGTGACATTCGCCCTGCGGACGCGCGGCAGCGCGTGCCTACCCTTACCTTTGTCTCAGCTTCGGCAGCCATCGTAGGATGGGTAGTACTTGTTCAACGCACCTTGTCATCTGTTGAAGGTGGTGCGTCGAAAGGCATGACGCACCCTACAGCGTTTACGACCGGCTAACTCTGACTAGAACAGGGCGATGGCCCGTCCAACTCCTCCATGGCACCCCCGGATCTTGGGCGCCGCGAACAGCAGGTAGGCCCGTTCCGGCAGCTCTCGCAGGTTCGTCAAGTACTCCAAGCCCACCATACCCCTGCTTCCGAGAGCCCAGTAAGTCATCAAAGCCCGCCTTGGATTCGCTCCACCCAGGGAGGGACCGTCGGTAGCCACGCAACGAATGCCCTTTCCATCCAGGTACAGAATCGCCGCTGGGCCTGGGGCCGGCCATCCTTCGCTTTGGCCATTGAGCGGGGATTCCATGCATTCCTTGGAGGCGTTCTTCTGGGCACACCGCTCGCTGTAGTCGCTGCGGAAGATGACGATTTCGCCGGGATTGAGCGGACCCTGCCGACTCTCAAATTTCTGGATGTCGGCCACTGTGATCTCGGCTGAATCAGGCCAATGCGACCGAGGGATTTTGCCCATCAAGTGGCCGACCGAAATGACCCTAACCCATCCGCAGGTTTGCGAAATCGGAACCTGCTCGGCCGTGATCTGGCTGATGCCTCGGGTGCCATACTGCTTCTCATAGTCCGTCAGCCACTCCTGTACTTCGGGCGAATAATCGCGATTGTTGAATTCAGGTTCGGGCAACGCGTAGCTCGGAGGAACCAGATGGGTCCCAGTATGACTGTCCATGATGTGCGTTTGCTGATAGAGACCCGTCACAGGGCTCAACAAGAAATTGGCAGTTACGTAAGGCTGCCGGTGGTGACCGACGCCAGTGCCAGACCATGCCAGGGGCGCATCGTCAGCGAGAGTCATCGACAGATCAATGACCCTCTTTTTTCTCGCGGATTCGATTAACTGTTTGGCCAGCGGGTCGCCAGCGACAGCGAACGCCCGGCTTTCACTCGTGGCGCCACCTGAGTGCTTCGGTGTCAAAACGCAGTAAAACGCGCCGGTGGGAGCAAGGCTGTCCAGACGCGTGACTCCTTCGGTCCAAATCATGCCGTACTTGAGTCCAGCGAGATGGGTGGGTTCCGCAAGATCGGGAATGGGCCCCATACTCGGACTGTCTGTACCCAGAGCCATGACTCCGCGACGGCCGAGATAATCCATCGTTTCTGGATGGGGGTCCGGCCAGGCGGGCGTTTTGCCTTCAAGTGGTTCTGCCGCAAACCGCCTTCCGTCTGGAAATGGCCGAAAATACCTGTCACTATAACCACTCTTGAACAGCACGATGTCGCCGAATCCGAGCGGCCGGTGTTTTTTTTCCCAGTTCAGTATGTCGTCTTTGTAGATGAGACTGCTTTTGCCGTTCGGAGCTTTGTCGATCAGGGGACTGACGTCAATGACACAGGCTTCACCAACGAACTGCCAGGCGGGTACCTTTTCGCCGAAGACCAGGCCTAATGGGCCTGCGTTGGGTAAATTCGTACCTGGCGCAGGGACCGAGTGGGGTGGAAAGTCGAGCTGAGTCCCGGTGTTACCATCGATGGTCAGGATCTCACTGTTATAGGCACTGAGGGGGCCGATGCGCAAATAGGGATTGATCTGAAAAAAAGGCCAGTTCGAGGGCCACGTCACAGGATATTCTGGCGCGACCAGCAGTGAAAGATCTACGAACCTTGGGTCTCCCGAGGCTTTGAACGCGGCACCAGGCAACGTAAAGGCCGCGATCGAAAGCGCCCCGGCAAGCCAACGCAGCCCAAGGGAAACAACCGAAAAGGACACCTTCATGCGATCACCTTAGTTGAAGACATAGTTATTTAGCGGTGCTGCAATGCCCTTTATGTCAGACTTCCCAGCCTAAGTCAGCAGCCATGGAGAACCAACGTTTCAGGCTAGAAAGCCTAACCTACGGCCAAAATGCTCCAGCCCCGCCAACAATCAGCATTTAATCTAATAGAATCGACCGTTGAAGAAGCTGGAGAGCGCCACGCCTGATACGGAAGACCCGGCGTTATGAACGGACGGAAGGTGTCGGCAGCATCGGCACTGGACGGACGCCAACAACCGCCCTGACAAAACAAGTCCTGGCAGAGATGCGCATCCCGGTTTGCAGCAACAATCCTCGCACGGAGAGCTGAAACTATCATTCTTCAGGAGAAGACATGGAAAATTCTTTTAAAGTGGCTTTGGTTGGTCTCGACAGCCAAACGGTGCCTGATTCAGTTGTCACTGGATTGGCCGAACAAACAATCAACCTTGTCGTTCACGAATGTGAGGACCGCGAGGAACTGGCCCAATGGGCGGGTGACGCCGATGTTGTTTGGGTGTTTGGCTCCAGTCGGTGTCTGCATGGGCAGATGAGTCCCGAAGAATTGTCTATCTTGCCAAAGTGTGGCGCCATTATTCGGAGCGGCAGTGGTACGGATAATGTACCTGTGAAAGCGGCCACAAAGCTGGGCATCGTTGTGGCTAACACGCCTGATGCGCTGCACGACGCCGTTTCCGATCACGCGATTGGCTTGATTTTCGCCGTCATCCGTCAAATTGCCCTTCAAGACCGGAATGTGCGCAACAGAATTTGGGATCGCTCACGAGGCTTCCCAAACTGGCATCTAAAGGGACAGACCCTGGGATTAGTGGGTTTTGGCCGCATCGGCCAAACAGTCGTTCAGAAGCTGGCGGGCTTTCAAATGACGAACCTGGCTTATGATCCCTTCGTGCTTCCGGAGGTGTTTGCTAAACACTCGGTTCAGAGCGTTTCGCTGGATGAGCTGTTCAGACGTTCTGATTTTGTCTCGATTCATTGTCCTTTGACCCCGCAGACACGCCACCTGATTGGAAGAGCTGAATTTGAGAAAATGAAGCGCGCAGCGATTCTGATCAACACTTCTCGAGGTCCTGTGATTGACGAACCAGCCTTGATCGCTGCGTTGAAGTCAGGACAGATCGCTGGAGCAGGGCTGGACGTCTTGGAGACGGAACCGCCTGATTGGGACAACCCGTTGTTACAGCTCGATCACGTAGTCCTTACGCCTCACCTCGGAGGTTATTCCGATCAAGCGCTGCCCAATAGCTGGCGGCTTTCGATGGAGACTGCGATCGACCTTTGGAAAGGCAAGTGGCCGAGATCGTGCGTCAATCCCGAAGTGCAGCCTCGGTGGAATCTGACACGGTGAAACTTGCTGCCCTGCATCAAAGCTCAAGCGCCGGCCCGGATGCTAACCAGAACGCCTTCGTTTTCGCCGTCCAGTGCCTCTGATTCAGGTGGATCGGATTCATTAGCCATTACTGTGGGCTTCAAATGCTGGCGGAACGGATTGGATGCGTTCCCAAGCCCTTGTTTCCCACGAACGTGCTATCGCGGCTTGGACATTGGCTACAGCCACGGCCTCAGAGAAGCTGGGTTGAGACAATTGTCCATCGGCTATCGACTTCAAGAATTCGTAGGCTTCGATGATCTTGAGATCGTCGTAACCTAATCCTGTTCCGACGGCTGGATTGAAGTGCGCATGGTACGGGTGTTCCGGCCCGCTCAAAATACGCGTGTAGCCTCGCCGTGTGCTGTGCCCTTCAGAGAGAAAAAGGCTCAGTTCGTTCATTCGTTCGAAGTCCCATTTCAAGGAGCCGCGAGTGCCGTGTACCTCGAAGGCCATCTGACACCGGGCCCCGCTGATGATGCGACAGGCTTCGAAAGTGCCTCGGGCTCCATTCACAAACTCCACTAAGGTACCTACGTAATCTTCATTGGTGACCGCGTCAGTCGGACCTTGCGTGCTAATCGTGAAATGAGTTCCTCGTCCAGCAGAGGCCAAGGGACGTTCTGTTACGAATGTGCGACGCATCCCAACAATCTCTTGAATCGAACCAGCGATGAAATGAGCCATATCGATCACGTGCGACATCAAGTCGCCCAAGACCCCCAATCCGGCCAGGTCATGCTGAAACCGCCATGAGAGAACAGCCCTGGGATCGCTGGCGTATCCGGCCAAGAAGCGGCCTCGATAGTGAGTGAGATTGCCCAAAAGACCGTCCTGAATCAGTTTCCGTCCATACTGCACCAACGGGGCCCACCGGTAGTTGTAGCCAACGAAAGTCATGACACCTGCTTCGCGAGCAAGGTGCTCGATTGCCGCAGTCTCCCTGGGATTTCGGCCAACGGGCTTCTCGCAGAAGATGTGCTTGCCTTGGCTGGCTGCGTGGCGGACGATCTCGAGATGCAGGTTGTTCGGGGCAGCAATATTCACAACTTCGACGTCTGGATCTTCAATAACCCTTCTCCAATCTGTCGTCTGTTTCTCAAAACCAAATCGAACCCGAGCCGCGCTGGATCGGGCTTCGACGTCGTCTGCACAAATAACGAGTCTGGGGTGAAGTGGGCATTCCGGAAAACGTTCTACTATCTGCCGGTAGGATCGGCTATGGACCTCACCCATCCAACCCATGCCAATCACACCAACTCCAATGACACGCGGCATTCCTTTAATCTCCTTCCGTCATCAACAATCTGCCGAGGCTCAGACTGGGAAAATCAACGGCAGTCCTCTACCCGGGTATTATTCACTCACGCCTTTCGCATGGCCTACGGCCAAATGAAAAGCATTCGGGTTGCCCGTCGGTCTCGCGCCCAAAGCTGACACATGACGTTGTCGCCCCAGGTCAGCACGTCGCCGTTGTTGCGCAGGGCCAAGGCGTGCTTGGTGCCGAATGCGACGTTGGGTTCAGCAGCCCACGCGGAGGGAATGGACCCCACCACGGCCACGGTCACTAATTTAATACAAACGCACTAAATAATGTTAAGTCTGGCCTTATGCGGACCAGTCGCCGAAGGGTTTGGAGTCTTTGCCCCCGTTGAGAAGGGGGACCATGGCCTACGGCAGATCCCCCTTGAGAAGGTGAACTATAGAGGGTCTGAGGCGACCTGGCTACCCCCTGCCGCAGAAGGCGCGGTGAAGCTTTCTCAAAGCTTCCATTCCCCTGCCAAGTGGGACCAAGGAACTCCACCTTTCTCCAAATGTACACGCCCCAGACCACTCGTTAGCGCCACTGGTATGGACTGGACTCTGGTTTGTAACAACACTTACTGCGTTTGTATTAGTCCGCAGAGCACACCTTTGAGGTTCTGTCGTCGAGAACAAAGCGGGCTTGCCACCTGCGGTAAGACAACAGTTCGGAGACAGTGTGCCGATGGCTGAAGAGTTGTCGACTGCAAAAGAACTGTGTCTTGTCTTCCCACCAGTAATTCTCTTCAAGTAGAGGGGGCTGGCCCTGCTGAGGCAATGCCCTGGGCGCCAACTCTGAGACGTGGAGCAAACGCGCGCAATACGCTACCGTACTGATGAGGTTCAGCACTAAGGTTGCTCGAATTCGCAGCGCAATTCTTCCCAATCCATCCAAGAACACTGCGGACTTAGGTCAAGCGAAATGCACATCACATTCAGAAGCAGTGGGGCTGTAACCGGCATATCCATTCTCTGGGTCGCCTTAACGCTTCACGCGCAAGAACCTGCCCAGCCTCATCGGCCACGCATCGGTCTGGCCTTGAGCGGTGGAGGCGCACGTGGGCTTGCTCATATCGGAGTGCTCAAGTTCCTGGAGGAACACCGCATTCCGATCGACCGCATCGCAGGCACCAGTATCGGAGGGCTGTTGGCAGGCCTGTACGCCACAGGGCACAGTTCGGCAGATCTGGAAAAGATCGCCCGGAACGCCAAGTGGAGTGATCTCCTTCGCTCTGCGCCGAGCTACGAAGAGCGTCCAGTAGCGGAGAAGCAGGAATGGAACAGAATCGCAGGACAGTGGACCCTTCGGTTTGGCAAGGGGCTCTCATTTCCTGCTGGAATTAATTCCGGACAGCAACTTGCATTACTGCTGAGTCGGGAAACGATTGCTTATTCTGGCGTTGACAGTTTCGATGATCTGCCGATTCCGTTCCGCTGCGTTACCACGGATCTTCTAACGGGTGATGCCTTTGTATTGCAGGAAGGATCCCTGCCCAAGGCGTTGCGTGCCACCCTGGCTCTTCCAGTAATTTTCACTCCAGTGGAGTGGAACGGCCGGGTGCTCATCGATGGAGGGCTCGTCAACAACCTGCCCACGGACGTCGTGCGAGCCATGGGCGCTGATTTCGTAATTGCGATTACGCTTCGGGCTCCCTCGATTGAACGTGCGGAAGTAAACACGCTGACGGACATCCTGCGTCAATCAGTGAGAATTGCCACGCTTCAAAACGAGCGACGGAACACTCAGCTCGCCGATCTCGTTGTCGCTGTGCCACTGGACAACAGGGTGTTCCTGGATTTCGGGAATGTGTCGGCGAACATTGAGAGCGGGTACAAAGCTGCCCAGCAGAATGCCGAGGCGCTGAAGGCGCTGTCGCTTTCACCTCAAGAATGGGATGAATATCTCAGACTAAAGAACTCTCGCAGACGTTCAGGCCGAACTTCGGGACCTCTCGTTGCGGTGAGATCCCCGCAAGCCAAGATCCAGGAGAACGCTACCGACGAGCTATTGCGCAAATCCGGCGCATTGGTTTCAGAGGATAAGCTGGAAGCAAACCTGACAGGGTTAACGGCGGCAACAGGTCTGCCGAGTGCGTCCTACCGGTGGCAGAATGCTCCTGAAGAAGAAGGCTACCGCGTTGATTTGGAACCGCGCCCTGACAGCCAGTTGCTGCTCCGGCCTTCGATCTTCTATGGGTTTTCCAAGGGTGAACCCGACCGGTTTACCTTGCGGCTCAACACCACTATTATCTTGAAGGATGCCTACAAATCCCGCTTTCTCACCGATCTCTTCATCGGCTACAATCCGGGCATCCGCTCTGAGTACTACCATCCCTTTGAGGGCAGCTCATTCTTCATTGCCCCCGGGTTCCTGGTTCAGCGCACCCGTTACCCCTTTTACAACGGGCCATTTCGCACCGACTCCACGCGGAACCGATTTGCCGGATCGCTCTACTTCGGAATCGGAACCTGGCGATACGGGCAGCTGCGCATGGGCGCGCAGGCAGGGTATGACGGCTATAGCCAGCCGCTTACCCAGGACAGCGTCGTTGCGAAGAGCACGGCATTCGTGAATCCGGAGATTGTGGGGATACTCAACACGCAGGATTCAGGGGAACTTCCAAGTCGCGGAACCCGCCTCAACGGGTCTCTCGGATGGAGCGCCCGCGACCGTTCCTATCCGTACCTAAAAACGGACTTTGACCATTTTCAGCCTCTCAGGGACACGTTTTCTGTGTTCACTCTCGGCAACGTCGATAGCGGCTTCGGACGGAAGCTCACCTTTTACGACCAGTTCACTGCGGGCGGTCTGACGCACCTGGACGCCTATCGCTATCAGGAATTTCACGCCAACTCTGTTTTGGCAGTTGGGGGCGGGCTTATTTACCGCGGCATAAATCTTAAGAATGCCGCCTTCCGGCCTTTCCTGGCGACCTGGTATAAGGCGGCGCGGTTGGATCTCGCCGGGCAAGGCTGGCAAACCCGCCAGAGCACGTCCATAGGCATGTTTGCGCCAACTCCATTGGGCATTACGGGCTTGATTCTGAGCTTTGATGAAAAGGGAGAGGCTCGGTTCCGCTTGTCTTTAGGCAGTTTTTGGAATCGGCCCTGAAGAGAACCGTTCGATTTCTGCCAGAAGGGCGTGGTTGGGACCACAACTTCGACCGTGAAGAAGTCGGTCCTGGCTGGAACATCCGGATGTGCGGCCAATCGACTCCGATCCTCCCACTCTCAAACGAGCTAGTTCGTTTCTGTCACGAAACTCACAAGGCCACGCCTGACGCAATTCTTGCGCTTTTCAGCGGTTCGGCTCCCCTCGCCCCAGCGGAGAGAGGGGGTGAGGGGGCAGGGCACGCCGCAGCGATTCCCGAACCGAGCCTGAAGAGCCTCGCCAGCTGCGGAAAGACAAGCACATTCTTTCACAGCGTGGTAATCCCCCGCACCCCATGAAGCCTTCTCAAGGCTTCATCCTCTCCCTCATTGGGGCGAAGGGAGCCGACATTGTTAGAGAGGTCGGCTCAAAGTCCCACACCGCAAGACCTTCCGAGTTTCGCGACAGAAATTAGTTAAGTCGAGACTGCAGGCCGTATCAGAAGCTCGGAATGATTTGAGGGAGAACCAGGAAGGAGTGTAAGCTGTGACCTTTCAATTTGTTCGAGTTTCAGTATGCGGGAATCTTTCTTGAGGAAGGGCTTCGGATCTAAATCTTCGATGAACGCGAAAAATGCAACGCTTGCGGAGGATTCTGTTCCGATGGCTTCCTAACTCGAACGATTCATGACTTCACTGGCGGCGTCACAAAACAAAAGCTGCGGGCAGGAACCCCGCGTTCCTTAAAGATCCCCGAATGGGCGGCAGACTGATAGCTTAGGAGCAGAAGAGGTCGCAGGACACGACCTCTTCTACCCTGGGAGGAGAACATCGAATTCCTTCCCCCTCTCCGCGAGCAGCAGTATCGGTCACCGAGGAATCCCACGCGGAGAGGGGGGATTGAGGGGGAGAGGCCCTCGGTGCTCGACTTCTTTTGGCTCTATTCGTGAATCGTTCGGCTTAGGGAATATGAAAAGCATTCAACCCGTTTCAAGCACAGCCCGCGCACGCAATGTCATTGTTTTGTTGATGCTCGCCTTGAGCGTGTTGAGCTACATCGACCGGACGGCCATATCGATTGCGGGTCCGACCCTCATCAAGGAATTTGGCTTTTCAGAGACCCAGATGGGCAGCATTTACTCAGTGTTCATCCTGAGCTACGCGCTGTTCATGTTTCCAGGCGGCTGGCTGGCAGATCGGTTTGGTCCCCGCCTGATACTGGCGCTCACCAGCCTGGGGTCGGCGCTATTCACGGCTTTGACGGCTTTCGCCGGCCTCCCGATGCTGAGCGCCACCCTGGGCGTGCTTCCTTCGTTTTTATGGGTTCGTTTAGGTTTCGGCCTCTGCACAGCCCCGCTCTATCCGGCTTGTGGCCGGCTCACCGCGAACTGGTTTCCGGTCGTGAGCCGGGCGCGCGTTCAGGGCGTGGTGCTCTCCGGCGCCGCACTGGGCGGCGCCATCACTCCGGTGCTCTTCTCCCGCTTGATCGCCAATCTGGGCTGGCGGGTGTCTTTGGGATTGGCGGCAGTTGCCACGGCCGCGGTTGCCATCATCGCCTATTGGCATGCCCGCGACACACCGCCCCATCCGGTGCTCGAGGGTGAGCAGGCCATTCCAAGGGGCGCGACGGACACCCAGGCTTTGCGAAAACCAGAATGGCGCGAACTGTTTGCCAACCGCAACCTCTTGCTCCTGACCGTTGGATATTTCACCCTCAACTACTTTGAGTACATTTTCTTTTACTGGATCTACTACTATTTTGGAGAGGTTCGCCATCTCGGACGCGACCTGAGCGCGATCTAGACCACGGTGCTGCTTCTAACCATGATGGTGATGATGCCTCTGGGCGGGTGGCTGGCAGACCGGCTCATTCCCCGCTGGGGACCGCACCTGAGCCGGCGCCGTGTCGCCGTTGCCGGCATGGCGCTGAGCGCTCTCCTCCTTTACCTTGGAATCAACATCACAAACACGCTGACGATGGTCGCGTTGCTCTCCCTGGCTCTCGGCCTGGCAGCCAGCGCGGAAGGCCCGTTTTGGGCTTCAGCCATCGATGCCGGTGGCCGCCAGGCAGGTGCGGCGGGTGGCCTCTTGAATAGCGTGGGCAATTTCGGAGGCCGGCTCGCTCCCACTCTTACACCCTATCTCGCTCAGCGTTTCGGGTGGACCTACGGCCTCCACTTTGGAAGCCTCATGGTATTGTTGGGTGCGGCCTCCTGGTTCTTGATTCAACCTGCGAAGGATCTCGTCCTGGCTCGCCCCTCCCAGGCCAAACAACGGCTTTGACCTCACTTGGTTTCCGCTCTATTTCCCGAGCCCCAACTGGTCTCCCAGAGATTTGTCCCCCTTCGCAAGGGGGACCACAGGGGGGGTGGTATGAAGTAACAAAGACCCCCTGCCGCAAAAAACGCGGCGTCCCCCTTGGAAAAGGGGGACAAATGTAGAAAGTTCAGGCCGCAGCCGGATGCGGCCCTCGGCGCCTTTTAACGAAGTCCGCCTGCGATCACCAGCGTTTCGCCGGTAATCCACGCAGCGTCGGCAGAGGCGAGGAAGACTGCGGCAGGAGCAATGTCTTGCGGCTGGCCGATGCGGCCGAGCGGCGTTTGCGATTCCACCTGCTTTCGGAAATCGCTCTCCGCGATTCCAGCGGCGCGCACCCCCTCGGTGTCCACCATACCCGGGTTGATCGAGTTCACGCGGATGTTGCGCGGGCCCAGCTCCTTGGCCAGTGATTTCGTCACGGCATCGACGGCAGCTTTCGTCGCGCTGTAGACCGACGCATTGGCAACCGGCATGATGCTCGCCAGCGAGCAGATATTGATGATGATGCTGCTGCCGCCGGCGGTGCCGAAGTATTTTGACGCTGCTTGCGACGCGAGGATCAGCCCGAGAACATTGAGATCGAATTGCTTGTGGAAGTGCTCTTCGGTAACGCCTTCGAGTGGAGAAAAGTCATAAACTCCGGCGTTGTTCACCAGGATATCGACCCTGCCGAACGCCTTTTTCGCTTCTGCAAAAAGACGCTCGATCTCCGCCTGTTTCGCTACGTTGGCCTGCACCGCCACAGCCTTGCCCCCGCCGCCGGTAATCTCGGCCACCACGCGATCTGCGCCCTCTTTGCTGGATGAATAGTTCACAACCACGGCCGCACCTTCAGCAGCCAGATGCTTGGCGATGGAGGCGCCGATCCCCTTCGATGCGCCGGTCACGATGGCTACTTTGTTTTGAAGTTCGTTCACTGTTTTTCGCTCCTTGATGTTCAGTCCCCCTTACGAAAGGGGGAAAGAAGGCGCCCAGACCCCAGTCGTGGCGCCTTCAGGGGGTTGTCTGTGGAATTGGGCCACCACACTTGGCTCCCCTCGCCCCAACGCGGGAAGCTGTGAACAAATCGATTTTCCGGCACCCTAGCTTTCGTTTCGACCGGTTTTTTTAAGAACCGGTCAGGTCAAACCA
>Ga0163150_10008475_pt1 | contig 11690 bp, 11 predicted proteins | sample OliLakLV19P2IB_FD_148628 | JGI IMG/M metagenome (GOLD analysis project Ga0163150, IMG submission 148628) | Freshwater microbial mat bacterial communities from Lake Vanda, McMurdo Dry Valleys, Antarctica - Oligotrophic Lake LV.19.P2.IB | ecosystem: Environmental > Aquatic > Freshwater > Lake >...
GCCAAATGACGTCTAAATTCCGCGCGGAGCGCCTTGGACTGCGGCGTGTCAGCGCCGCTTTCACTTCGGATAGCCGAAATGCCTCAATCAATTTGTGGACCTCATGCTCACGTGAATCGATGCCAGGCCAATCGCGCTTAATTGCGAAGCGAACTTAGCCAGGAAATGGAAAGCGGTCGCTACCCGCGACCGCACTCCAAGGCGCTCCGCGCGGAATTTAGACGTCATTTGGCCGCGCGTAGCGCCTTGGACTGCGGCGTGTCAGCGCCGCTTTCACTTCGGATAGCCGAAATGCCTCAATCAATTTGTAGACCTCATGCTCACGTGAATCGATCGGGAACGAAGCGCGATTACCTTGGCGTGTGTGATAGCATTCCCTGAATGCTCCAGCCATACGAGGTGGATGAAGGAGACAATGTACGAGCCGATGTCCCCAGCCCGCGAGCCCCATTACGCGCAGATTCCCTCCCAGGCACTCCCCGGGATTACGCGACAACCGCTGCATGTGGTGCTGGACAACCTTCGCAGCGCGTTCAACGTCGGCTCGATCTTCCGCACGGCCGACGCGGGGGCTGTCGCGCACATCCATCTTTGCGGAATGACGGCGCATCCCCCGAACAAGAAATTGGAGAAAACCGCGCTGGGCGCATTGGATTACGTTCCGTGGACGCACCATGTTTCCACGGTCGAGACACTCGCGGGCCTTCGCGAGCAAGGCATCATTTGTGTCGCAATTGAAGCGATTGATTCCGCTGTGCCGCATTACGATTTCCAATGGCCACGCGCGAGCGCGATTGTTTTCGGGAACGAAGTCACGGGGATCAGCCCGGAAGTGATTTCTCAATGCGACGCGACAGTGCGTATCCCGATGCGCGGGTACAAGAACACCATAAACGTAGCGACGGCCTTCGGCGTGGTGATGTACGAACTGCTACGGCAGTGGGAGAGCCGCCCGTCAGAAGCTGGCGATTGCGCGGCCACGATCTGATTGATTGCAACCCGTCGCGCCGATTCGCCATTGTCTAAGGCATTGGCGAACAGGCGGATACGTCTCCGCACGGCGATGGCACGCCTGTTGCTCATAAAGAAACTTGCGGCCAAACCACTATTCCGGGTGTATGCTGGAGGTGGTGCGTTCGCAGTTCCAACCAACATTAAGGAGAATACTGATGCGTCGAATAATTTTGTCGCTTGCACTGATTCTTGCGCTCGCTACGCCCGCGTTTGCGGATGAAGCCGTTGTGGGCGATCCGTTTCCGCTCGCGAACTGCGCGCTAACTGGCAAGGCATTAACTGCCGATGCCGTGGTTGTTGTGAAGGACGGTCGCGAATACAAATTCTGTTGCAACGGCTGCAAGGGCAAACTCGAAGCCGACAGCGCCGCCGTGATCAGCAAAGTCGATGCGGCGATTATCGAACAACAAAAGGCAAAGTATCCGCTCGATACCTGCATTATGGCCGGCGAAAAACTGGGTGAAAAATCCGTGGATGCCGTGTTTAACAACCGCCTTGTGCGCTTTTGTTGCAAAGACTGCGCCGCGCACTTCAAGGAAGATGTCGCTGGCAACATGAAAAAGCTCGACGCCGCAGTCATCGAAAAGCAAAAAGCCACGCTCACGGCCAAGACCTGCCCAGTATCGGGTGAAGAGCTGGGCAGCATGGGCGATCCCGTGAACATCGTCATTGCCAACCAGACTTTCGCGCTGTGCTGCAAGGGTTGCGAAAAAGGGTTGCGCAAGGACCCGGCCAAATTCCTCGCGATGGCGCAAGACGGTGCCAAGGAAACAAAGAAACAGTAGGTTCTATCGATATACACACCGAGGGGCCGTCCGGCCAAATACCGGGCGGCCCCTTGTACCTTCCGCTTTGGTCATCTATGGGAGGAGATCCTCCTCATCCGCGTCCATCTCCTCACCTTCCAGCCGCTCCATTGCCATTCCGCAGCAGCAACGGGGGGCTTGATCGCCGCCTTGTTTTGCGCCTTCAATCACTTCAATCTCGCATCCACACTCGTCATTCGGGCAACGATAAATTTCGCCTGTGCGTAACATGGATTAGCTCCTCCCTTTTTGTTTGTAGTTGGTTCCCATCAATGCGGTAACCGTTGCATCGCGCGCTGCCTGTTAGCTTCTGTCCGTTCAAGTTTCCGCTGTTCCCGAAGCACTGCCGGGCGCGTCGCGCGGCGCCGCTCGCCTGCCAACCCACCGGCCATCAAAATTCCACCCATCACCAGATGCAGGATGTGATCGCGGTACCCAAACTCAAGTTGTCCCGGAAAAATTTTCCATAACGCGCTATCAATGATCGGTTCCATTGCATTCAAGGTCGTGGCCTGGGCGCTGCCCGCCAGGAAACCAATTGCGCCGAATGCCATGAACAGACCGCCGATGGCAAGACAAAACGACCGCGCGCCCTTGTCGGTAGCAATCAAGCCAAAAAATAAGGCGAAAATTGCCGCCACGAGATTGATTAGCGTGTGGGCAGGACTCAGGTGCAGTCCGCCAATCATGGGTGCAATGAATCCCAAAACACTTATCACAGTAAAAGCGACACCTATCGCTAAGGCAACCGTGTTCGCCATGAGAAAACTCCTTCCTCAAAGTCCCCTGTTTTTCAATAGAACCTCCGCGCGTAGACTACGGACCGAGACTTGTCGCGCGCGCTTTGGTTTGTGGGACGGTGTATCTTCGTTGAAGAGTATCGTGCGGCGGGTTCGCGCGCCTATCAGCGAAAGGGCCATTTGTGTGTAGGAATTGGTTGTGGCTTTGCCCCGGTATACTGTCAGCAGGAGCGACTAATGCGATCTCCCCGAATAGAGATACACTATTGCACCCCGCCGGTGGATGCTGCGCGCCGCGTGGCTTGCGCAAGAACTCCTGGTGACTTTCGAGAAAGAACTCGGCGAAGTCGCTCTGCAACCTGGCGCGGGCGGAGTCTTTGAAGTGCGCGTTGATGGCATCCTGGTTTGGTCGCGCGAAGCGGAAAATCGGTTTCCCGAAGCCAAGGAACTGAAACAGCGGGTCCGCGACCAGATCGCGCCGGAAAAACAATTGGGCCATTCGGACCGCTGAGATTGGAAACTACCCGATGACGAGCACCGCGGACATTCGCTCCCGTATCGCCGCATGGTCGGTGCATTTGCTGACCGCGACAGGCGCGCTTGTGGGTGTGCTCGCAATTACAGAGCTCTACCACGATCACGACATCGCATTTTTCTGGTGCCTCGTCGTGGCGACGGCAATCGATGCCTGCGACGGGTACCTGGCGCGCCGTTTTCGCGTTAAGGAAGTGCTTCCAGGCTTTGATGGCGCCTTGCTGGATAACATCGTCGATTACTTCACGTATGTGATTGTGCCCGCTGTGTTCATTTACGAAAGGGGGCTCGTTCCCGAATTCACGGGAATGATCGCGGCGGCGCTGATGGTGCTGGCGTCTGCGTACCAGTTCTGCCAATCCAAGGCAAAGACCGAAGACCACTATTTTCTGGGCTGGCCTTCCTATTGGAACATCGTCGTGTTGTATCTTTTCTTGCTTCACCTCGCGCCCATCATGAACCTCGCGATTATCGTCCTGTGCGCCATACTCGTGTTTGTCCCCATCAAGTATCTTTATCCATCGCGCACCGAACGGTATCGCACGCTAACCATATCTCTCACGGCGCTGTGGGCATTGAGCCTCCTCGTCATTCTCGCTCAATACCCCGAACACAGCAGGATTCTCGTGTGGCTTTCGCTCGCCTATGTCGTCTACTACGCGCTCGCAAGCCTGTACCTCACCCGGCGCGGGTAATTTGGACGTCGGTTGGCCGCGCGCAGCGCCTTGGAGTGCGGCGTGTCAGCGCCGCTTTCACTTCGGGGTACTCAAAATTGCTCCAGTAAATCTGAAGGCTTCAGGATTACGTGAATAGAAGCCAGGACAATCGCGTTAAATTGCGAGGCGACTTTGCCCAGAAAAGGGAAACCGCCAGCTCCCCGCTGCCGCACTCCACGGCGTTACGCGCGTCATACTCACGAAAAAATAAAACGCCCCGGCTGCGTTGAACAGCCGGGACGCCTTTTCCGATTTTGATTTGGATCAGACTGTTTTGTCGAACAGCAGACCCAAAAGATGACGGGTGTTTGCCGCAATACGCAACGCGTCCTCCGGCGGGATTTGGCGAACAACCTCGTTGTTCTCGTCCACTACTTGCGCGATGATGCGGTTTGTCGCCTCATCAACGCGAAGCCGGATACTCGTCGTATTGGACAACACGACCGGGTCAACCCGTTTCTGTTCAGCCGTGGTATCGACGTGCTTCGCCACGGATGCTTGTTTCGGCGCTTTTTCGGGAACGCCGTACAAAGGGGTCCTAGCTGCCGCCGGGACTGCGCTAGAATGCACGTCCGGGACTGATATGCTGGACACTCCCATGATCGTCTCCCTTTACGGTGTCACGCTATTCGCGCGACTACCCCAACAGCGTTAACGCGGTTTGCGGCACGATGTTGGCCTGGGCGAGGATCGAGGTGCCGGCGGAAACCAGAATCTGGTTGCGGGTAAACGCAATCGTTTCGCGGGCAATGTCCGCGTCGCGAATCGCGCTCTCGGACGCAGCCGAGTTTTCTTCCTGGATGGCCAACGTGTTGATCGTGAACTCGAGGCGGTTCTGGAATGCGCCCATGGTGCTGCGCAACGACGACACGCTGCGGATGGCCGAGTCGATTGTCGAGATGGCCGCGACGGCCTGCGCCACGCTCGAAATGCGGACCGCACTGATGCCGAGGTCGCGCGTTGACGCGCCTTGCACGGCGATTACAAGCGTCTGGCCCTGTTGCGCCCCCGCCTGCAAGGTTACCGACTGCGCCGCGCTCAACACGCGAATCCCATTGAACTCCGTGTCCTGCGCGATGTCGTCGATCTGCGCCAGGAGTTGCACGACTTCTTCATCCAGAGCGCGGCGATTTTCCGTGCTCTGTGTTCCGTTCGCGGCCTGCACCGCCAATTCGCGGATGCGCTGCAAAATGTTCGTGGTTTCACCGAGCGCGCCTTCCGCCGTCTGCACCAGGCTGACGCCGTCCTGCGCGTTGCGTTGCGCGACCAGCGCGCCGCGCACGACCGACCGGAAACCTTCCGCGATGGCCAAGCCCGCTGCGTCATCTTTCGCGCGGTTGATGCGCAATCCGCTCGACAACCGTTCAAGGCTCACATTGAGCGCGCCCGTCGAACGCCCCAGCGTGCGCGCCGCGTTTAATGCGGCGACATTCGTGTTGATCCTGAGTCCCATAGCAAATTCCCTCCGTGAGTGGTTGGCCGTGCGCATCCTTGCGCACGCGGTCCATGTCCCGGAGAAGGCGTCCCTATTCGCCTTCCCCCTTTGCCGTTCCATCCCTGAAGAACGGCACTATGTCAGTACATCGGCCAGGGCGACGCGAAGGCTCCCTTAAAACCTTTGAATCGCCCCTGACTACTGAAGAGGTCTTGTGACCCACTTCGGCGTGTCCGCCATTTCTATCGGCAGCTTTAGGCGAAACTTTAGCGATTTTGTGAACTAAATTTGCGGGGTATGCGGAATTAATAGTAATCAATTGACGAAATTCTCGAAAAATTCTGTCTATAGTTAACCGGGAGAGAATATCGATATTGAAGAAAATAGGGCCTGTTTAATTCTTCGGGAATACAATCGGTGGTAGATGGCACGAATTTACACACCACGCTTGGGCCGAGAGACGCTTGACTCCCAGAATCCTTTCTGGTAATCTCTCGCAAGGTTTTGGGGTAGTCAGGGGGATTCTGATTTACACACAGCAGTACTACGTTTCGACAAATCCATCAACTGCGATCTCACAACGGAGCTGAAAGGAGGGATGAAAGCAGGACCGGAAATGGTCTCCGAGGTCGCGCAGAGATGTGCTGTATAGATTAGAAGTGGACGTTTGGCATCCGGTGGAGCACGTTGTAGTTTTCCATCCGGATGCTGACAAAGTATAGATAAGGAGAGATTATCAATGCGTAAAGCAGCGATGATCCTGATGTGCGCGGCGTTGGCCGTGACTGCCATCCCGGCGTTTGCTGAATTGCAGAACGTCCAGGTTGGCGGTTCGCTCCAGATTCGCGCGAACTACTATCGGAATGTCGCTCCGGACGGCAACGTCCCGGGCTCCCTTTCGAACACGCAGATCATCTGGCCGAACTTCTTCCTTCCGAGTCGCCCAATCGGTTCCGGCGCCTTTAACGGCAACGGTATCGTGTCGGCGTTTTCGTGGGACAAGGACGACAGCAATTCCGTCAGCTTCGTCGAACAGCGCACCCGTTTGAACGTGAAGGCCGATTTCACCAATGAAGTCTCCGCGTTCATCGAGCTGGACAGCTACGACGTGTGGGGCGAGCAGGGCGACTTCCGCTCCAACTATATCACCGGCCAAGACACCCGTGCGGGGTCGGGGACCGACGACGTAGTGCTCTACCAGGGCTACATTGAAGCCAACGAGATGTGGGGCTTCCCCCTGCGCGCCCGAATCGGTCGCCAGGAGCTTAGCTTCGGCAGCGAGTGGCTGGTCGGTGTGAATGACACCTCGTCGTTCTACCAGGGCCTGTCGTTTGACGGTCTGCGCCTGACCTACGGCACCGACGTATTCAGCGTCGATGCGTTCATTTCGACGCTTGCCGAAGGCGGCGCGAATGAAGAAGACGAAGACGTAACCTTCATGGGTCTCTACGGCAGCTATAAGGGTCTCGAAGAAATCACAATCGATGCCTATTATTTCCTGCTTCGTGATGCCCGCAGCCTGAATGACACGAACTTCGTCGCGTTGATCGAGGGATTGGAAGACATCTTTGGTCTTGACGACTACGATGCAACCAACCTTCACACTGTTGGCCTCCGCGGAGCCGGCACGATCGGCGCGTTCGATTTCGAAGCCGAAGCTGCCTTCCAGTTTGGTGATTCCCACTCAACTGGTTTCCTGTTCAAGCCGTTCCTGTACGGTGATGATGATTCCGAATACGATGCGTGGGCTGCCAACCTTGAAGTTGGCTACACCTTCGACATCGCGTGGTCGCCGCGCGTCTACTTGGGCGGCGCCTACTTTGATGGCGAAGACAACCGCGACATCACGTTCTTCCAGTGGTTGAACCCGTTTGACCGCCCCGAAGCGTCGGTCAGCTTCAACCGCCTGTTCTCGAATTGGGAGTACTCGGAGTTCATCGAGAACACCGACCTCTCGAACGCGTACGTCCTTCGTGGCGGCGTGAGCGTCCAGCCGACCGAGAGCATCGAAGCGTTGTTGGCGATCTCGTACTTCAAGACCCTTGAAGAGTTCGACGAGCCGAAGAACGTTTCCATCGGCGGATTCAAGGTTCCGGTTGCACCGGCCCTTTCCTTCTGGACCCAAGAGAACGATGATGAGCTTGGTTGGGAAGCTGCGCTGTACGTGACCTATCACTACAGCGAAGACCTGAGCTTCCAGGTTGGTTGGGCGCACCTCTTCGTGGGTGACGGCCTCCAGGACGGTCAGTTCTCGGCGCTCAATGGCCTCGGCTTCAATGGCGGGACCGGCGACGACGATGCGGACTACGTCTTCGTCGAAACGAAGCTCTGCTTCTAATTCTCTAGTCGTTTAACAGCGGCCCCCGGCGTTTAACACGCCGGGGGCCGCTGGTTTTTTGACGTGATAGCTACTATATCCACTGTCGTCATTGGCATGTTGGTAACTGCTGCCTCACATCCCCCTAAATCCCCCTTCAAAGGGGGACTTAAGAATGATCAATCAAAGTGGACAGCGCTAAATCGCGATAGGGAAGAAATAGAGTCGATAGACCCTCTTTGAAAGTCCCCCTTTAAGCGGCTCTAAGCTAACCCCGTCGGCGCGCTGAGCCCGTAATCATGAATTTTCTTCCGCAGCGTTGTCGGCGAAATATCCAACAACGCGGCGGTCTGCGTAATGTTCCACCCCGTCGCGTTCAGCGCGACCCGCACATGGTCCCGCTCCGCTTCACGAAGCGTTTTGAGGACTCCTGGAGTAGACGTGTGCGACGCGGGAGCACCGCCCAACGATGCTGAAACGTCCGCCTCCGTGATGGTCTCCCCCCGTGTCAGCAACGCCGCGCGCGTGAGCACGTTCTCGAGTTCCCGGACGTTGCCCGGCCAATCGTAGGCTTGCAAGCGGCGCATCGCCCGTTCATCAATGGCTGAGACCGGCCTGTGCAGGTCCCGCCGCAGCCGCGCCAGGATTTGTCCCGTCAACAAGGGGATGTCCTCCAGGCGGTCACGCAGCGGGGGCACGCGTATAGTCGACACCGCAAGCCGGTAATACAGGTCCTCGCGAAACGCCCCGGAAGCGACCATCGACTCAAGATTACGGTGTGTCGCTGCGATGATGCGTGCGCGCAAAGGAATGCCCTTTGCACTCCCCACCCGTTCAAATGAACGCTCCTGTATCGCGCGCAATAGCTTTGCCTGAAGTTCAATAGCCATGTCGCCAATTTCATCAAAAAAAATGACCCCTTCGCCGGCAAGTTCAAATCTTCCCGCCTTGTCAGTATCGGCGCCCGTGAACGCGCCTTTAACGTGCCCGAAAAGCTCGCTTTCGAGCAGCGCCGAGACCACAGAGCTACAGTTGACCGCGACAAACGGGGTACCGGCAGTTGTCGACTCGTGGAGGGCACGCGCGACCAATTCCTTGCCTGTTCCGCTTTCACCCAGAATCAATACCGGGATTCGGCTTTCGCTGAGCACCCCGATCTGTTTGATAACATCGATTATTTTCGCGCTCGCGCCAACGATCTCATTGGGTGGCGCCTCGTTATGGTCCGGTGCGATTTTTCTGGCGGCGGTTCTCCGCATGCGCTGGCCGGCTTTCTCGACCGTCACCAGCACTGCGTCCAAATCCAACGGCTTGCGGATGTAATCAAACGCGCCCAGCCGGACGGCTTCAATCGTCGCCTTCATGTCTTGCGTGCCCGTGATCATGACGGTGAGGGTGGAAAGTTCGTGTTTTTGTATGTCTTTCAATACTTCGAGCCCGGTCCCATCCGGGAGTTTTAAATCGACAAACGCCATGTCATACCGCGCTGCATGGACCGCGGCAATTCCTTCGCGTGCCGAATGCGCGAGTTCGATCGAATGGCCACCGCGTTCGAGATGAATCTGAAGCGATCGCGCAAGCGCGGTGTCGTCATCAATTACAAGAATCTTCATTCGCCCGATCCGGTTGCAAGCGGCAGTCGCATTGTGAACACTGCGCCGCCGTTCACGCCGTTTTCCGCTGTCACAATCCCTCCATGCAGTTCGATAATCTTCTTCACATTTGCAAGCCCCAACCCTGTGCCGCCCTCCTTCGTGGTGAAAAACGGGCTGAACGCGCGTTCCAGCGCCTCATCCGTGAGTCCGCTGCCCGCGTCCGAAACAATAAGGAAGCCAACGTCGCTCCACAACGCTTCCTTGCGCGCGCGCACCGCGACCACGCCATCGGTTGGCGACGCCTGCATCGCATTCATCACGACGTTGGTCAGCGCCCGGCAAATCTGTTCGGGATCGACCAGTAGCTTTACACCGAGCAATTCATCGTGCGGCTCAATGCGCACCCGTTTCGCCAGCGCCTGTTCTCGGACGACGGCGGACACGGACCCCATGATTTCCGCGAACGATACCGGTTCGGGACGTAGTTCGAGCGGACGCCCGTATTGCAGCAAATCTTCGAGCATCCGTTCGAGCCTGCGAACCTGCGCGTCAGCGATGCCGGCAAGTTCACGGTTCGCGGGGTCTGGTTCCACGTCACGTTTCAGCGCCTGCAGGTTCATTTTGATCGAGGACAACGGGTTGCGCATTTCATGCACAATGCTGGAACTCAACTCGCCGATGGACGCAAGCGTCGCCGTGCGCACCAGTTCCTTTTGTTTGTCTCGCAAATCATCCAGCATTTGGTTGAATGCTTTTCGGACTTCCTCCGCTTCCGCGCCATGAAGCGGGCCAACGCGTTCGTCCATCGCCCCGCCACGCACCTGCTGGGCGACGTGCGCCAGCACCCGCAACGGTTCCCCCAGGCGCTGAGAAGTCCAACGTGCAACGAATGCTATGACGATCACGGAAAGCACTCCGGTGATGGTTACGCGACGGATGAGCGTATACAGCCATGCGAGCGCCTCTGCTTTGTCCTGTTCGGCCACTACAATCCAGTTTATGCCCTCTATCTGCGCGCCAACACCCCATACCGTGTTATTCAAAAAGTCCATATATTCACGAGGAATTCCCCTCGTAGCAAATAGATCGAGATAGCGTTCCGGTAACGGGTTGCGTAATGCGAAGCGCGACTCATGCGCAAAGGGTTCCGTCACGGGCATTAACTTTGAATGTGCGAGAAACACCTTTCCGGTTTTGCCGAGGCCGAAACCATTCGAACCGCCGTCCTTGGTTTGGACGACCGGGTCCAAGCCCCGCGTAAGGTTCAACGTTGCGATAACCGTGCTTTTATCGGAGCCCGTTCCGATCACGCGACCGATCCGGTAAACGACCGAGCCATCGGAATTCAAAACCGGCTCGCTCGGTGGCTTCAATGAGGTGTCCAGTAGATTCTCCGCGAAATCGCGGATTTCCGATGGCACTTCGCTACTGGCAAGTATGCGTCGCGATACTCTGGCTATCTGCACGCCCCCCGGACCAAGCACCGTCAGATCGTCATATGCCGCCACGCGGTTAAGAATAGCCCGCAGCATCATCGTGACTTCCGCGTCAATTTCCTCTTCGGTCAGGTCCGCAAAATGTGCGCAACATCTGGCCACCGAGGGCGACGATGCAATGATGTCAATCTCGCTGCTCCGCTGGTCCAACCACGACTCGACCAGTTCCGCCCGCGCGTTCGCGACCGAAACGAGCTGTTCGTTGGTCTTTTCGACGATCGCCTGTTTGCCGCAGTGATACCCCTGGCTGGCCATCACCAGCAGCGGCACGATGGAAAGCACCAACATCCAAAGCAGCACGCGGCGCGTCAGGTCGCCATGGTTCGTGGGAGAGAACTCTGGGTTGCTCATGGGGAAATAGTATCAATTTTGGATTTTGGATTTTAGATTTTGGATTGGGGAGGGAAAACGGGAGACCTTCGATCCCAAGTCATTCCCTCGTTTTCAAGCTGAAGCCCTCTTCAATCCAAAATCGAAAATCTAAAATCCAAAATCTTTTCTGCTATTCTCCCTCCATCGCATTCCACTACAAGGAACCCACATGCTTCGATTCGGCGCGTGCTACCACCCCGAGCAATGGACACCAGAGCAGGCCAAGGACCATGTGAAACTGATGGTCAAGGCGCGGATGAACACCGTGCGTATGGGTGAGAACTGTTGGTGCAAATTCGAGCCGGAGCAGGGCAAATATCGATTCGACTGGCTCGACCCGATCATTGAATCTCTGCACAAAGAAAACATTTCGACAGTTCTCTGCACGCCAACCTCCGTCGCTCCGCCATGGGTACACGTCCGGCATCCGAATGTGCGCCGATTTGCAAATGACCGTCATGCGGCCCCCGGCACGCCGCACGCCTGTTGTGTCAATGCGCCGGAATTTCAAATTTTGACGGATGCCCTTGTGCAAAGTCTTGCGCGCCATTACGCAAAGATCCCCGGGGTCATTGCCTGGCAGGTCGACAATCGCCTCTTCGTTCCAATGGGTGGACCGTGCCGGTGCGAACATTGCCTCAAGGCGTTCCGGCAATGGTTAATTG
>Ga0163150_10008478_pt1 | contig 11687 bp, 13 predicted proteins | sample OliLakLV19P2IB_FD_148628 | JGI IMG/M metagenome (GOLD analysis project Ga0163150, IMG submission 148628) | Freshwater microbial mat bacterial communities from Lake Vanda, McMurdo Dry Valleys, Antarctica - Oligotrophic Lake LV.19.P2.IB | ecosystem: Environmental > Aquatic > Freshwater > Lake >...
GAATCGCCACCGAATCGAGGGCGTAAGGCGGAACCCGGATCGCCCCGGGCAGCTTCACCGTGCTGTGCTCGTAGGCGTATTTAAGGCGAACGTCGAGAATGGTGGGGGTCTCCCCGCGGTCGAGCCGTTCTTTCAGTTGTTCTTTGGTGATGCGTTCAACGGGCACGGCGCTATTCTCGCCGTGCCTTGGGTGGGCGTCAAGGTCCGCCTTCAGGCGGACCTTACGCGGATTGCTGGTGCTGGACGACTTCGCGGGGCGCGTAGGGCAGCCCCCGGGTCACGACGGGCGGCTGGCGGTGAATCGGAGCGAGCACCGGAGCGGTGACCAGCATCGGGTGCTCGTGGCGCACGGCCCATCCGTTCGATCGCTTGCCGCAATGGATGCAGCGGAGAAAGATGGAGCCCGGCGCACAGGTGACTCCAAAGTCGTGACGTCCTGACAGGTAGCAGTTCAACCAATTCCACATATAAGCCTCTGAGTCTCTGAGCCGGGAAACCTTCTTAAAGGCAAGGAAGGTACCGTCTTTTCCCCCACAAGCTCGCGTAGCATCAGTCCTCGGTTTTTCGAGGAAATTCTGCAAGTGACTTCAAACATCCCCTCGCATGAATCAGCGGATGTTTATGGCTCGTGCCCAAAAATGGAACTCGCGATTACGGGTTTCGTACTGAAGCCGTGTGCAGACCCGCCCTACGTGAAGTCGGCACTTCGACCGACACTAGGGAATAGGATGCAAACGTAATGGCACGCGAGATCAACATCGGCACCCGTAAGTTCTGGATTGTGTCGGAGCCCGCCGACATGGGATGGAAGGCCCAGGTCCTCGAAGTACTCGACGAGAAGGGGGGCACGGAGAAGATCGGGATCGAAACCACCGGTGATACCCGGAGCGCGGCCGACGATCGCGCGGTCGGGCAGCTCCAGCATCGCCTCCGGGATCAATCCTTCTAACCGCCTGTCGAACCCGCGGGTGGGCCTCCCGGCCGTAGGTGTGAGGGCCGAGGGCAGGGGACTTACGCGGCGCGAGAGACGGCGCGGATCAAATCGGGAAAGCTGAAGGGCTTGACGATGTGGTCGTCGAAGCCGGCAGCCATGACGGCCTGGCGGTCGGCATCGGAGGCCAGAGCCGTCAGGGCGATCGCCCTGCCGATCACCCCATTCGCATCGGCGCTTCGTATCCGGCGCATCACCTCGAATCCGTCCATCCCTGGCATCGCCAGGTCGCAGATGATGACCTCGCAGGGCGACTGCTGGAAGCGTTGGAGCGCCTCGTCGCCCGATACGGCCTGAACGATGGTGGCGCCGGTGCTGGCGAGCGCCTTGACGGCGATCTCCAGGCTCTCCGCATCATCGTCGACGACGAGAATGCGTGTGCCCGCCAGGTTGGGCCGTTCTACGGACTCTGCGGGCGCGGTGCACATGTCGATGCCGGCCAGCCGGGGCAACGTGAGCGTGAACCGGCTGCCGCGCCCGTGTCCTTCGCTCGACGCCTTCAAGCTGCCGCCGTGCAGGTCCGTGATTTCCTTAGCGATGGCGAGCCCGAGGCCGAGCCCGCCGAACTCCCGCGTGGCCGACTGATCCGCCTGGCGAAAGCGGTCGAAAATGTACGGCAGGAAGCTCTGCGAAATGCCGATCCCGCTGTCGGTGACCACAATCGAGGTGCTGCGTTCATCGGCAAGAATCTCGACGCTGATCGTGCCCCCGGTGTCGGTGAATTTCACGGCATTCGACAAGAGATTCCAGATCACCTGCTGCAGACGATCGCGATCCCCTGACACCACGATTGGCACGCTCGGCAGCGAGGAGCGGATGGTCACGGCTTTAGCGGCGGCGGCGGTCCGGACGACGTCCAGCGATTCCTCGACCACGCCGCGGAGATCCACAGGCTTGGTTCGGAGTTGTAATTTGCCGGTCACCACCCGCGACAACTCGATCAGATCCTCGACGACGCGCGCCTGCAATCGTGCGTTCCGCTCGATGCTCGCCATCGCTCTCTGGAGCACGTCCGGCTCGACGTTGGCGGTCCGGATGATCTGCAGCCATCCAAGGATCGCGTTGAGCGGCGTCCTGAGCTCGTGCGACACGGTCGCGAGAAATTCGTCCTTGATGCGGTTGCTCTCCTGCGATTTCAGGAGAAGGTCGTTGCGCTCGGTATCCTTCTTTTGGATGACTTCGAGCATGGTATTGAAGGATTCGACCAGACGCCCGACCTCGTCGCCCGTCTTGCGCTCGGCGCGGGTCGAGTAGTCGCTGCTCGCCGATACCCGGTCGAGTGTCGCCGCCAGGTCCACGATCGGCGTCGACAGATAGCGCTGAAAATAGCGCGTCAGTGAGACGGCGACGAGCACGCCGCAGACCAGTGCAACACACGCGGTCGCCGACTGCGTTCGCATCCAGTCGAAGAGGGTGGCGTAGTTGCCGTTGATGTAGACGGTTCCGACCGGGGTGTTCCCGGCCAGCACCTGCCGAACGGCCACCGGAACCCCGGCCGGGACCGGCGCCGGCCAACTAGGCGGACAGACGTACTTCGCGCGCTGAAACGAGCTGAAGAGGCGTCCGCCGGTGTCGTACGCACAGACCATGTCGATATTGGCCCGCGCTTGAAACGCCTGCACCACGTCGTCCACCACCGGCTTGTCCGCGAAGGCGAGGCCGGCAGAGACGTTGTTCGCGACGACTGTGGCCTGCGACTCGACGTCGGCGAGCTGGTTGTGGCGTGCGGTGACATAGGTCGAAATCAGGGACGCACCGATCGCGACCATCAGCGCAAATACGGTTGGCACGACTCCGAGCGTCAGCGTTTTCCGGGCGAGGGGCTGGTCCTTGAACGGGCGCATTTAGGGATGGCGGTAACACTACTACAGCCAGCGGGCCTTCTTGAATGTCACGTACAGCCAGACGCATGCCGTGATGATCGCGCCGAGGACCAGAGGGTACCCGAACACCCAGCGCAGTTCCGGCATGTGATCGAAGTTCATCCCATAGATTCCCGCGATGGCTGTCGGCACCGCGAAGATGGCCGCCCATGCCGCCAGGCGGCGCGTGTCTTCGTTCTGCGACACCGAAATCAGTGACAAGTGGGCTTCGAGCGCGGTCCCGAGCAGGTCGCGCACGCTGTCGATCATTTCGTTGATGCGCAGCGTATGGTCGTAGACATCGCGGAAGTACGGTCGTGTCTGAAGCGGGAAGAGCGCTTCGTCTTCGAAGCGCTGGAGACGGCTGGACATTTCGATGAGCGGCGCCACCACGCGCTTGAGCGCGAGCATGTCGCGCTTCAGGTTGTAGATGAGCGTGGTGGTTTCGCGGCTGAAGGGCTGCGTGAAGACGCGCTGCTCGAGCAGCTCGAGTTCCTCGCCCAGGGCATCGACAATCGGGAAGTACTGATCGACGATGAAATCCATGAGGGCGTAGAGCACGAACGCCGGTCCCTGCTTGAGGAGCTCGGGGGTGGCCTCGGCTCGGGTGCGAACGGGCGTAAAGGATGTCCCATATCCGTGCCGGACGGTCAGGATGAAGTTCGATCCGAGGAAGATGTGGATCTCGCCGTACTGAATCGAGCACGGCTGCTTGCCCTCCTCGATCTGGGCCGTGCGAAGGACGATGAACACGGAATTCTCGTCCCGCTCGATCTTGGGCCGCTGGTGGGCTGTCAGCGCGTCTTCGATCGCCAGATCGTGAAGCTCAAACTCTTCCTGCATCTTGCGGAGCAGGGCTTCGTCGGGCTCGAAGAGCCCGATCCAGACGAAGGTGTCAGGCCGCTCGAGGACGTCGCTGATGTCGTCGAGCGTCACCTCGCCGATGCGCCGGCCGTTCGAGTACGCCACGCTGGCGACGACGGTGCCGGGAGCGGGGGCGGTCGGCGTCATGGGCCTATTGTAGTGGTCTCTCGATCACATGGAAGTCCGCGGTGCAAAAGAGTTAGCATGCGCCATGCCGAAACTCATCCCGATCGTCGCGCTGGCGGCGTCCGTGACGATGGCGCTGCAGGCGCAGGGTCCAAAGAGTATTCCACCCGTGGCGTCCAACGCGCCGAAGTACACCTACACCGTCGTTCGCAGCTATCCCCACGATCCCAAGGCGTATACGCAGGGACTCGAGTATTTCGGGGGTGTGTTGTATGAAGGGTTGGGGCTGAGGGGACGCTCCGCCGTGCGGAGAGTCGAGGTCGAAACGGGGAAGGTGCTCCAGGAGGAGAAGCTCCACCCGCAGTATTTTGGCGAGGGGATCACGATTACCCAGGGGAGAGTCTTCCAGGTGACCTGGCAGGACAAGGTCGGGTTTATCTACGACGCCAAGACACTCAAACTCATTCGGAACTTCTCCTACTTCGGCGAAGGCTGGGGCCTCACGCACGATCCCGCCGGCGTGATCATGAGCGACGGCACCAGCACGCTGAGGTTCTTCGAGCTCACCCGGTTTCGAGAGCAGCGCCGCGTGAAGGTGATGGATGGCGGGGTGCCGATCGAGAAGTTGAACGAGCTCGAGTGGGTGCGCGGAGAGATCTGGGCCAACGTCTGGGAGACCGACTATATCGTCCGCATTTCGCCGAAGGACGGCCGTGTGGTGGGCTGGATCAACATGAAGGGCCTGATGGGGGGACCGGCGGCGAAGCTCGGGCCCGAGGCCGTGTTAAACGGTATCGCGTACGACGCCCAGAACAATCGGATTTTCGTGACGGGAAAGCTATGGCCCCGGGTCTTCGAGATTCAGGTGCGATCGTGATAATATTCGTGATTGCGCGAGCCTGAATGCGCGCAAGAGTGGGCGGCTAGCTCAGCTGGGAGAGCGCCGCGTTCGCAATGCGGAGGCCAGGAGTTCGATCCTCCTGCCGTCCACCAAATCTCTCCCCTTCGAGCCTCCATGCGAGACATCAAGCGTATCGGCGTTCTGACCGGCGGCGGGGACGCTCCGGGCCTCAACGCGGTCATTCGTGCGGTCGTGAAGTCCGGCTGCAACGCCGGCATCGACGTCCTCGGAATCGAAGACAGCTTTGACGGCCTCCTCGAACCGGGTCGCACGCGCGTGCTGCGCCCGAAGGACGTCACCGGCATCCTGCGGCTCGGCGGCACGATTCTGGGCACCGCCAACAGCGGCAATCCGTTCGACCGCCATGTCTCCACCACCGAAGGTAACGTCGACTACTCGACGCGGGTCGTCGAGATGTTTCACCTCCTCGAACTCAACGCGCTGGTGGTGATCGGTGGCGACGGCACGCTTACCCTCGCGCACAAGTTGTCGGAGCGCGGTATTCCCATCGTTGGCGTACCCAAGACCATCGACAACGACATCTTCGGTACGGTCAGTTGTTTCGGATTCGACACGGCGGTGAACTTCGCGACCGACGCGATCGATCGGCTGCACTCGACCGCCGAAGCGCACCATCGCATCATGGTGGTCGAGGTGATGGGGCGCTACGCCGGATGGATTGCGCTCTATGCCGGCGTGGCCGGCGGTGCCGACGCCATTCTGATTCCGGAAATTCCGTTCGACCTGGAGAAACTTGCTGCGCGGCTGCGCGAGCGCGAGGCCTGGGGGGCGCGCTTCAGTATCGTCGTCGTGGCCGAGGGCGCCGCGCCGCTCGGCGGGAAGGTCTCGCTGATCTCCGAGGGTGATGCCGCGACGGCCGAGCGACTGGGTGGGCTCAGCGCGATACTGGCGCGCCAGCTCGAAACACTCACCGGCAAGGAAAGCCGCTATGTCGTGCTGGGTCATCTGCAGCGCGGCGGCACGCCCACGAGCCACGACCGCGATCTCGCGACGCGATTCGGCGGCAAGGCCGTCGAATGCATCCGGGAGGGCGAGTTCGATGTGATGGTGGCGTCCGATCCCCCCGACATCGTGACGGTGCCGCTCGAAGACGTGGTCGGAAAACAGAAACGCGTGCCGCTGGATTTCGATCTCATCCGCACGGCACGCGCGATGGGTATTTCGTTCGGCGACTAGTGCCCGAGCAGGTCGGCGTCTTTCTTCTTCTGCGCGTCATCGATGAGCTTGACGTGCTGGTCGGTGATCTTCTGCACTTCGTCCAGGCCCTTGCGCTCGTCGTCTTCCGAAATCAACGAATCCTTAAACAGCTTTTTGAGACGATCGTTCGCATCGCGTCTGACTCCGCGGACGCTGTTGCGGCCCTCTTCGGCGAGCTTGTGCACCACGCGGGAGAGTTCCTTGCGGCGCTCTTCGGTGAGGGAGGGGATGGGAATGCGGATCACCTTCCCGTCGTTCGCGGGATTCAGTCCGAGATCCGACAGGCGGATGGCCCGCTCGAGCGCGGCCAGGAGCGAGGGATCGAACGGCTGGGCGACGATGAGCGTCGGCTCGGGAATCGACAGCGTCGCCACCTGATTCATCGGCACTTTTGATCCGTATGCCTCGACGTGCACGTGGTCGAGGAGGGCGGTCGACGCGCGGCCCGTGCGAACGCCCGCGAGCTCGTGCTTGACGTGATCGAGCGCCACGTGCATGCGCGTGGTGACCTCGGCAAACAATCCTTTGAGATCGGTTACATCCATAGGTCTCCTAGGCCGTGACGAGCGAGCCGATGGGCTCGCCCATGACGGTGCGGCGCAGGTTTCCCGGCGTCCGCAGGTTGAATACGATGATCGGGAGGCGATTGTCCATGCACAGCGTGATGGCCGTGGCGTCCATCACCCGCAATCCCCTGTCGATGACTTCGAGATAGGAAATCTTGTCGAACCGCGTGGCGGTCTTATCGATCATCGGGTCGGCCGTGTAGATGCCGTCGACCTTCGTCCCCTTCAGGATGATGTCGGCCTTCATCTCCATGGCGCGCAGCGCCGCGGCGGTGTCGGTGGTGAAGTACGGATTGCCCGTACCGGCGGCAAAAATCACGACGCGCCCCTTTTCGAGGTGGCGCACCGCGCGGCGGCGGATGAACGGCTCGGCCACGGCGCGCATCTCGATAGCGGTGACCACGCGTGTGACGATGCCGTGCTGCTCGAGCGCGTCCTGCATGGCCAGCCCGTTGATGACCGTCGCGAGCATGCCCATGTAGTCGCCGGTGGCGCGGTCCATGCCCTTGGCGCTGGCCGCCACGCCGCGGAAGATATTGCCGCCGCCAATGACGATGCCGACCTCAACGCCGAGCTTCTGAATTTCCGCGATATCCGCGGCAATGCCGGCGGTCACGCCCGGATCGATGCCGAAGGTCTGTTCCCCCATCATCGCTTCGCCGGATAACTTCAACAGGATGCGTTTGTAGAGGGGAGACGGCGGGGAAGGCATACCTGAACGGAATTATAGTCGATAGTCGATGGTCAATAGTCCATCGTCGACCATGGACCGTTGACTATCGACCATTGACTATGGCCGACTTATTCCGCCGCTTCGCCGATCTTGTACCTGGCGAAGCGCGAGACGGTGATGTGCTCGCCCATCTTGGCCGTCGCTTCCGCAATAATCTGGGATACCTTGACCGCCGGGTCGCGGATGGACTTCTGATCGATGAGCACGACCTGCTCGTAATACGACTCGAGCTTGCCGTCGAGAATCTTCTCGATCATTTCCGGTTTCTTGCCGGCCTGCGCCAGTTGCGCGCGGTAAATATCCTTTTCCTTCTCGATCTCCACGGCCGGAACTTCGTCGCGGCGTGCGTATCGGGGATCGGCCGCGGCGATGTGCATGGCGATCTCCCTGACGAGCGCGGCGAACTGGTCGGTGCGGGCGACGAAGTCGGATTCGCAGTTCACCTCGACGAGCACGCCGATCTTGCCGCCCATGTGGATGTAGCTCCCGATCGAGCCCTGGCTGGTCGTGCGCCCGGCCTTCTTCGCGGCCGTCGCGAGGCCGCGCTTGCGCAGGAGGGTGGTGGCGGCCTCGATGTCGCCATTGGCCTCGGTCAGCGCGGCCTTGCATTCCATGAAGCCGACGCCGGTGAGGTCGCGCAGCTTCTTCACGAGCTCTGCTGAAATTGGTGTAGACATCGTTTCTCCGCAGTACAAAAAAAGCGCCGGTCGTGGTAGCGACCGGCGCGAGAACGTGGACCCCGGAACGTGGACCCCGGAACCCGATTACGCGCCGGCGGGCGAGGGCACCGTCTCGGCTGCGGCGCGGCGCGGGACGCGCGCGCCACGCTTGTCGTCCGGTCCGCCGTCGTCCTGAGCCGCCGTCGCGTCGGCCTGGGCCGATTCGCGCAGGCCGCGGCCCGCGATCACCGCATCCGCGATCCGCGCGGCAAACAGGCGGATGGCCCGGAGGGCATCGTCGTTGCCCGGAATCCGGAAATCGACTTCGTCCGGGTCGCAGTTGGTGTCGATGATGCCGATGATCGGAATCTTCAGCTTGCGCGCTTCGTCCACGGCAATCTTTTCCTTGCGCGTGTCGACGATGAAGACCGCATCCGGCAGACGCGACATGCCGCGGATGCCCTCGAGGTTTTTCTCGAGCTTGCGCCGTTCCTTCTCGAGCCGTGCGACTTCCTTCTTCGAGAGGGTGTCGTAGCGGCCGTCGGTGATCATCGATTCCAGGTCGCGGAGGCGCGCGAGGCTGCGCTGGATGGTGTTGAAGTTGGTGAGCAGGCCGCCGAGCCAGCGCTGATTCACGTGATACATCCCGCACCGGGCGGCTTCTTCGGCGATGACGTCCTGTGCCTGCCGCTTCGTGCCGACGAACAGCAGCGTCTTGCCCGCAGCGGCGAGGTTCTGGATGAAATCTTCAGCTTCCTTGAACAGCTTGACCGTCTTGCCGAGGTCAAGGATGTAGATGCCGTTGCGTTCACCGAAAATGTACTCTTTCATCTTCGGGTTCCAGCGTTTCGTCTGGTGTCCGAAGTGCACTCCAGCTTCCAGCAAATCCTTCATTGCGATCGGGGTCAAGCGGCCTCCATACCTTCGTTACCTCCTCGAAAGCGCGACGGCAGTCGCGCCGAGCTTCTACCGTTTGCTGAACTGGAACCGCTTGCGCGCGCCGGCCATGCCGTATTTCTTGCGTTCCTTCGCGCGGGCGTCCCGGGTGAGCAATCCACCCTTCTTGAGCTTTTTCCGCAGTTCGGCGTTGTACCCCACGAGCGCGCGGGCAATCCCGAGGCGCACAGCGCCGGCCTGGCCGTTGATGCCGCCGCCGGCCACGGTGGCGAGGACGTCGAACTGGTCAACGGTCTCGGTCAGGATCAGCGGCACCTTGATCCCGGCTCGTAGCGCTTCAGTAGGGAAGAACTCCGCGAACTCGCGGCGATTGATGGTCAGGATGCCCGTGCCGGGCCTCAGAAAGACGCGGGCGGACGACGTCTTCCGGCGACCGGTTGCGTAAAATTCAGATGTAACTGGCAACTTATGCGACCTCGCGTGACGATGGCTTCTGCGCCGTGTGGGGATGATCCGGGCCTGAATAGACTTTCAACTTGCGGTACATCGCGGCGCCGAGCGTCGTCTTGGGCAGCATGCCGTGCACGGCCTCTTCGACGATGCGGTTCGGCTTGGTCTGACGCACGATCTTGACGCGATCTTCCCGCAGGCCGCCTTCGTACCCGCTGTGGCGGCGATAGAGCTTCTGGTCCTCTTTGCGACCGGTCAGCTTGATCTTGGCGGCATTAATAATGACGACGTGATCGCCGGTGTCGATAAAGGGGGTATAGGTCGGCTTGTGCTTGCCCTGGAGCAGCCGCGCTGCGAGGGTCGCGACACGACCGAGTACCTGGTCATCGCCGTCAATCACGTGCCACCGGCTGTCGATGGTCTTCGGAGTAGCTACATACGTCCGCATGAAACGAAAATCCTCTGCTTCGAGTCTGGGCGTGCCGTTAGTTTTTCGTGGATCGTCCCTGCGGAAAAACCTGCACGACGGTAAACCCAAATATTACGTGGTGTTCTGGTAACTGTCAAGTCAACCGCCGTCTGGATTTGCACATGTAGGACCCTGCCCTATTCAAGATGGAACACCTGTCGACCGATACCTAGGTGGGCGGAAGAAGGGGTCTGCGATCACAGCTTCGTGATCGCACGACAAAACCGTAATCCCGGCCGCCAAGGGCATCCCCCCTCTCCAACGTTTTTGGGCGGGACAACGCGACTTTTCGTATCTGAACCCGGGGGCACCAGTGGCACCGGCCTTGCCCCTACCGGAGCGCGATAACGTGAGGACTTTTTCTTTCTTCAGTAAGAGCCGATCGGTCGTCGGGCTCGATATTGGCTCGAGTGCCGTGAAGGCGGTCGAGCTGAAAGCCTCCGGCAAAGGCTATCGCGTGGCGGCGTTCGCCAGCGAGCCGGTGCCGCCCGACAGCATCGTCGACGGCGCCATTATCGACGGCACCGCGGTGGCCGAGGCCATCCGCCGACTTTTTGAATCGAAGGCGTTCAAGACGAAGGACGTGGCGGCCTCGCTCTCCGGCAACGCCGTGATCGTGAAGAAGATTTCGCTGCCGCTCATGACGGCGACCGAACTGGACGAATCCATCTACTGGGAGGCCGAGCAGTACATCCCGTTCGACATTCAGGACGTGAATCTCGATTATCAGATTCTCGACGCCGGCAAGGGCGACGATGCCAAAGGCACGATGGAAGTCCTGCTGGTCGCGGCCAAGAAGGAAAAGATCGCCGACTACACCGGCGTGATCGCGCAGGCCGGCCGCACGCCCGTCGTCGTCGATGTCGACGCGTTCGCGCTGCAGAACGCCTACGAGCTCAACTACGGTTTCGAGCCCGGCACGGTCGTCGTGCTGCTCAATGCCGGCGCCAGCGCGATCAACATCAATATCGTGGCGAACGAGCAGTCGGTCTTCACCCGCGATGTCTCACTCGGCGGAAACGCCTATACCGAGGCCGTGCAGCGCGAGCTGAACCTCCCGTTCGACAGCGCAGAGCTGCTGAAGAAGGGGATGCCGGTCGACGGCGCGACCTTCGAGGACGTCATTCCGGTCCTGCGTGCGATGACGGAGAACGTGCTGCTCGAAGTGCAGAAGACCTTCGACTTCTTCAAGGCCACCGCGTCGACCGATCGCATCGATCGCATCATGCTCAGCGGCGGTGCCTCGCGCGTCGAGGGCTTTGCCGAGGCGCTGCAGGAGCGGTTCGGCACGCCGGTGGAAATGTTCGACCCGTTCCGGAAGGTCACGCTGGACGCGAAGATGTTCTCGGCGGAGCAGCGCGACACGATCGCGCCGACGGCGGCCGTCGCCGTGGGTCTCGCATTGAGACGGGCAGGTGACCGTTGATCAAGATCAACCTCCTTGCCGTCGATCGCGAGCGCTCCAAGGGGAAAGCCACGTTCCAGGTCGGACAGAAAGTCACGATTGGCTGCAGCCTGATTCTGGTGGCCGCCGCACTGCTCGTGGGCTGGTGGTACTGGTCGCTCCAGCGCGAATCCGCCGATCTCGATCAGCAGATCGTGGACGCCGAGCGCGAGACGGTGCGGCTGCGCACGGTCATTCAACAGGTGCAGCAGTTCGAACAGCGCCGCGGACAGCTGCAGCAGCGCGTCACGCTGATCGAGCAGCTCCGAAAAGGGCAGACCGGTCCCGTGCATCTCCTCGATCGCATCAGCCTGGCGCTGCCCGACACCATGTGGTTGCTGGAATTGAGGCAGATAGGCGCGGAAGTGGTGCTCGAGGGGCGCTGCACCAGCCTGAACGCCCTGTCGGACTTCGTGAGCGGGTTGGAAAGCTCGGGCCTGTTCGAGCCGCCTGTGGAGCTCGTCGACAGCCAGGTGCTGCCCGGCACGCCGGGCAGCACCTGGCTGT
>Ga0163150_10008479_pt1 | contig 11687 bp, 8 predicted proteins | sample OliLakLV19P2IB_FD_148628 | JGI IMG/M metagenome (GOLD analysis project Ga0163150, IMG submission 148628) | Freshwater microbial mat bacterial communities from Lake Vanda, McMurdo Dry Valleys, Antarctica - Oligotrophic Lake LV.19.P2.IB | ecosystem: Environmental > Aquatic > Freshwater > Lake >...
CGCGAATCGGGTCCAGCGCCTCCTTCGCCACGACAGACTGATGCTCCGCCGTGGGAATGTTCTTCCGCTTCGCTTCGTCGTGGGTGAGGGTCGTGACTGTTTTGGTGGACTTCGATCCCGCCGATTTCTTTGCCATGCGCAGTTCCTATTTGTGTTCCGCGAAATTCAAATGCAGCGATTCGGCCACCGTGGCGAGCCGTTTATCGCGCGTCCACAGGCGCGTGCCGGCGTCGAGCGCCACGGACGCGAGCAGGTGGACATCCATATACCCGATGCCCTTGCCCATCAACGCGCGCCGCTCGATAAACGCGAGGGCCTCTTCGTCGGTGGCCATGCGCGCCGCGGGAAGGTCCGCCCACAGACTCAGGAGTTCGCGCCGGTTCTTGAGGTTGCCGCAAGCCAGTTCGCCGAGCACGAAGGGATGCATTACCGCGCGATCCGCATTGAGGACCTCCTGAATGGCTTTGTCTCCATGGCGGAGGTGGTCAATCCAGACCGAGGTGTCGACCAAAATCATGCGGGCCTGGCCCGTCGCCGGGGCGGCGCACTCGCCTTGGGTTCGCTGCCGCCCAGTCGGGCCAGGCGGCGCGCGCTTTCGCGCTCGATGAGCGCGAGCAGACCAGCGTGGATGAGTGATGTGCGCTCAGTCACGCCGGTGATGCGCTGGGCCTTGCCCAGGAGTTGTTCGTCGAGGTTGATGGTAGTTCTCACGGCATCCGTCCCTCCCTAATCGTTCCGTGCAGTATACATCAAATGATGACTACTTTGATGCATCGGTTTTGCGAGTCGTGGATTCAGTTTTTTAATACTATTTCGTAGAACAAGGAGCCCAAACGGCTCGTAGCGTAGTAGCCTGGGCGAGCCAATGTGACACTTCCATCTCCCCAGCGGGCGGTAGTGTCGATGTCTTCAAGTTTCAAAACGACGAGTCCGCACTGCATGAAGTTTGCCGTAGCATCATCGGACTCTCGATCATGAATTCTGCCTCGCGCATCCATCCGCGACTTGAAAATGCCCACGTTCTCCGGAAGTATGCCGTCTATTGCGTTGGCCAAAGCTTGAAACTGTGCGCGCTCAATCTGGTCTTTCAGGAATGCCTGAAACGCTTTGGCCAGCAGGGCAGGCTTGCCCATATCGTTTAGCCGATCCAACAATAGAATTAGTTGTTCACCTATACGCCTACGCTCCTTCGGATCCGCAGCCATGTGATCTATTTGGGCTTGCCGTTCTTCCCTCGGAATGTCGTCGAGTGCGGCCAAAAACCGCAGAACTTTCTTTGCAAAAAGTCGGTCGCGAATTGTCATGACTCCCGAGGCTAACGAGAAAAGCGTTCCGATTATCGGCACGTCCCGGGCAACTCCGTCATCAAAAAGTGCATCAAGACCAACTTCGGAGAGTTCAGTTATCGTATCTCGCAAATCCGTTCGGGCTAGTGTTGCCACGAGTGATTCTTCAAGGCTCTTTGGCTCGTCATCAAACATTCTGTTTATCGCTACCGATCCTGGTCGAATTTTATGGTGTCGATATACTGTTTACGACCACCGCATCAATCATCTCCGTGAATTTTGAGGCGATTAATTCTTCTAAGTCGTCTTCGATCTGATAAACGTCGGTGAATTCTGCGAAAGCCCATCTCCCGTACTGTCCATTGTTGTTCACGCCGGGCACCCAATAGACCTCCATGGTCGATTTCTTGTCCTTTGCGTCCTCGCCGCGGTAGCCCTTTATCTCGACGATCAGATGCAGCAAATCTTCGTCGCCATGACCGTCGTCCACGAGCACGATGAAGTCGGGCCGATACTTTCGGGTTTCCGAGCCGTAGCGGTAGGGCACCTCGAAACTGAGGTTGTGGTTCTTCACGTAGGCTTTTGCCTGGGGATGAGATTCCGCGGCCCGGCAGAATTCGGCTTCCCAATCGCTATCGAGAATTACCCAGTTGATATGGCAACGCCGCGAGTCCGTTTCCCAGCGGTCGGTCTTGGATGTCCTGAAATTCACGTGGTTGGTCGAGCCGGTCGGGTTGTAAGGATTCAGCAACACCTTGATGGGGCGCTCGCCCAGGAACTGCCGGGTAATTGCGGCTGTGATGCGTTCGCAAGCCCAATCCGCCAGTTCCTGGTACATGAGCAACGCGGGATAGGTGTCCCCTTTGCAGACCAGACAGGTGTCCATCCATTGCTTGGTGATGCGCTTGAGCGGACCGAAGAGGAAGAGTTTGGGCTCCTCGCCGGGATCGCGCCATTTGGTGTATAGGAGTCGTTTCGTTACCTCGAAGAGGACGGTGGACTGGCGCATGTCCGCGAGGTGCTCCAGATTCATGTCTGCACTTTCACCGATGATTCCGGAGTTGCGTGTGATGGAGGGACCGACCAGTTCCGGAGTAAGTTCCAGGATGGAATCGTCGGTGAAGCTGGCTGCCAGCCGTTCCTCTGGCAATTCCACGCGGTACCCTTCGACGCGCGGGAAGCGAATCTCGAGGCTGTCGCGCTCCGGGCGCATGGCTTTCACCTGGACCGTGGGACGCGGAGGCTGTGGCGGCGCCACCACCGGCTTGGCCGTGAAATCGAAGGGGATACCGAATACGTCGGCGTACTCGACGTTGAACAACCCTTCTTCGTTCAGTTCGTATGACTGACGACGCAAAGCGCGGCCGATAACCTGTTCGCACAGAAGTTGCGTGCCGAACGCGCGGATTCCAAGGACGTGGGTGACGGTGTTGGCATCCCAACCTTCGGTGAGCATCGAGACGGAGACGACGCAGCGGATGGAACCTCCAAGTTGATCAGGCTTGCCGACGGTGTTCATGACTTCGCGGAGCAGTTCCTGGTCGGTGATTTTGTCGCCGGCATGGGCATCACCGGTTCGTTCGATGATTTCACGGCGAAATCGTTCTATTTCGTCAGCCGCTATCGCGCGGAAGTTGTTGTCGAGCGCGTCGCCGGCTTCGAGTTGCTCACTGTCGATGAGAATAGTGTTTGGCCGAGGGAAAGGGTTGCCGGTTGTTTCGTCGAAGTTTCGGAAGAGTGCCAGACGGCCGTTCTCAAGTGTGGTCGAGCCATCGTCGTTCTTTCGGTGAAACCCGGAAACGTAGTCGTATACCAACTTCGAGATGGACGTATTCTGGCAAACGATGATGAAGCAGGGCGGCACCTTGATCTTCTTTTCCACCCACAGCTCGTAAGTCTTCTCGTAATGGCCGTACAGGGCTGCCAGCGCCGTCTGCAATCGCGTTGGGAGCTTGAGCGGGTCGAGTTCCTCGCTCTTGCCACGGCCCTTCTTGGGCATGTCCTTTCGAATGTTTTCCCAGAGATTGCGGTATATCGGCATCTCGTCGCCTGGAATGTTCTCCGCAACTGGTACGCGTGGCAGTTTCACAATGCCGCACTCGATGGCATCCATAAGGGAGAAGTCGCTCATGGTCCATGGGAACAGGGTTCCCTCAGCATAGCCTGAGCCGCGGAGGAAGAAGGGCGTGGCCGACAAGTCGATGACATTTGTAAGACCGATGTGTCGGTTCACTGCTTCCAGTCCGGAAATCCATAACCGGGCCGCCTCCAGATTCTTCTCGGCTTCTCTCTTTTCCTCGCCCGCAATCTCGCCCTCGACTACCTCACCCGGCTTCTCCCGGTAGCAGTGGTGCGCCTCGTCGTTCAGCACGAGGATATTTTTCATACCCATCAGCTCCGACATGACGCGCTGAATCATTTGACCTTCGGTTTCAAGGGTGTTCAATGGTTCCGCGCCGCGGCCCTGGAGCAGTGCGCGCCCGCCACTGGACAATTCCATGCGCTCGCGGAGCTTGAACGCGTGATAATTCGTGATGACGATCTTGGCGTGCGTCAATTCCCTTACCAGGTCGCTGGGAATCAGTTCACGGTCTTTGTAGTAGCTATCGGGGTCGTTGGGCTGCAAAACGCGCAGGCGGTCTTTGATGGTGAGGCCTGGCGTGACGACGAGGAAGCCACGGGTGAATTTCTTGCTACCAGGTCTGCGGGCGGCGTTGATGGCCTGCCACGCGATAAGCATGGCCATGACGGTGGTCTTGCCGGCGCCGGTGGCGAGTTTCAACGCGAGGCGCATCAGCTCCGGATTGGCATCGTTGTTTGCATTGGCCAGGTGCTCGAGGAAACCCTTGCCCATCTGCCCGGTTGCCGGCGCGACCTCCGTCAGCCAAATCGCAGTTTCCACGGCTTCAATCTGGCAGAAGAAAGGCCGAATACCAGCGAAGGGATGGTGCCGCCAATGCTGGAGCAACCGGGCTGTTTCGGGGGTGACATGCCAGTCCGCCGGGTTCGGAAGGCTGCGCCATTGGTCCACCTGACGGCGAAGTTCGTTGATGACGACGGAGGTTTGTTCGTACTGCTGTTCCTGGGTGGATAGACCCTTACCTTCATCGAAAACGAGGTCCTGCTGCTTCGCCCCCTTTCGCTTTCGGGGTTTTGGAATGGGTGTGATGAACTCGGCTTTGCGGCGGGTCTCGATGATGCGTTGCGTCGGCTGGCCCTGCTCGTCCAGCTCCCAGTGTCGTTGGGGGTAGTCATAGGGCGAATTTAGAATCGGTCTTCCGAAAAATGTATCGCTCACGCTAACCCCAGCCCTCGTGTTCGATCACCCCAGGAAAATGCGCGAATGGCACTCGTCAGGTCGCGCCCCCCCGCACCTGTTCGCGCCCCACAAAGCCAAGAGTACTATCAATCTGGGACCAAGTCCAGCCGGCGGTTGAGTCATGGATTATCCTCTTGAACAAATTATTGTCCATCGGTGTCAAGGGAAACTCCTGCCCGACGTATTCTGACTCCTCTGAAAGATTGAATTTAACCCTTTAAACGGAGATCTTATAGATAAATCTTGAACGGAATGGGCGACGACTAACGAGAACAGCGCTTGTCAAATGTTGCTCGAACCAGGAGTTTCTTTTCAGGAGTTTTGTGAATGTCGAAATGACCGTTATCACGAAAAAAACAAGACCATAAAAAGCGTTGCAACCCTTTTTGCGCGATGTGGAATTTCATGTTGCACCGACGCGAAGTTCGCGTTCTCGATTCGTTTGTTTCACGCAGCGCGGCCGCCACCTACAACACCTATTGCCCAATGTTGACATTCTATAGAATTCTACCAATGAACAGGGAGACTCATTGATATGCCAAATTCTCTCGACGTGCAACCGCTCATTGTGAAAAATTGGGCCATTTTCGACAAGGCAAACTCGGAAATGCGTACAGGCGGGCCTGAAGAATCGGGGTATCCGAGCAAATGTTCTTTCGTCGTGCGAAACCAAGAAACCTCCCCACATTCGTTGATTGAGCTTACTGAAGATGTGGAACTCGTTCTCGCTCCGCCACCCTCACAAACGGTGCTTTGGGATAGCCCGGAGAACGACATACCCTATGAAAATTTGAACCCCGTGCAGCGCCACCTGTTGTTTTGGTTCTTCGAATTCTGGGATAAGAGTTCATCGCTCGGTAATTACACTAATGGGGCACCGATAGTCCTTGATGCCCTCTGCCGAAAAGCTACTGAAATGCACCGGCTTGGACTGATACATCTTGAAATGAAGGACTGCTATGAAAACCGCAAACTCGTGAAGCGCTTGTCGATAAACCACATCGATGCGTGGCGGGTTGTTGCAAATTGCCCTTGCAAGCCCATATCGGATGCCACCAGGAAATTCCTGTGGTTAGTGCTGTGCGCGATTGAAAAATGGGACCAAGTGAATATCGCTTCGGGACAGGGTATCGAAAGCACCCCGTCTGTGAAGGTATCGCACGCTGCAATACTATTAGAAGTCTCTGACCCAACGGTTTCGAGATGGTGCAGCGCGGGGAAATTGGAAACCAATGGTTTGAAGGGCAAGCAGCGGCGTATTTCGATGGACGGTATAAATCGCGTTCTTCAGGCCCGGAACATGAAACCCAAAGGAGATGAGTCCGAACAAGAAGTAGAAAACAAACTGCGCCTTGGCCGGTCGGGACGCTCCCCCGACGGCAAAACAACAAAAAAGAAATGAGAGCTAGTTGACATCAAGTTTCATTTGAACCCAATCGTAATTCCACAAGTCACTTCATATCAAACAGTTACAAATCGCAAAAACTCCGCTTCAAATTTCAGTCAAGTTTCATCGCAAGATTCCATGGCAAAAATGTCCACCGCAGACGGACACAGGGTCCGTCGGGTAATGAAAGGACATCGGAGCCATGGTACAAGCATCTAGCGATCGAACCTCCTCTTCCCCAACCCCAAGTCCCACATCATCGGACCATCAAGCTGCCCTCATCGATGTGAGCGTCGTCGCGGCGCTCCTAAGCTGCTCCTGCCGCCATGTGTGGCGCTTGCGGGACTGCGGGAAAATTCCGAAAGCGCTGCGCCTCGGCGCGCTGGTGCGTTGGAGAAAATCAGACATCGATTCGTGGATAGCTGCCGGCTGTCCAGCACAGCGCTAAGGAGGAATGAAATGTCATTTTTAAAGTTCGACGACGTGCTTCCCCATCTATCGGGAGTCCGAGCCAACGGCAATGGAATGATGGCACTTTGCCCTGCCCACGACGACCATGATCCCTCACTCGCTATTGATCGAGCCGGAAATGGTCTAGCGCTGTTGCACTGCCATGCCGGCTGCAAATATGCGGACATTATCGCAGCGCTCTCCCCAGAAAGCGTAACCCCACCAATAGACAAAGACCCGTCACAAAAACGCGAGACAACAAATGACGCCCCGATAGCAAGTGAGACCGTATACGAGTATACGGATCTTTCGGGCAATACGCTTTATCAGGTGATTCGCAAGCAGCCAAAAAAGTTTCGCCAACGTAGACCCGATGGGAAGGGTGGTTGGCTTTGGAACCTGAAAGGAATCCGCCGCGTTATCTTCCGTTGGCCAGCGGTTGCCAAGGCGGTGGTCGAAGGTCAACCGATTTTTGTCGTGGAGGGTGAGAAAGACGTCCTGGGCCTCGAGGGCATTGGCGTCGTCGCCACTTGCAACTCTGGCGGCGCGGGCAAATGGACCGAGGATCTAAGCGAAGCGTTACGAAATGCCGACGTAATCGTACTTCCTGATAACGATGAGGCCGGACGAAAACACGGCGAGTTGGTCGTAAGTTTCGTGGAGGGCATAGCGCGCAGTATCCGCGTGCTCAACTTGCCTCACTTGGCTGAAAAAGGCGACGTGTCAGACTGGATCGCCGCGGGAGGGACGCGAGAACAGTTGATGTCCATGGTCGATGACATTGGCCAAGTATTTGCAACAGGCCAAAACAGATCCCAAATAATCAGTTTCGGCGAAATTGCGTCCGAACCGGTGGATTGGTTGTGGAGGAATCGAATCGCCTGTGGCAAAATCACTGTCTTGGACGGAGACCCGGGTGGGGGCAAGAGCCTCGTTACCATCGATATCGCTGCCCGCCTCTCCACTGGGCTTCCGTTCCCTGGTGAGACAGAACGTCGACCACCGTGTTCGGTTGTCATGCTGAACGCAGAAGACGGTGAAGCGGACACTATTCGGCCCCGGCTTGAAGCCGCGGGCGCCGATGTCTCGCTTGTTTATACAATTAAACCAAACGCAGGGAGCGCCGCAGGCCCAGTTTCAATTCCAAAGGATATTGAGCGACTTCGCGAGGCAGTAGCCGAAAGTAAAGCGCGGTTACTCGTGATTGACCCGATCATGGCGTTTCTCTCTACCGGAATATGCGCGCATAAAGACCAGGACGTGCGATTGGCCCTGCACCCCCTGAAACGACTGGCTGAATCCGCCGGAATCGCAGTGATATTGGTGCGCCACTTGAACAAGGTCGCTGGCCCGAATCCGTTGTATAGAGGCGGCGGAAGTATTGGAATCATCGCCGCAGCACGGATTGGGATGGTTATTGCAAACGACCCGGACAATGCAAACCGTCGCGTATTGGCCGTATCGAAGATAAACGTTGGGCGTTTTCCGGCGTCGCTTTCGTTTGCCGTGAATGTCGCAGCATCGGGTGCGCCAGTCATAGAGTGGCAAGGCGAGAGTCCACACACTGCACAGGACCTACTTGCTCCGGTAAACCACGAATTCCAGTCTCAGCTCTCCGCTGCCAAGGAGTTCCTGCTGGAAGTTTTGCCCGCATCCGCCTTGGACATTCAGGCACAAGCAAAGGAAAACGGCATCGCGAAAGCAACGTTACGACGCGAAGACCTGCCTCGACGTGCGTGCGGAAAAGCATGGCCAACCCGGATCCGACGGACAGAAGTGGCACTGGCGATTGCCCAATCAGCCGCCAGTAACCAGTAGATAGTGAACACGCACTCGAAGGTGATCATGATGACCGAAGGCGATCAGGTACACAAAGGTGAGTATGTTCGCGAGACCTTGATCATCTTCGATGGAGTTAGCGTAGCGCTGGTTGAATTTTCCCGGTGGATACAGTATAGGGACACCCAATCCAATTGAACGCGCGGGCAACGGTGGTCTCTTGAACGTGAATGAATGGAAATTTCCAGACCTCGACCGCTCAAGATCAGAAGGTGGAAAACATGCATCGTAACTGTCACTGCCGCTACACTTCTCGGCATCGCCAACGTTAATGCCGCACAAAGAGGAATAGATTGATGGGTACTGTATTTCGAAAATCTGTGACGCGGCATTTGCCTGAGGGTGCCATTGTAATCGTCAAAAATCTACAGAAGTGGGCGCAATGGACGGACGGGAAGGGAAAACCTCGGACAGCCCGCATAATTGAAAACGGACGCATTACGACGGAATCGCGAACCTATATTGCGAAATATCGGGATGGTCAAGACGTCGTTCGCGAAATCTCTACCGGATGCCGTGACAGAGGTGCTGCGCTTAGTGTACTCACAAAACTTGAACGGCAAGCTGAATTGGTGCGGAGCGGGGTAATAACCGTAGCGGAGAACGCCGCGACACTACACGCCCACGCGGCGCTCGAATCTCACATCGACGGGTTTTTAAGCCATCTGGTGGCGAAGGGAACAACAGTCGAACATCAAAAGAAGACGAGGCGGTACCTCGAACGCATGAACGCAGGATGTAATTTCAGTCGTTTAAGTGATCTACGGCGCGAAATCTTCGAGCGTTGGCTTGACGGCCAACACTTTTCGGCAAGGGTGCGAAATGGTTTTCGCGTAGCCGCTACCTCTTTTGGCGCTTGGTTGCTTCGTACACAGCGAAGACACGTGAATCCATTCGCCGGGGTACCGCGCTCCAACGAGCAAGTTGACGCGAGACGTCCCCGTCGCGCTCTGACAACAGACGAACTCACTAAACTAATCCGTGCGGCAAAAGAGCGGCCTCTTGATTCGAAGCTAGGTAATCGCGGTGTTTCGGCAAAACTGTCGGAATCTACACGGCAACGCCTCAAGCTACTGGGTCTCGAACGCGCAACGGCGTATAAATTGATGGCCTTGACTGGATTGCGATGTAATGAAGTTAAGACTTTAACTGAGGGGGCATTAACGTTAGGCGGCGAATCCCCTCGCATCACGCTCGAAGCCCGCTACGCGAAAAATCGGAAGTTGGCCCGCGTGGCGCTAAGACCCGATGTCGCGGAAGATTTGAAGAATTACCTTGACGCCAAAAATGCATGGGTCACGACAGGTAAAAGCGGGCAACTGGTGCCGCTCCATTCTGCAGCAAACGCTCGCGTATTCGCCAACATGCCGTCGATAAAGGTTTTTGACCTTGATTTGCGTGCCGCTGGTATCCCCAAACGTGACCAGAGCGGGCGGACCCTGGATCTCCACTCCTTGCGTCATACCTTCGCGACGTTCATGGGCCGGAGCGGTGCATCAATGCAAGTGGCACAAGCCGCGATGAGGCACAGTGATCCCAAATTGACATCAACAACGTACACGCATTTGGAACTTGTGGACATAGGTCGCGCCCTCGACGCACTTCCCGTCATTCCGATGGACGCCCAGAGTTTGGTTGCACCAAATGTTGCACCAGCCTCTGGCGATAACTGTGATTTTCAGTCAATTGGTGACATTCAAGCTTCTAATACCGAACACGGAGAATCGAATGCGAGCGATCACAAATTAGTCAATGTTTGCAAGGCTATTCGTGGAATGTCATCCACTGACAATGGAAGTGTAGATGGTGGGCCCAGTAGGACTCGAACCTACGACCAAGTGATTATGAGTCACCTGCTCTAACCAACTGAGCTATGGGCCCACATGGGTGTGAGTGAGAGGGTAACATCCCCCCTGCCCCCCTTCAAAGGAGGAGTGAATGCGGGGCCGCGTTACGCTGCGGGAGCCGCCACCAGACTCCGCGTTCCGAAGCTCCTGCTGTGGGGAACGGGCATGCCCGAAGCTGAGTTCCGCGACTTCACTAGACCCCTCGTTTCTGGGGAACGGGCATGCCCGAAGCTGTGTTCCGCGACTTCACCAGACCCCTCGTTCCCAAAGCTCCCAGCTTTGGGAACGCGCGCGCCGGAAGCTCCCGCTTGGAGTCCAGCCAATTCCTAATTGTTGCTGTTCTGTCCCAGTGTCCAATCGAGAAACGGCTTGAGGTCGCGCGCGCGGGTCGGGTGTCGCATTTTGCGAAGCGCTTTGGCTTCTATCTGGCGGACGCGTTCGCGGGTGACGTTGAACACGCTGCCAACTTCTTCGAGCGTGCGCGGGTAACCGTCGCCAAGGCCGAAGCGGAGGCGTAGCACTTTTTCTTCGCGCTCCGTGAGCGAGGAAAGCACTTCGTCGAGCTTTTCCTGGAACACGGTGAACGCCGTCGCGTTCGCGGGAGACTCCGCGCTCTTGTCTTCGATGAAGTCGCCGAAGTTGCTGTCGCCGTCATCGCCCACGGGCGTTTCGAGGCTGATGGCTTCCTGCGCAATTTTAAGGATGCTGCGGACCTTGTCCGCGGACATTTGCATCTGCTCGGCAATTTCCTCGGCGCTGGGTTCGCGGCCGTATTCCTGCACAAGCCGGCGGCTGGTGCGGACAAGCTTGTTGATCGATTCGATCATGTGTACGGGAATTCGGATGGTGCGCGCCTGGTCCGCGATGGAGCGCGTGATGGCCTGGCGAATCCACCACGTCGCGTACGTGCTGAACTTGTAGCCGCGCTGGTATTCGAACTTGTCCACCGCTTTCATCAGGCCGATGTTGCCTTCCTGGATCAGGTCAAGGAACGACATGCCGCGGTTCGTGTATTTCTTACCGATACTGACAACAAGACGAAGGTTGGCCTCGACAAGCTCCATCTTCGCTTTGTAAATGCGCTCTTCTTTCTCTTTAATCGTGTCGATGAGCACGGTGATCTGGTCCGAATTCAGTTTGGAATCCATCTCGATCTGGTTGACTTTGCGATTTGCAAGATCAAGGCGCCGTTCGGCATCGAAAATCTGATCCCGGTCCACGCCGAGCTTGTTCGCGGCGGAGGCGCTGCGCCGGAGCTGCACGCCCATCGCGCGGACTTCTTCCGTCGAGAACCCAATCTCGCGCTCGACCCGATCAATTTCGTCGCGGGAAGACTGGATTCGGCGCTTGAGACTTTTAATCTTGCGCGCGATTTTCATGATCTCTTTGGTCTTCAGGCGGAACTCGCGGACAATGTCGGCCTGCATGTGGCGCAGTTCGAGCACGCGATGCAAAATGTTGTCGATGCTGCGGTCGGAAAGTCCGGAGCGGCGCGCGCGTTTTTCCTGAAGCTCGATCTGCGCTTCATGATGGTTCATCTGCTCCATCATGCCCGGAAG